>ERZ773170.2564-NODE-2564-length-10578-cov-13.440844_pt1 | contig 10578 bp, 8 predicted proteins | sample MGYA00581002_ERZ773170 | MGnify/ENA primary metagenome ERZ773170 (study PRJEB29015, sample SAMEA2737811) | human gut metagenome | biome: human gut; feature: human-associated habitat; material: faeces | place: China | collected 2012 ... | reverse complement strand
TGCCGTCCAGATTGCGCAGGCCGCGCTTGACGCCCATCTGATCCGCCAGATGCGGGTCAAGGGTGGCGTTGTGTTCCAGATATTCGTGGCAGAGCAGCTCAAGCTCATCCGGCTCCAGGGCCGGGACGTCCGGGTAATACATCATGCGTACCCCTCTCTTTGACCAATTTTATATACTTTGCATACTTATACAGGCGCATATCACTGCTGGCTTCCCTTACCAATATGCCTGATAGATTGATTTTATAGCATTTCCGCAAATTCGTCAAGGAAAACTTAAAATTTTTCTAAATTTTTCGGGAGAATGCTTTAAAAAATTAAGCTGGCGGTCCAAAATGTGCCTATTGTGTAAAAATGCGGATTGACAACCGGCCCTAAACCGGGTAGTATGTTAGGTATACCGCAGAAAATGCAGAGTAAGACAGGGAAAGGGGAAAAGTATTATTTATGAAAGCAGTTCTGATTCCGGGCGACGGCATTGGCCGTGAAATTGCCGAGAGCGTCCGCGAGGTATCCGCCGCACTGAACACCGGCATTGAATGGCAGGAGTTTGCTGCCGGTGCCGAGTACGCCGCCGAGAGCGGCGAGCTGATCGCCCCCGGCACGCTGGATGCCATTGAGGAATGCGGCTGGGCGCTGAAGGGCCCCACCGCGACCCCCATTGGCAAGGGCTTCCGCAGCATCAACGTCCAGCTGCGCCAGCGCTTTTCCACCTACGCAAACCTGCGCCCTGTGCACACGCTGCCGGGCGTACCTACCCGCTTTGACAACGTCGACCTCGTCATTGTGCGCGAGAACACCGAGGATCTGTACAAGGGCATCGAGTATATGGTCAATGACGAGATGGCCAACGGCGTGAAGCTCATCACCCGCCCTGCGTGTGAAAAAATCTGCCGCTTTGCCTTTGACTACGCCCAGAAAAACGGCCGCAAAAAGGTCACGGCCGTGCATAAGGCCAACATCATGAAGCTGACCGACGGCCTGTTCCTGCGCACTTTCCGCGAGGTGGCCGCCGAATATCCCGACATTGCCGCCGACGATTGCATCATCGACGCCCTCTGCATGAAGCTGGTGCAGCGGCCTGAGCAGTTTGACGTGCTCGTCGCGCCGAACCTCTACGGCGATATCATCAGCGACCTCTGCGCAGGACTGGTGGGAGGTCTGGGCTTTGCGCCCAGTGCGAACATTGGCGACAACACCCGCATCTATGAGGCTGTCCACGGCTCTGCGCCCGACATTGCCGGGCAGGACAAGGCCAACCCCAGCGCGATCCTGATGGCCTTTGCCATGATGCTGAACGACCTGGGCGAGACGGAAAAGGCTGCCCGCCTGAATGCCGCGATTCTGGCCCAGGTCGCCGAGGGCAAGGTCGTGACCGCCGATATCGGAGGAACGGCGGGAACGAAGGAGTTTACGCAGGCGGTTATTGCACGACTGTAATCTAAAAGGCTTCCCCCTCGGGGGAAGCTGTCGGCGAAGCCGACTGATGAGGGCAGACCTTCCGGCAAGAATCCGTAAACGGGAAATATGGCAGGCTTGCCCCTCATCCGGCGCTGCGCGCCACCTTCCCCCTAAGGGGAAGGCTTTTGCGATACATATAAAACGGAGGGTTCTCCCATGAAACTGCACGACCATGGAGTATTTCTTGTAAACGGCGTCCCCCAGACTACGGCCCCGGCGGGTATGACCGAGGCCGAAGCCAAAAAGGGCACCATCGCCTACGGCATCCTAAAAGCCCATAACACAAGCGATTCCATGCAGGATCTGCGCATGAAATTCGACTCGATGACCAGCCATGACATTACTTATGTCGGCATCATCCAGACGGCCCGCGCCTCCGGCATGAAGGAATTTCCGCTGCCCTACGTCATGACGAACTGCCACAATAGCCTCTGCGCCGTGGGCGGCACCATCAACGAGGACGACCACCAGTTTGCCCTCTCCGCCGCGCACAAGTACGGCGGCATCTATGTCCCGCCGAATATGGCCGTCATCCACAGCTACAACCGGGAAATGATGTCCGGCTGCGGGCGGATGATCCTCGGCTCTGACTCCCACACCCGCTACGGTGCGCTGGGCACCATGGCCGTCGGCGAGGGCGGTGGTGAGCTGGCCAAACAGCTGGTGGGCCGTACCTACGACATGGCCTACCCCGGCGTGGTCGCCATCTATCTGACCGGCAAGCCCAACCCCGGCGTCGGCCCCCATGACGTCGCGCTGGCGCTGGTGGCTGCCACCTACGCCAACGGCTATGTGAAAAATAAGGTCATGGAGTTTGTCGGCCCCGGCGTTGCCAATCTGAGCGCCGATTACCGCAACGGCATCGACGTCATGACCACCGAGACAACCTGCTGGTCCTCCATCTGGCAGACAGACGATGTTACGAAACAATACTTCGAGCAGCACAACCGCCCGGAGGCCTACAAAGAATTGAAACCTGCCGATGTAGCCTACTACGATGGCTGCATCGAGCTGGATCTGTCCACCGTTGAGTGCATGATCGCCCTGCCGATGCACCCGAGCTACGCCTACCCCATCCGCGAGCTGAAAGCCAACGCCGGGGAGATTTTGCAGGCGGCTCAGGACCAGGCCAACAAGCAGCTGGGCGGCAAGGTCGAGATGGACCTTGTGGGCAAAATCTGCGCCGATGGCCGCATCTATGTGGATCAGGGCGTGGTCGCGGGCTGCTCCGGCGGCACGTATGAGAATATCTGTGCCGTGGCGGATATCATCAAAGGCAAGAGTTGCGGCAACGGCGAGTTCAAGTTCAGCGTCTACCCCGACAGTATGCCGACCTACCTGGAACTGGTCAAAAACGGCGCGGTGGCCGACATTGTTTCCGCCGGCGGCATCTTCCGCGAGTGCTTCTGCGGCCCCTGCTTCGGCGCGGGCGATACCCCCGCCAACGGCGAATTTTCGATCCGCCACACGACCCGCAACTTCCCGAATCGCGAAGGCTCGAAGCCCGGTGAGGGCCAGATCAGCGCCGTCGCCCTGATGGACGCCCGCTCCATCGCCGCCACCGCGGCCAACGGCGGCTACCTGACCGCAGCCAGTGAGCTGACCGATGTCGAGTACACCGTGCCCGAGTACCACTTTGAGCAGGGTGTCTACGACAAGCGCGTATACAACGGCTGGGGCCACCCGGAGCCGGACTACGAGCTGAAATTTGGCCCGAACATCAAGGACTGGCCCCAGCAGCCTGCCCTGACGGATGATTTGCTCGTGAAGATCGTCAGCTACATCACCGACCCGGTCACCACCACCGATGAGCTGATTCCCTCGGGCGAGACGTCGTCCTTCCGCTCTAACCCGCTGCGCCTGGCGGAGTTCACCCTCTCCCGCAAGGATCCGGCCTATGTGCCGAACGCCAAGGCTGTCAAGGCGCTGGATGAGGAGCGCCGCGCAGGCGCTCTGCCCGCTGAGATCGCGCGTGTCTACGATGATTTGAAGAAGCTGGGCTACACGCCCGATGCGGCAAATACCAACATCGGCTCGGCTATCTTCGCCAACAAGCCCGGTGACGGTTCCGCCCGCGAGCAGGCCGCCAGCTGCCAGCGCGTGCTGGGCGGCGCGGCAAACTTTGCCTGCGAGTACGCCACCAAGCGCTACCGCTCCAACTGCATCAACTGGGGCATGCTGCCCTTCCTGCTGGATACGCCCAACGTGCTGGCCAACGGCGATTACGTCTACCTGCCCGGCGTGCGCAAGGCGCTGCTGAATGCCGATGATGAGCTGATTGCCATCGCCGTAAAGCCGGACGGCGGCGTAGTTCGCTTTACGGTCAGCCTCGGCGCTATGACCGATGCCGAGCGGCAGATTCTGGCCGATGGCTGCCTGATCAATTATTACAAAAATAACTAAAAAGAGCTACGCTGCAGGCTCGATAAATTAAAAGACTGCCCGCGGGGGAAGGTTCTCCCGCGGGCATTTTTGTTTGCATATCGTCGACAACTCTGGTATAATACAAAAGCCGCCTGTACGAACAGGCGGCAAGGCGCTGCACACAACCGCTTGTCGCAGCGCCTTTTCTGTTATTAGTATACCGCACACCGCAGGTTAAGTCAAGCACCCATTGCACCCGCGCAAATTTCGTGCTACAATACAAGTACCCTATTAAAAGCAAAGGAACGAAAAAATTATGAGTGCTATTTTAGCTGTTTGCAGTGACGCATTCTGCGCCATGGTCAGCGATGGCCGTTTTGTTGAGGAACCCATCACTGGCGACAAGCCCCACGTTATCAAGAACGACCTGCCCAAGGTGCGCAAGATCAACCGCAACGTCATGGTTGGTTTTGCGGGCGATACGTTGGCCGCCGTGCAGATCATCAACGCCGTGGACGAGTACCAGCCCCAGTACCTGACGCTGGAAAAAATCGTCAAGATCATGCGCGAAAAGGCCGCCACCGTGCAGGTGCAGCCGGTGGGCGTGCGCCTTATTGTGGGCGGGCGCAACCGCAAGGGCCAGTTCGTCATGACGATGATGGGCAGCGCCGACGGCTACGAGCCGCAGACCCAGGAGGGCCGCCCCGGCGCGTACCTCATCGAGGGGGCGTGTTCCCACACCGACGTCGGCCCCTGGCTGGAAGAAGAAGTCAAGCCCCAGGCTGCCAGCTGGCGCAGCCTAGACGATGTGGCCCGCACGCTGGACGGTTGCATTGCCAAGATGGCCAAGAACGATAAGAGCATCAACACAACGTATTTCCGTCAGTTGATCCGATAAAACACACGTAAAGGAGAAAAAATATGAAAATCGCGCTGATCAACGAAAACAGTCAGGCCGCCAAGAACGCCCTGATTGAAGCAACCCTGCGCAAGGTCGTGGAGCCGATGGGCCACGAGGTCGTCAACTACGGCATGTATGCCGCCGATGATGCCGCCCAGCTGACCTACGTGCAGAACGGCATCCTGGCCGCTGTGCTGCTGAACTCCGGCACGGCCGACTATGTCATCACCGGCTGCGGCACTGGCGAAGGCGCTATGCTGGCACTGAACAGCTTCCCCGGTGTCATCTGCGGCCATGTCGAGGATCCGGTCGATGCCTACACCTTCGCCCACGTCAACGACGGCAACGCTGTGGCCCTGCCCTTCGCCAAGGGCTTTGGCTGGGGCGGCGAGCTGAACCTCGAGTACATCTTCGAGAAGCTGTTCGGCTTCGGCCACGGCCAGGGCTACCCCAAGGAGCGCGTTGTGCCCGAGCAGCGCAACAAGAAGATTCTGGACGGCGTGCGCGCTGTTGCCTTCCGCGACCTGTCCGACATCCTGAAGGATCTGGACCGCGACCTGGTCAAGGGCGCTTTCGCCGGTGAGCACTTCGCCGAGTATTTCTTCCCCGCCTGCAAGGACGAAAAGCTGGCCGAGACTGTCAAGGAACTGATGGCGTAAGCCCTGGCCCGATTTACCTAAAATAAAAATTGCCGACGCCCGGTACAACCTGCCGGGCGTCGGCTTTTTATTTGTACAGCCGCGTATTTGTAGGGGGCGGCGTCCTCGACGCCCCGCTTTGCCGCTTGGGAATGGCCGGGTCGTCCGTCAACCCCAACAAATAATCCGTGGTAGTATTGTACAACTTCGCCAAACGGATAAGGATATCGGTGGGAATATCCCGCAGGCCCTGCTCGTAACGAAAATACTGCGGCTGGGGCATACCCAGATACTCGGCGAGCTTCTGCTGGGTCAGGTCGTGATCCTCGCGCATATCGCGCAGATGGGGATAATAAGCCATGGTGTTGCACCTCTAATAACTGATTGGTTATATTGACAATACTATGGCTTTGTGCTATCTTGTTTATATAATAACTGTTTGGATATAATTTCGCAAAAGAAAACTGCGCCCGCTCGCGGCGGCCGCAGCTCAAGGCGTGTCACGCAGCCCCAGGAAATAATCGCTGGAAACATGATACAGCTCACACAACTTGATAAGATGGTGAATTGGCAGCTCATTGGCCCCGCGCTCATAGCGGGCGTACATTGTCTGGGATGTGCCCAATATAGCGGCGACCTGCGCCTGTGTCAGGTCGGCATCCTCCCGCAAATCTCGCATCCGGCGGATATAGTCCATACAAATCCCTCTGTGAAACGGCAATTTTCTATTAGATTATCGTAACACAAGGGATTTATTCTACTTGACTTTAGTAAATATGTTTACTATAATGAAGGTGCAGCCACATCACAACAGCGCGGCTCGGTTTGCAGAGGGGGATGTTACAAGTGAAGCAATGGTTCAAAAAGTTTGCGGCAGTATTTGCGGCGTTATGCGTGCTTGTGTGTAGTGTTCCCCTTGGCGGGAGCGTAGCATTTGCAACATACATAGGAACGCATGTGTTTTATGACGCCAAAACATATTTGGAACCAGTTGACGCCAGTCATTATATGGCAGGTTGTTACACTTGTACAGCAGCTATGATGCTGTCCACTCTCGGGAAAAACAATGCCACCCCTTCTGACATATGGCGGTTAAATGGAAACTCGGTATATCTTACAAGTGACAGTGTTCTTGCGTCAACGTATAACGTATCTATAAGCACAGGAACGTTGAGCGGAACATCAAACGACCGTTATACAAAAATCAAACAATTATGTGAACAGTATCCACAGGGCATATTTTTACAGGGAACAGTTCAAAAAGGAAACAACAAAGGCGTTGACCATGCGGTGGTAGCATACATGGAAAACGGTACGCTAAAAATCAACAACCCTGGATGGACAACCTGGTCTGGCCGTATTGTTGGCTCAACAGATAACTATTTCAGCGACTATTCTACCTTTTACAAGTATAGAATTTTTCAGGATAAAGATAGTAGTACAGGTGAAACCGATAACCCTAACCAAAACCCCGCTATCACCTTCAACAACGTCTATGCCAATTCCATCACCGAAACAACCGCCCATGTACAGGCTGATGTGACCAAAAACCGGGCGCTGTCCCAGGTCGGCGTCAAATGGGGCACGACCACCGCCATGACCGAGACCCCATTGACGGATTCGGTCGGCTCGGTACTGACGAAAATCTACTATGATTTCGGGCAGGGTGGCTATCCATCCCTGCAAAAGGGCACGACCTACTATTACCAGTTCTTTGCCAAGGATACCTCCGGCAACTACTATTACAGCGACCAGAAATCCTTCCGTACATCGGGAACTTCCGGCAATAACCCCAAGGGCTGTGTGGACAATATCTACGGAGATATGTACAGTGTGTGGCTTTCTGGCTGGGCGTTCGACTGGGACAGCCCAAAGTCTCCGCTGGACGTCGTACTGTTTATTGATGATGAATATGCCGGAACACTTCAGGCAAATGTCCAGCGCACGGATGTGAACGACGCATATCCCGGCGCGGGCAATTACCATGGCTTTAATTATCTGATAAATACAAACAAGACAGGCTACCATAAAGTAGATGTATATGCCATCAATGTGGGCGAAGGGGATAACACCTGCCTGGGCACTTACTATCTTACGATACTCAAGGACGAAGAAGAGCCGGTCATATCCGATGTTCGTGTCACGGATCGTACAAGTACAGGCTATACTGTGACTTGTACTGTCACGGATAATTACTACGTTGACCGCGTGCAATTTCCGACCTGGACGGTTGAAAATTGGCAGGATGACCTTGCCGCAGAATGGCGGACAAATACATCGGTAACGGGCGCACGGAATGGTAATACATGGAGCTTCCGCGTGAATGCGGCGAACCACAACAATGAGGCAGGTGAGTATCAGACGCTTATCTTTGCTTACGACAAAGAAGGAAACAGCAGCTATGTTTCGGTTGATATTGTCAACGTGGACGCCACGCCGCCGGAGATATCCAACATTGAAGTGACTGATATCACCCCGGAAGGCTACACCGTGCGCTGTACCGTGACCGATAACGACGCGGTTGACCGTGTGCAGTTCCCAACCTGGACGGTGGAAAATGGGCAGGACGACTTGCTTGCGAATTGGAACACCGAACCCGCCGCCAGTGGAACGCCGATTGGTAACAACGTCTACGAATTTCGCGTCAAAGCCAGCGACCACAACAACGAGGTCGGGATATACCGAACGCATATTTACGCATGGGATGCCTGCGGAAATATGACCTCTCTAGGGTCGGAAGAGCCGCTTCTGGCCAATATTGATACCAATGCGCTGCGCGGAGACTTGAACGGCGACGGACGAGTCAGTGTCCACGATATTGTACGCCTGCGCCGCATATTGGTGGGGCTGGAGCCCGAGGTTCCGCTGGCACGCGGGGATGTAAACGGTGATGGGCGCATCAGCGTGCATGATTTGGTAGCACTGCGCCGATTGATTTTGCAGCAAAAGTAAGGGAAAAGAGGACAAGATGAAAAACAGAATTTTGCTTTTGGTATGCAGTCTGCTGTTCCTGTTTGGGACAACGGCCTATGCAGACGATGCTGCGGCCTACAAGCTGACGGCAGTGGACACTGCCCGCCGTGGTGATGAAATCACAGTTGCGCTTGCGGTGGAAAATTCCCCAGGAATTGCAGCTATGACCGCCAAGGTTGCGTATAATAAGAATGTGCTGGAACTTGCGAAATCCGAAAACGGCACAGCTTTCCCGATTATGGACAGCAATGTGACCGAGGATGGCGTCAAATTGGTTTGGGATGGCTCGCTGAACGAAATGACAGGAACACTGTCACTGGCGACACTTACATTTAAAGTAAAAGATGACGCCGCTTTCGGAGAAACGGCCATCAGCGTTTCCGGCGAAGCCTCTGCCAGCGATGAAACCAATGTGCCCCTGACAGTGGCAAATGCCGCTGTCACCATCACCCATGACCACATTTGGAATGATGGCACTGTGACCAAAGAACCTACCTGCGTGAAGGCTGGCGAGAAAACCTACACCTGCACCGTTTCCGGCTGCAGCGAAACAAAGACCGAGCCGATTTCCGCTACCAATATCCACGAGCGCAACCGCGGCGTTGTTACCATTGCGGCTACCTGCGGCACCGACGGTGTGAAGAGTTACAGCTGCAAAGTCTGCGGCCTGCCCATGGGCATTGAGGCTATCCCAGCCACCGGCAATCACACCTGGGGCGATTGGACGACCACTAAAGAGGCAACTTGCAGCGAAGAGGGCGAACAGAGCCGCAAATGCGAAGCTTGCGGCAAGACCGAGACCGGCAAGCTGCCGATGATCGACCACACCTGGAACGACGGCGAGATCACGACCCAGCCCGACAAGGACACCGACGGTGTCAAGACCTTTACCTGCACGAAGTGCAGCGCAACCAAGACCGAGAAAGTCCCCGCGCTGAACGACCATGTCTGGGATGCAGGCACCGTCACGACGGAGCCGACCTGCGCAGCCGAGGGCGTGCGCACCTATACCTGCACGATCTGCAAGACCACCAAGACAGAACCCATTGCCAAAACCACGAACCATACCTGGAACGACGGCGAGAATACGATCCCGGCGGATTGCATCCATGCGGGTGTGCGAACCTTTACCTGTACAACTTGCAGCCTGACCCGCACCGAGACTATCCCCGCCACCGGCGAGCATACTTGGAGTGACGGCGTGGTGGAGCGTGATGCAACTTGCGTAGATACGGGCAGCAAAAAGTACACCTGCACCGTCGAGGGGTGCGGTGCGGAAAAGAATGTGGAAATTCCGGCTACCGGCATCCATACGAGGGACGAGGGCACGGTGACGCCTGCAACCTGCACGGCAGACGGCGTGCGCGTGTACCATTGCACGGTCTGCCAGGCAGAAATCGGGCAGGAAGTAATTCCCGCCACGGGCCACACATGGAATGACGGTGCAGTGACGAAGGAACCGACCTGCACGGAAACCGGTATCAAGACTTTTACCTGCACAGTCTGCAATGCGACGAAGGAAGAACCTGTCTCTGCCCTGGGGCATGACTATGAGGCGAAAGTCACGAAAGCGGCAGCCTGCACAGAGGAGGGCGAACAGACCCTGACCTGCCGCCGCGGCGATGATGTTAAAGTGCAGGCACTGCCCGCCACGGGCCACAGCTATGATGCGGGCAAGGTCACGACGGAACCCACCATCGGCAAAGAGGGCGTGCGCACCTATACCTGCACGGCCTGCGGCGCGACCCGAACCGAAAGAATCCCGGCGCTGACTGCACCTGCAGCACCCACGCCCGCAGTTACGGAAACCCCTGCCGCCACGGCCGCACCTGCCCCGGCAGCAACGGATACACCCGCGGCCACAACCGCCCCGGCGCAAGCCACAGCCGCACCCACTGCGGCTCCTACGGCACAGCCGACGGCGGCCCCGGTCAAAACCATCCCCCAGACGGGGGATACCTTCCCGGCAGCAAGCCTGGCCGTTGTCTCGCTGGTCGCATTGCTGGGCCTTGGCGTGGCGATGGGGAAGAAACGCCATAACTAAAGAGAAAAGCCGATTCCCGGTACAACCTGCCGGGCGTCGGCTTTTTAAATGTCGGCAGCCCGACCTTGTGCAGCATCATGTGGTTGACCGTTGTGTCGGAAAAGCCGAGAAACACTTTGCCGGTGACGGCCCTGCACAGTTCGTCGTGGTCGAACAGATAGGGGAGCAGCCGATAGGTGTCGTCCCCGCCGATGGCG
>ERZ773170.2558-NODE-2558-length-10626-cov-80.814492_pt1 | contig 10626 bp, 5 predicted proteins | sample MGYA00581002_ERZ773170 | MGnify/ENA primary metagenome ERZ773170 (study PRJEB29015, sample SAMEA2737811) | human gut metagenome | biome: human gut; feature: human-associated habitat; material: faeces | place: China | collected 2012 ... | reverse complement strand
TGTTGTGCGCTTGCATATCAGCTGTTATGCGCTCGCCCAACACCTGTTGTGCAAGTGGATATCAGCTGGTGGGCGATATTTTTTAGATAACCTCCCTATCCTACGTCAGGCGTTCCGACGGATTTGCAATCCGTCGTTAAAAAATGACCTAACCTATTTATGTTCTGCGGATTTGCAATCCGCAGCAGGGAGATTGTAATATGTTATGGATTAGGGGGATTACAAATCCCCTGGTTTGATAGGTCGAACCTTTTTTTACGACGGATTTCAAATCCGTCGGGACGCCTAGCGGGGGTGTGGGACGGCTGGCGGGGGTGGGATTTTCAGGGCACAAAAAAAGTCGTGGAATCTTAGAAGGTGAGTCACCTCGGCAACTAAAATTCCAACGACCAGTCTAGTCTAGTCTTCGCAAATTTGTATAATAGTAAATGATAATAATGTCTTATAATAACTAAATAAGGGGGAGGAAGTATTCCCAACTTCCTTCCCTCCTCTCTTACAGATATATGATTCTTAACTTTTGTATTTTGCTAACTATTTTTTGTAGTTGATTGTCACCATCTTAGGCTGGTTGCTGTTGTAGTGCTTAACCTTGATGAAGAATTTACCTTTAGTACCTGTTACGGCACGTACATTCTTCATTGTGATGGTTTGAGTTTTTCCGATCACATTTGGATCTTCATACTTGGTGACGAACCAACAGTTCCAACCAGCGCCTCCATCAACATCAGATGTAGAAGCTACCTTTACATCGCTGCCTATAGGGTTCACATCATTGGATGCAATCTCAATTTCTATTGGCAACAACTCCTTAGGATAGTAACTTGGAATTGTGAAGGTCAGTTTGGCTTCTGAAGTTACCTCCTTACCCATTGTAAAGGTAGATGGGAACTTGAAGTCCACATTGCTGATACTGTAGAGATGGATGTTTCTAGTCAATCCATGCTTCTTATCTACCAGCTTGATGGTGGCAGTCTTACATTCACCGGCACTGATATCACCAATCTTGTATGTGATGGTTCCCTTACCGGTTGCTGCATTATACTGTACTGTAGGTACAGGAAGCTTTCCACCTTCCAGCTTCGTGAAGTTCTTGTTCTCAGTCCAGGAGACGTTGAAGTCGGCTGCAGTTTGAGTAGCCTCACCCTTATATTCAAAGTCGATGGTCTGCTCGCTGTTGGCTGATTCCTGTGTCAACATCTGGTAAGTACCATCTACGATATTCATCGTATAAGTACCATCTGAAATTTCCTGGATGATGTCTTCTACCGTAATCCAAGGATTGTTGGCAGGAGTGCCATCGTATGCCATAGAAGAGGTTGTGTAACCCAGATTCTTGCCCAGTTTCTTGATGTTGATTCGGTAGAGATGGTTTCTCTTGACAGGAATCTGAACACCCTCGTTCTGGAGCAGAACCTGGAACCATTTTGTAACACCATCCTTGTATGTCACCTCCATGATTACCTTGAGTGGCTTTTCCAAAGAGTTTTCCTGCTCAAATGTATATTGCATAGGCAGGTTGTTGTTGTTTGGCCACATCTCATCATCTCCTATAGAGAATGTCTCTCCTTCAGAAGGCCATCTTGTTGGGTCCAGCGATGGAGTAATGTAAGTGCATTCTGCTTTCCACGCAGCTGCATCTGTCAGCATATTGGTTTCAGGGAAAGTCAGTTTTGTCTGCTCTCTATTGAATGGAGCTACCGTTCCATGCATCATCACGTTTCCCAGTGCATATCTGATTTTTTGGATGTTTATATCTTCCCATTTCACTTCAATCTTGGCACGGTTGCGGAGCAGATGGATCACGTTGTTTGCCACTACATCCTTGGTGAGGAAATCTGTCATTTCTTCAGGAGTATTCTTCTTGACATAACCCCAATACACCATCTTGTCGTGCTGCTGATTGTTGTTTCTGTTATCGAAGCTGGTCATGAGGTTGTTCTCATGTCTTCCAATCCATTCTGCTGACTTGTTGAAATCAATCGCCTGGTTGCCCGTAGTTACTGTATTGTCGGCAGTGGCATTCGCCATGATGTGGATGCGGGCGGTTCCCGTAGGAATCGTTGCGGTGATGTTCTTCTTGTCCGATCCGCCATCATCCTTGATTTCATTGGTTGCCACAGACTGGATATTCAGATCTCTGGCAAGTCCCAGGAAATAACCATCTTTGTCAAAGCATAGCAGCTTCATATCGTTAGCGCTTGCAATACCTTCGGTTGCGAAGTTAGCTACTCTGCTCTCTACTTTCGAGTAGTTTGGAACGGAAATGGTGAAGTGGGCTTGATACGTGCCTATCTCATTCTTGGAAGGAACGCCATTGTCCACCATGCTGTCGGAGCAGGCTGTCAACATTGTTAACAGCGCTGCCATTATTCCGATATATGTCTTTATCTTTTTCATTTCGTAACTTCCTTAAATGTTATTACTTCATTTGTTTATCTAACTCTTCAACCTCTGCAGGGGTGAGGTCGCGAACGCAGCGGACGAAAGTGCCAGAATTACTGTAACCAGTTTCTACCGATTCATTGTTAAGCGTATAATAATATGCTCCTTGCAAAACTGGCTTGATTGGCTTAATCTCCTTATTATCATTTCTTTTGAATGATTCTTGCTGAAAGTCAACAATGAATTGTATCTCTGTCTTTGTTGGGAGACGCCAACCGTCATATATTACTTGTTCGCCGTTTTCTTTCTTTACTTCCCGGTACGTTTCACAATGCTCCTTTGCTCTGTCTTGATCAAAATAGCTCGAAGATACAGTTCCAAGCTGTGAAGCAATCATAAATGCAGGAGATACGACTTCGTCGTTTGTATAGCCTGTAGATGTATTGGTGTTTGGATGAGCAATATTATATTTGCTATCTTTTGTACTTGAAACCTGTATGATGTACATTCGGTTATTCTCCTTTCCGCTTGATTTCCCGTTAGAAAAGTATTTTATATCTCCATTTTCATAATATTTTGCTTTATATCCACCATCATAATTAGAAGTTGTAAGCCCTTTTTTAACAAGTTCCCCAGTAGGTTTGCGATATGCCCATCCGCTTTTACTTCTAGAAGAATAGTCTCCGAAGAAGTTCTGGGTTTCAATCAGAGGTGACTGCTTGTATTTTACAGTTGCTTCTTTACCCTCAGCATTTTTTAATGTCAAGACGATATACTTGGAGAAGCGATTCTTCGGGATAGGAGAATTAATGACGATCTTACCACCGAGATTATCTCCATCCTTTTCGTTCTGCAATAGCATCTTGGTTGGGTATGGATAGAATGGAACTTCTTTTTTTTCTGTCTTTTCTACTTCTCTGTCTTCATAATGTCCTGTTAATGGGAAGAAATCCCATACCCAAACTTGTTCAGTTGTAGTATAGGTAACTGTTTCATTTATAGTCTCCTTGTATCCCTCAGAGTACTCTTCAGTATTTCCTTCATTATCAATGTAGTACACCTTTTTGCTAAGGATCTTAACTGGGCTGGAAGACTTATAAGTCACGCTCATATCTTCATTTACATTCTTCATATAGACAACCTTTGGAGTAACCATCAGATACGAAGTATTGGCATCGATATTTGTAGTACCGCCATCCGACCAAGGGAGAACATCATAGACAACCTTACCAGTAGTGATGTAACCAATCTCAGAGCTACCGCCCTTGTTGTTGATCTTGGCATCAATGGTATAGATGGTGTTGCGGTTCAGCTTCTTGGCATCCTCACCGGTAGCCTTAGGGTCACGGACAGGAATCTTGTAATGGTTTATCTCCGTATTGCCATCGGCTGTCAGAGGAACCTGGAGGTAGATGGCTGGCGCATTGGTATCGTCTGTCCACTGAGTGGCATAACTGTAAGTGGTTACGGTATATTCGCCACTTCCACCCTGTGCTTCCACCATTTCACCATCCTTCAACTCAGACTCCTTATTGTTGCCGAAGATAGTAGTCTTGGCATTGTAGTTCTTCAACTGCCATTTTGCCTGACCAGCTGTATAGCCTTCTACGTCAACATGAATGGTAAGGGCAATCTTGGCAGCAGCACGAGCCAGATTAACTGGAATGGTCTGTGTAGGTTCCTTGGTTACCGGGTAGTTCTGTTCGCTACTCATCAGGAACATCTTGTTGCTGTTGCTGGTAGCATCGTATGGCTTCCAGATATCCACGTCGGTCTGCACATCGCCAGAACCTGTGGCATTAGCCACAGATTTCACGCTGTAAGTATTACCTTCCTGCAGATCTTTCTCCACTTTCCAGTTATTTTGGGCAATCACTTTCTCCTCGCCGCTCTTCAAGCCGTCAGTGAAAGTCTTATCTACCTTGCACTCATTATATTCACCAAACATCTTGATGTTGAAATTATAGAGCTTATCCTCGTTGAGGCTTGCCTCAGAAGCGGTAGTTGCTCTCGAAACCTTGTTGTCAAGGATGAGAGGCTTCACGCTCAACTGCTGAGCTCCCTGATAGATGAGCTCAGAGTCTTCTGCGCAACCCACAAGGGATAATCCCATGGTGAGAGCCATAAGTGCCAGTGTCGTATTCTTATATATATTCAACGTTTTCATGATGTTTGTCATTTATTGTTGTTTATATCTCTTAGTTTACTTTATTTGGGTGAAAACCATATCGGTCTTCGTTCCCGTTCCTGTGGCTGTACCTTCGCTTCCATCAGAAGGGGCATTGATGATTACCTTCATATTTGGACTATAGGCTACCATATAGACATGGCAGGTATAGTTGTCACGCTGGGTATAGTCGAGTACCGATCTTGGAACCACATAGAAAGGCTTAACCTCTGTAGTGGTACCGTTGCCTGTAATCACGGTCATTACGTCAGCCAGATCGTAAGAACCATCAGTTTTTACATTTTCGGCAAAAATGAATCCGTAGTCTGGGCTATCTGTCTGGAGCACCCAGCTCTTACCATTGGTATTCATCTCCGTGAATGAGATCTTTGGTCCGAATGTTGCATTGTTGAATGCAATCTTACTACTGTTCTCGCCATTCTTCTCGATGTTGGTCTTGATAGAGATAGCATCGTTGAAGGTGTAATTTGCTCCGGTTTCCCAAGGCAATACTGTTGGTAAGACTTTCAGTTCTGCCGGATGCTCAGGATCACTGCCTCCTTCTCTGTCCACCTTGGCAGTTACGTCGTAGATGGTGTTGCGGTCGAGGCGATAGAGAGGCTCGTATTTGGCCCAATCTGTTGTTGCGGCATCGTTGCTTTCGTAGAGGCGCTTGTTAACCGGCACCTTGTAGAAGTAATCCTTGTTGTTGAATTTTGCCTTGAGCAGGATGTAGGTCTGCTTGTTGACATCGATTGGCTCTTCTTCATACGGCTTCTTTTTCTTGTCAATCCAACTGTTAGCGTATGAATAGAACACAGCCTTGTTGTCTTGTGTGACGGCAGGAGCAGTTACCTTGCTGCTGGCAGCGGCTTCGGTATTCAATGCATTGTTTGTGCTGGTACCTTCTGCGATGATAGCGCCATCTGCTGCGTAGTGCATCAACTGACAGGCATACTCTGTAGGAGCTACTGTTTTGCCCTTGTCATCTTGTACGTTGAGGCGGATCTTGGCAAGCGCTCTCTTCAGCTGGAACTGGATGTGAATCGTTCCGTTCACAATCTGTTTCGTCTCCTCCATCTTGGCATCCATCACGAATGAAGTCTGCTTTGCCTTGGGATTGAAGGTGGCTGCCTTGTTGATGGTGGCAGCTTTCAATTCATCCAAAGTTGTGATTCCGCTGATATTATCCAGGTTTGCCACCAGATAGAGAGTGTTGCCTGTAATCTCCGAACGCTTCAGCTGGTCGCTTTCCAACTTCTTGTGCTTGTAATCTGTAGTAGGACTGCCCTGAACAGAAGCATCTGTAAGAGGAAGACTCTTGACGAGCTTTCCGGCTGCATCGAAGACGAAGAGGTCGAGGCGATTGATCAGGTTCTCATTGAGATCTTCTGATCCATCCTCTACTGCAGCACGGGTAACAGCTGCACGGGGTTCAGTAGCAGAACCGCCTACTTTATATTCCAGCACCACATCGTAGTCGCAACTCGGTGTGCCGTCCATATCATCGCTCATGCAAGATGTGTTTGCAAGCCCTAAGAGGGCGATTGCACACATCGCAAAGTATTTTGATATTGCTTTCATTGTTTGCCCTCCTTATTTTAAATAATTAGTATAATGTCCACTTGCTTTCTGAAGCTTATCGTAGGCAGTTCCCTTGGTAGCCTGCAGCTGGAAGATGCGGATGCGGGTATTGGTTCCTGCAAACTTTCTTCCGTTCTTGTACATACCTCCTGCATTATCAGGATTGATTACTACTTCGTATTCATGGATTCCATCCAGTGATACGGTTACGTAGAGATCGGTACATACGGGTTTGCTGCCCTTACCTGTAGCCCATTCTGTTAACTGATCCCATGAAGCATTGGTTGTCCATGGATTCACGGCTTCTACCTTGATCTGATAAGGATCTTTTCGGGCGATGCCTGTAGAAACGCAGTTGGTGCTTTCGGTAGATTTATCATAGTTGAAAGCAAACTCAGTAGGGTTGGTGAGATGTGCTTTCCAAACCAGTCCTGTAGGACCATCTACCTTGATATAGAAGGCTGCTCCTGATTTCTTATCCTCCAATATCTCATGTTCTGTATCCTTGTATCTAGGATAGTTTACCAGACAGTAGAGACCTTCTGCGTCACCTTCCTTTGGTTTCAGGGTTGAACCTGTCTGCCAAGCAAACATCTCGCAATTTACATTGCTCCAGCTGATTTCAGAAGTTACCTTGTTCCAAGGCATTACCTGCCAGTCGAGGCAGAGGGCACCACCCTGGAGGAAGTAGCCGTAAACTACCAGCTCTCGGTTGCGGATAGCGTTGCCGCTGGATGGAATGGTGAATCCCTGGGATTTTTCGACGCCGCCTTCAGCCAACTGATAGTAAATCTTACCTTTGATAGGCATGTTGGTTTCACGAAGATAGCTCAAGTTATGTCCACCGATTTCATTATTCATGCGGTTCATATAAGTCTGAGCTGTTTCACCTGGTCCTCGCTTATAAGCAAGCGGATCTGCTACAGCCTTGATTTGGGCATTCTCTACACCGTCAAGCTTGAGTAGAGTAGGAACATAAGAAGGAGTTCCGTACTTATTGCTTGTTGCAGCCTTGTTGGCATCAGCAGTTGCATAATCCTCTTCATCAGGGAAGACATAGCTTTCTGTTGGGAAGGTGTTTCCATCTATTTCAATTTTTGTTACCTTCACATTTTCTGTCAAGGCATCAGCATCTGCCGTGCGGGCGAAATAGAAGTGAAGCTTGGAAACGGCGCGAACCAGAGGAATCGAAATGCCTTTGTTCTTTGCACCAGCCTCGGTATCAGCTACGTGATCGGCTATTGCTATGTTGGTAATGGCACGGGAAATAGGGAGACCCAAGCCGGTTGGAACCTCTGTTGTCTGAGCCTTGCCTTCTGCAGTAATGCCGAATGGATCATCGAAGGTTACACCTTGCAAATCTGCACGGGTAATGCTGCGGAAATCCTTGACCTTCAGCTTATCAGCCATATTGGTACTCTCTGAGTTTGCTAGAATATAGAGGTCGATGTTTTTGAGTTCTTCACCGTTGATCTTACGCAAGAATCTCAAGTTCAGCGTGTAGTTGCCGTTGACGGGTTTACCGTCAACAGCAGATGGTGTATCTTCCTTGTAAGCAATCGGATTGGCGCTTTCTCCTGTTCCTGATTTAAACACCCATACCTTGATGCTATGAATGTCGCTCTCAGCGGTAGGATTAGCCTGAGTCTCGTTGTTTCCGATGTCCCCAGCTCTGCTTGCTCTGGAAGTCGTGTTGCTGGCGGTAGAGAAGCTCAGGTTGAGGTAAGCTTCATCGCCAGTTGCAGGTGCCTGCGAATCTTGGTCTGAACAAGATGCCATTGTGCTCAACATGAGCAAGGCTGCGATAGCCATGCCTAGCCGGCGTGTCATCTTGGTCAAAGTTGAGTTATAGCGTTTCATCTTTTTAATCTTTTACTTATACTTATACTTTTCTTTCTCTCTATACAGTGTGGGTAGCACTGTTTCCTTATTTGGTTCCGAGGTCTGCATTCTGCAGATTGAGAACCCATCCGTTCACCTTGATTCTAGCATCCATGTGGTAGTCGGAACCTGGACTTGGAACGTAGAATACGAGGGTGTAGTGATCCTGGCGATCGAGGTATTCCTGATCCTCCCAGCCCTTGTCGGTGCGCTCGCCGCAGAGAGCGAGGAACCATGGCAGTGAGTGGTTGAAGATTACCTTGCCAGTGCGCTTGTCGGTGATTACGATTCGCTTGTCATCGTACTCCGTGCTTTCGGTGTTGCGGGTGCTTACATCGTCCTTGCGCTCGAACATTCTGGAAGAAGACAGGTCGTAAACCAGAGCCTTGTCGATTTCTTCACCTTCTACCTGGGTATTACCGCTGGAGTTTACTACCAGTTTCTCGTTGTAAGGCACGTAGGTGATTGGCTTGTTCTGTTCTACGCCGTTTTCATCCTTTACCTTGTCGCCCTTGTAGTCGAGGAGGGCAGCCGAACCCTTGATTCTTACGTCGAAGTTTTCTGCCACGAATCCCTGCTGGTCGTTATCGTAAGGAAGCATCACGATTCTGTAGGTCTTGGTACATTTCATCAAGCTCAGTTTGCCGGATGTGTCCTTTTTGCCCTTGAAGTCGAGAGATGTCTGGGCAGTGTAGAGAGCGGTGAACTTCTTGTTATTGACAGAAGCCTCTCCGTCTTTCTTTCCCATTTCCTCCTGCAGGTCGTTGATGGTAGAAACACCTGGTGTGAGTTGGGTGAAGCTGAACTCCATCTCGTCGTCACCGTCGGCTCTGCTACCTGTAGGTTTCTTGTCACGAGCCAGGCAGACGAAGGTGTATTTGCCTTCCTGTAAGTCTGTGATGTCCATGCTGTGACCCGTTTCGAATTTGTCGGCTGACTGCGTATAGGTATCGAAGTATTTACCGTTTTTATCGAAAACATAGACGTTGAGGTTTTTCACTTCCTGAGAGAAAGCATCAGCGTTCTCAACATTATATGTATAATCGAATTTGAGCGACACCTTAGGTGCAGGACAATTCGTCAGATCGTCTTTCATGCATGATGAAAGCGAAGAGAGTGCGATGGCTGAGATACAAACCACTTTGCAACCGTTTTTGATGATGAAATGTTTCATATCGTTTGTATTTTATTGATTCTTTTACTTATACTTATATCTAGTGTGCCGCAGGGCGTAAGAAGTGGGGTAGCCTCCGGCATCCTTTTTTTCTTGTTGAGTGGTGCTGATTCAGCACGATAGGGGTTCCCGCCATCTGTTGGCGGCAATATCATCTTTTTCTTTTTAAATCTCCCGGAGGTGGGGTAGCCCCCGGGAGATTGAGCGTATTGTTGTTTCAAGAATTATCTTGAGAACGGGGGATGGGGTACATCCCCGGATCATTCATTTTTTTTCTGTTTCTGCGACTTGTAGCTTGTGATTACTTCAAATCAATTGACTGGTTGCTTACTACCCAGTTGTTAACTGTAACAGTGCACTCCATGAAGTAGTTCTTGTTCTTGTCGTCTGGACCGTCAGGACCATTTGGTACGTCCTTACCAAGGTCATAAATACCGGTTACAGTTAACTTATAGATACTGTTGCGAAGGATTGAGTAAGGAGCTGTTGTTGGCTGGTAAACCTCATCCTTCAATGGTACGCGGTAGAACATATTGCCCTGCTCGTAAATATCAATACCATACTTCTCACGTACAGTAGCGAGAGCAGCCTGATCCTTCAAAGACTTATCTGCGTTCTGAATCAATGCTAATGCTTCAGCTACAGTCATATTTGTTGCATTGTCAGGATTTACGAATGGCCAAGCAACGGTCTTGTCGTTGAAGATCTGCTGAAGTGAAGTGTAAATCTTGTTATCGTAACGATAGAATGTACCATCTGTGAAGTCGGCACCTGTTAAATCCAAGTTAGCCTTGTAGCAGATATACATAGATGTAGCTTTTTCAACGTCTGCAGTTGTGTTCTCTAAAACGTAATGGTTTCCTGCCTTGTCGAAGAGTTCTGTACTACCATTATTATGATACTTGCCACCAAATGTTGTATAGTCCTGTGCATAGGTAACATCCTTTGCAATCAAGAATTTGGTAAATTCACTATCCCACTTCTGCATCACATTTATCTTCTCGCTTAAGTTAGAGATAGCGTAGTTCTGATAACTAATGCTCTTAACCAAGTTCAAGTTTGTTGTAACAGGCTTCTTTTCTGCTGTTGCATCGCTGAACTTTGTGAAATCTGTAGCCTTAACTGGAGCATCGATACGAGCAACTACACGATCCAAATAAATGTTCTGGCATTTAGCAGGATTAGTTGAGGTATTATTATCCGCTGCGAATTCAATTGTTGCCTCTACGCCACCATCTTTTCTTTGTGCATCGTTCTGATTGAACATTACGAAAGAATTAGCTGTAGCCAAGTTAGAGGTTCCGTTAGTATATGTTCCAGACAAAACATCATTGATAGGATCTTCTGATGTCTGATTGCCTGCCAAGAAATATACTTTATACCTGTTGGCGGAATTAAAAAACCGCCTGAAAATTAGTATATTTTTATGGAGAAA
>ERZ773170.2548-NODE-2548-length-10671-cov-6.746703_pt1 | contig 10671 bp, 9 predicted proteins | sample MGYA00581002_ERZ773170 | MGnify/ENA primary metagenome ERZ773170 (study PRJEB29015, sample SAMEA2737811) | human gut metagenome | biome: human gut; feature: human-associated habitat; material: faeces | place: China | collected 2012 ... | reverse complement strand
AACCGCAGCACGTTCTTGCTTAAGACGTGCTGCGGCATAATCCCAATGATTACTCCCTGACAGGGTTCGTAGGCCACTCAATATCAGGTGCAGTTGATGTATCAACACGGTTCAGCAACACCCTGCATGCCTTCCATGCCGCCAGCAATGATGTTTCCTCCTTCGTTGCATATACTGCTCACCTTTTTCACCCACGATTAACCAACAGCCAGACCAGCAGACACGCCACCACCGGCACAGCAAAATCCATCAGGCTTGCCACATCCCATGCACGTGGATCAAAACCGCCCCACCACGGCATGTTAATCCGCTTGCCATGCCCGAACATTTCAATCCAGCGATATTCTGCCTGGGTGTGTTCACGCGCAATGAAGAACGTACAACCGGCTATCGCCCCGTAAGCCCAGTTTCCGGTAAAAAGACCAGCCAGTACCTGCACCGCCACGGCACAAAGCGCATGAAGTATCGACGTGATATCCATCTGCTCCCCTTAAAACCACTCCCTTAGCGGGCGCTCTGGTGTAACCACCCACTCACGGAACACGGATTCATCAAAGCCATCGTCAAGAAGACGAATATTAACAAAGTACCCTTCGTCTCGCGTGTATTCAGGCTCCCCGTCAGCAGAAACACCTGACTCACTGAACGTAAAACCAATCTCATCAACCAGAACGGCATTCTGCAGCTCTTCGTCCTCTTCCCAGTTAAGTTTCCTGAGAAATGCCCTGAAATCTGCTTTATCACTGAAACGCAACGTGAAATCTCTCACTCCACAACCTCCCCAAGCTGCGCATCTGTTAGCTCTTTATGCCAGAGACGAAAATTCCTCACATGCCCAAATAAATGGCGTAATCCTGCTGTAGTTTGTCCACCAATGCGAATGGTTGCTGTACTCCGGATATATTCCCATTTGGTTTTAGTTTCGCTGCTTAACTTACCGTTACTGACTACACATGTGGACCGTTCGGACTTTACCCGCATACCAATAAGCATTTTTTCCAGCCCGGCATTTTCATTTATTCGTCGGTCTGAACCACCTATATCACAATACGGAAAACCGTCGTACCCACCTGATGAACCAAACCCCATTACGATCCCCGCATCTGCCTGATGCCGGTATGTGTCAAAAACACGCGGTGCTGCATTTGGCGTTTTATACCAGTTCTTATGTACCTCACAAAGAACCGTAAAAGGAAGATTATAAAGATTATTCTTAATCGGAACTGTAACCATATCGCTTGCCCGCGTTACCGGTGCCGTCCCCGTAACAATAAAAGATGATGCGCCTGTACCAGCCTCAATCTGTGGAGTGGTTACATCGAGATAATCCCCTGATGCAACCATCTGCCCTGTATCCGGAGAATACTGGACAAAACCGCCAACCGTATTTTCTGTTGTATCTGCTTTTAATGTAGCCTCAAAAAATATCCAGCCAGTTGCATCATCCTTAACAGACCTTGCTGTAACACGGCTTGTCTGACCTGTCTTGCTAATTATGCGGGTGGTAAGGTTCAGGCTTGCTGCTCCTATTGATGTCCTTACCTCCCCATCATAATGTTCAAATAAAATACGAACGGCGATATTATCAACTTCACTTTTTACCCGACAGGATATAGTTACATACTTTTCGTCCCCTGAAGTATCAACCCCTCCGGTACTCGAATACAGTCCGATAATGGTATGCGCTTTACTTGTACCAACAATCGAATCCTGTACGACAAACCGGCCATAATTAAACCCGAAACTATCTGTGCCTGTTTCTGTAACGTCCAGTGAAGTTGACTTATTCCACTTCGAAGGGTCTGTACTGTTCGGGAAGAAGTTCGTTCTTTGCCCCTCAATAAGCAGGCCATCACACTCAAATCGTGGCTCATTAATTTCCGCCGTTTTCAGTTCGCCAGATTTGTTGATATATGTTGCCGTTGATGCGCGACTGAAATTAACCTGTTTATCACTGGCAACCTGAACCACATTATCACCAATCTTCACTTTTTTATAACCCGGAGAATAGCCCGTAATCATATCCAGCGAATCATTAAAGGGTATCCACACATCCGGCAGCGGCTGTAAAACATATCTGTACGGCTCTGCTGTCTGGTTTGCGTATTCTCTGGCAGCATCTTCACTTGCTTTTGCTGCCGTCTGGCTTGCTGCCGATGCTTTCGCCGAGTTCGCCGCCGCTGTTTCGCTCACCTTTGCGTTGGCTTCACTGTCTTTGGCATTCGTCTCACTGGTTTTCGCTGCCGTCTGGCTGGATTTTGCGTTTTTTTCGCTGGCCTTTGTGGCTGTCTCGCTATTTTTCGCGCTGGTTTCTGATTTTTTGGCTGCTGTCGCGGAGTTTGCCGATGCAGTCTGCGAGGCCGCTGCCGCCTGTGCGCTGTTAGCTGCATTCGTTTCTGAGGTTTTCGCCGCGTTCTTCGATGATGCCGCTGCAGTTTCGGATTTCTTTGCTGCCGCTGCGCTCTGTGATGATGCTCCGGCATGACGTGCCACTTCATTCACCATCAGCTCAAAACGGCGCAGTGCCTCCGGCATGACATCATCTTCCGTCATGGCGCCGAGAAAATCATTCAGCGTACCTGGTCTGGAACCTTCATAGACGGTAATGGTCCCGGCATGTGAAGGCGGAAAATCTTCAACCAGCAGGGTGACGCTGTACTGGCCATACTCAACATCCATGCTGTAACGCCCGGCTTCATCCGGATTTTCAGAGGCCACCGTGTTCACCACCACCGTGCTGCTGGTCCGTCTGGCCTTCAGCACAATGGTGCAGTTCTGTACTGGTTTTCCTGTGCCATCTTTAAGCACGCCAGAAATTTTTACTGTCATACTTTTCCACCAATAAAAAAAGCCCGCAGCAGTGACGCCACGGGCTTCAGGACAGTGTAACTTTACGTTTCCTCAAACGCAGTTCACCCCATAAGGCGGATGAACCTGCGTATCATAACAATATTTACAGAAGATAAATCGGCGTCTGTTGTCAGAAACGGTATCCGATACCAACAATAAATGCATCCGTTCGCCAGTCGCCACTGCCGGAGCCTTCATAAGCAATATCAATGGCCACGGATTCGGTCGGGTTAAACTGCACGCCAGCCCCCCACGCCAGAGACGTGTTGCTGTGGCGACCGTCATCACTTCCGGTCAGCACATCGTGCGTATCCCCCTTGTTGTCGGTCACCTGAAGATAATCCCCGGAAAAAGTCGACACACGGCTGTAAGCCACACCTGCCATCGCATAAGCACTGAACCATTCATTCACGCGCACAGACGGCCCCGCCATTACGCTGAACCAGCGGTTACGCACGGAATCTTCATGCCAGCGGGTATCGCTGTAATGCGTTTTTTGCTCATCTTTGGCATTGGCATAACTGAATGACGTCACCAGCCCCAGCGTGTCCGTAAACTCATAACGGTATTTCACGTTAATCCCGTTCAGATCATCGCTGCCAGGCATATCAGTATGGGTCTGAAGATACCCGGCGCTTAGTGTGGACTGATGCTCTGCTGCGCTCGCTGGCGTACCAGCGGCAACCAGCCAGACTACTGCGGACAGAATAACAGCACATAATTTACGCATAATTACCTCTCGCTTTTCTGCAATAAAAAAGGCGCCATTTCTGGCGCCCGTATTGGGGTTATAAAATTCAGCTAATCGTGATGCCTGCAGTGGCTTTCTTCATCACAACAACCAGCAAATCGCTGATACTTGCTGTGGGATACCAGCCATTTACCCACCATGCTGATACAGAAAACTCCAGCGTCATGTGGCCGCGACCAGCAGGCATATCAATAACACCACTGTAAACCAGCGTATTATCCATCGCGGTACGGTTATAAATTTCAGCACCGTTTTTCTTCACTATCAGGCGGCATGACGAATAAGTATCGCTGTTCTCCCGCTCATGTCTGGCACCGCTGAAAGCCACCGCCGGAATAACAATCTGCCGGTTAAACGGCTGATCGTCATAAACCCTGACGGTAATGGTTCCTGATGGCCAACGCTTCGGTGCACGGGAGTCACGAGGGAAAGCCTTACCCACTGTTTTAACGAGATCGCCTTCAATCTGGTTTGCAGACAGTTTCCCTCTGATGACACAGTTCTCGTTAATGGTGACATTATTGAGCGTGCCGGTATTCGCCGTGATGGCTCCACTGATATCCGCATTGCGGGCTGTCAGCCTGCCATCCGGCGTCAGGGAAAACGTCGGAGGATTGCCGGATGACGTGATGCTCACCGCAAACAGTCGCTTCAGGAACACGTCGTTCATGAACAGCTGATTCCCCTGCGCCACAAACAGCGGCGTGGTGTTGCCGTTCTCCGGGGTAATCATCGCAATGCGATCGGCCTGCAGCAGAATGTTACTCAGGGTCTGACCATCAACATCCTCAATCCCCACGCCAATCCCGGCCACATAGGGAATACCGTTTTTTGTTTTCTGCACCTTCAGCATATACATGGCATTCAGCTCATTGCGCGTGTCTGACTGAACCCGCTGGATTTGCTGTATGGTCACGGCCTGGTCACCCAGTTTTTTATCCGTGGTCGAGGTAATTTCACTCCCTTTTTTATCCACGTACTGGCGGACCTGTGCTATCTGTCGGGCATTTTCTGACTGCCCCTGGCTGACAGTCTGTGAGATTTCACTGCTAACCCGGTCCACTTTCTGGCTCACCTGCGCGATGGCCAGTGTCTGGTCCTCATTCTTTTTCGCAACCAGCTGCGTGAGGCTGTTTTCCGCCTCCCCGATTTTCCGGGTCACTTCTGCGATATCCGTGTCCATCCGCTGACGGATGTCTTCTTCCAGTTGCGTGACCTCCGTACGCAGCGCTGAAGCATCAATGCGCTCTTTCAGTGCCTGACCCAGAAGCGTCTCATCTATCAGCCCCCGGAAAATTTCCAGATACCCTTCACCATCATTGCTGGGCTGCCCGCTGGCTTCCACAAAAGCAGATTTTCCCACCAGGTTGACGCTTCGCACGTAAAACCAGAAATCCGTCCCCGGCTTAATCCGGCTCCCCTGGACAGTCCACTGACTGCCGGTCCCCAGATAACGGGCAGATTTTTCCACCTGTGCCGTGTTCGTGATGCGTTTTTCTGAGAACCAGAATTCAAACTGTATCGTCGGATCATACACCGCAAGACGCGGGACCGCCGTTATCTGAAAATACCCCGGCGTCAGCTCAATGGTGGCGGGTTTTGCAGGTGCGTTAATCCGGAAGGTGGTGGTGGCAGGTTCACCCTGCTGGCCATAACTGTTTATCGCCCGCACCGTCAGGGTGTATTCCCCCAGTGGCAGGCCACTGAAACGGTGCTCCGTGTCTGCGGTGATGGCGGTGGTCACCAGTCTGGCATCCGTTCCCTTACCACTGGTCAGGCGCAGACTGAAGCGCACGCCCTTCACCACCCGCGGCGTGTCCCATTTCGCCTGTGCCAGATACTGGCCGTCAGCTGCGCTCACCTCCACCGTCAGGTGCTGTACTGCCGGTGGGATGACGCTGTTCAGGGAGCCTGACTGCGGCTCAAAGCGGGCACCGTTATCCACGATGGCTTCTTTTTCCGGTACGTGCTGCACCGCCGTGATGGCAAAGGTGCCGTCCGTGTTTTCCCGGATGGAGACACAGCGGAACAGGCGACGGCGCAGTGACGGCAGGGAGAGTCCCCACACACCGTATGTCTCCACACCATCCGGCAGGGTGCTGACCTGTATCCGGTCAGGCGCGGGGTGTGCGGTGATGGCCACGCTCGCCGGCTTACCGCTGCCGTTAATCAGATTAACAGTGGCCGTGCCGGTCTCCGGCAGTGTCACCTCCCGGTCCAGCGTCAGGATACGGCTGGCGGCATCGATGGACAGGACACGTCCGCCGGTCATGGTCCCGGCATAGTCGTTATCACAGATTTCAATGATGTCACCGGGTGTGTGCCGCAGCCCCTGAGACCCGAGCGTGAAATCCACCGTCTGCGTTTCCAGCAGTTCGGTCTTTATCACCCACAGCCCGGCACGGTGGGCCTGACCGCGGCTGGTACAGCCGAACGCGTCCATCTTCAGCAGGTTGCGTCCGTAGCGCAGTATGGCTTCCGGGTCTTCCACCAGTTCCGTGGAGGTCTGCCAGCCGTTCTGCGGGTCGGTGTAATTCACCTCCACCGCCGTGTGCCGGTCCTTCAGGGCACTGAAGCTGTAGCGGAACCCCACGCCGTTATCATCCACCACCACATCGCTGTTGGTGTACGGCCACACCACATCCGACGGGCGGTCCTGAACGAACGTCAGCGTCTGACCGTTCCATACCGGCATACAGCGCATCGCAGAGCAGAAATCACTGAGAACGTCCCACGCCTTACGCTGTTGTGCCAGGTACGCATTAAAGGTCATCCGCGGCTCGGTCCCCCCGAAACCATCCGGGACCGTCTGGTCGCAGTACTGCCCGATGGCATACAGCGCCCACTTGTCCACATCCGCCGCCCCCAGACGTTTTCCCATGCCGTAGCGCGGGTGAGTCAGCATGTCCCACAGGCACCAGGCCGGGTTGTTGCTGTATGCCGGTTTCAGACTGCCGTCCCAGATACCACTGTACGTGCGTTTTTCCGGGTCATAGTTTGACGGCACCTGGATGATGCGACCGCGGATATGGTAGTTCACCGTCATCTGCTGGCCGCCGAACTGCTCCGCATCCACCTGCAGCCCCACAATGGCCGTGTTCGGGTAGCACTGTTTCACATCGATGATTTCGGTGTATGACGACCACAGCGTCTTATTCTGCAGCTGGTCCGTGGTGCTGTCCGCCGTCTCCCTGACCATCCGGATGTTAAAGGGCCGGGGAGGCAGATTATCCAGAATCACCGAGGCCAGGAACTGTGAGGTGGTCTTGCCGTTAATGGTGACGTCCTTTTCCGTCACCCAGCGGCCATTACGCTGTAACTGAATCAGAATCCGGACAGAGGAAGGATTACGGTCGCCCCTTGACGTGGTCTGCACCAGTGACTGCACCCCGAAGGTAACCCGCAGGCGGTCAATGTTCGCGGACGTAATGGTGCGCGTCACCGGTTTTGCCTTCGTCACTTCCACGCCCAGTCCGGTTTCAGCTCCGGAGGACTCAAAGCCTTCCGGTGGTGTCTGCTCCTGCTCCCCGGCACGCCAGACCGCGGTCACACCGTGTATCACGGGATTACCGTCCGTGTCCGTCAGCGGGGTTTTGTTCACCAGGATACTCTGCAGTCCCTTCACCGGACCTTCTATCGGTCCCTCACCAATCGCATCAATCACACTCATCATCTGCGTGGATTTGAGATTATCCTTCGCCTCACGAGGCGTGTGTGCCTTACCGCCACCTTTTCCCATACAGCCTTCCCCTGAATAAATTAACCGCCACTTGCCATTCCGTACAGAAGTCGGATATCCTTCGCCCGAAAAGCATGAAACACATTTCTGCCATGCTAAAGAGAAACCCCGGTATCAGCAGATACCGGGGTTTTCTTTCATGCCCACCGATAATCCTGTTGGTTAAAACCGGTAATGGCATAAAAATTCTGAATATCTTCACATTTTCACAAAATCCCTGTGGCACTTATAATTTCTCTGCGTTAATTTTTTTGTCGTGACATAAGAATAATTATCTATAGTTGATCTTCGTAACGCTCCCGCAGCTCCGCAACTCTGCGGGATTTTTTTATTCTTTTTACCCCTGCCGCCCGATAACCACGACCTTTCCGCCCCCGCCTTCATCACGGGTGCTGATGTCCTGGGATATACGGCGGGAGCCAACCAGCATTTCCCCGTAAGGCACCGGCATCGGGTTCCCCTGGGCAATCATGTTATCCAGCGAGGAAAAGTACGTGTTCTGTCTGCCGTTATCCGTTACGCGGTAATCCGGTGTTTTTGCCTTCGGGGCCAGCATCTGTGCCACACCGCCCAGTATCATGCTGGCCCCCAGTGAAAACAGCATCGTGGTGGCAGAAAAACCACCGGCTGCCAGGGCTGAACCCCATAACGCCATCGAGGCACCGGCCGTGAAGAAAGAGCCCACGATGGCTGCCGCCCCCAGCACAATCTGCAGTCCGCCCTTTCCGGCTCCGGCCAGTCGCGGCACAATGTGGATGACCGTTCCCTCACCCAGCTGTTCGTGAAGACGGGCGTACACCGCCTCCGGTGCCGTGTCATCACCGGCAATACGTATCTGGTACCAGCCTTCGTTCATCTGACGGCGAAAGCCCGGCACCTGTAACGACAGGGCACGGATGGCTTCCGCTGCCGTGTTCACATACAGGCTGAGGCGGCGGCCAAATCGTTGCAAATCCCCGTGAAGGCAGATGCGTGCCAGTGGCGGTGACGCCAGACAGAATGCGTTCGTCGTTGCCATTTTTCGGAATACCTCTCCCGTTTACTCAGTTGTTCAGGCAGATGGTGAAGCAGCTCACCGTTGCCGCAGTAAATGGCGGCATGGTTCGGTACCGAAGCACCAAAGCAGCACAGCAGAATATCGCCCGCCTGTGCAGAGGACAGGGGCACCCGGTAAAAGCCGGTGACCGCCATATTGTCCAGGTAAAGGTTCTGACCGTTGCGCCACCAGTCATCCTCGCGATGAAAATCCGGCATTTCAGTCCCCGCCAGATGGTATGCATCCCGGAACAGGGTGTAACAGTCCGTCACCCCGTGCTCAAAGCGCCGTCCCGTCAGGTGCGGCACGCAGCGGAATTTGTGAATGTCACCCCGGCAGACCAGCCACCAGGGCAGTGCGCTCTTTATCTGCAGCCGCCGGTCCGCCTCGCTCAGCCAGGGCAGACCACCGGGATGACTGTGGACCAGCGCCACAATCTCCCCCTGCATCTCTGCCCGCAGCCAGTCTTCCGGTGCGATACGAAAATACGCCTCCGGCTCTGCAGAAATATTCACACAAGGGATATACCACTCCCCCTCCGGCGTGCTTATCACGAAGCCGCACGCCTCCGCAGGCGCACACCGCCGGGCATGCGCCAGAATCGCTGATTCAGTCTGTGTCATAAACCGGGATTTACTGCGAAAGTTTATTAATGGAAAGGAAACCGCCAAAATTGCCGACATTCCTGCGCAGTTCACACCCGCGCATGCACTTGCTGCATCTGTCCTTACGGATATCCGTGGTGGGTTTATCGAACTCATCCGCCACAGCCTCGCCCGTGTAACCACACTCATCAGAGCGGTAGGTCCACATACAGGTGTTCGCCAGCATGATACGACCGGGAAACAGCGCCCCGTCCGTCTCGGTCGGTGTGGCCAGCACAAACGAGGCCGTCATGGCTGTCAGCTGCGACATCTGCTCCACCACCCAGCGGTCACTCAGCTCCTGCTCCGGGTCCGCCTCCGGATTGCCCGCAACGAAATTCACCGCATCCAGAAAACGGGCATACACCCGGCGGCGGACCACCGTGGCCCCCACCAGACTCTGCAGGTCTTCCGCCATCCCGGTGACCAGACCGAACAGATTGGACACCGTCAGCGACGGTCTGGCACTGCTGCCCCGGCCGTTCATCTCAAAGCCGCTGCCGTCAATCGGGTATGCCTCATACTTACGCCCCTGCCAGGTGACCGGCTCCCCTTTTTCATTCAGCTCATTACAGAAAAAATACCGCTCACCACCCTGTACCGTCAGGTCGATTTCCCAGAGTACCACCCGCGGTGACTGCTCTGACTTAACCGACTCGTTCAGACTTTCTTCGCGAATATCCTGCATCAGTTCACCACCTGCTTAAACTCCGCGCTGAACTCAACGCGCAACATCCCGACCCGCGCAGACCACCCGGCACAGGTCACCTTTATCTGCCGGTATGCATAGGGTGGCTTCCACAAAAATGCCTTCCAGCCACCGTGCTCTGCCAGGAACGCTTCCAGATGCCGGGCCTCCTCCCGGGTCACGGAAAGCGTCACCCTGTATGTTTTCAGGTCAGCATTCAGCCCTGCCGCCATACGCTGTGAGTACCCGTCACCAAAACGCACTTCACGCACCGATGGCTGCGAGTTCACCTCCATATCCGGCTTCACTTTCCAGCGAAAGGTTTTCATCCACCGCTCCCTGATAACATACCGCCATCACGCAACTGCAGCCGGAGTTCATCCTGTGCCCCCTTGCGGGCCATCTCATACACCGCTTTCATCAGCTGCGGCCCTGCCCGCCCGTTGGGGCCGTCGTTCTGAATCACCACGTGATTGTTCTGATTAAAATTAATGCCTTCCGCCCGCCGCATCTGCGCCGGACTTCCGGCACCGCCGACATAACCACCTTCCGCATAGCCCCGCATCAGGCGGTACAGATTGCCGACACCAATCCGGCTGGTCGCCTCCTTCGTGAAGACAAACTCCCCGCGATGAACAATCCCCGCAGGTTCATATTTACCCCCCGTCCCCGTAAATCCCCCGGTCGCGAAATGGAAGTTCGCCGCCGCAGCCTGAATGGCCGTCCCCGTGGAGGCAGACGCACCACCACCGAAAGCACCGCCAATGGCGCTGCCGATACTCCCGACTATCCCCACCATCGCCTGCTTCAGAAAAATCTCTGTCAGCATGGACAGCACAGAACGGGTGAAACCACGCCAGTTCTGTTCGCTGCCGGTCAGCATCGCTGCCATATTCTGTGCAATACCGTCAAAGGTCTGCGTGGCAGCACTTTTTACCTGCGACATACTGTCCGTGGCACTCT
>ERZ773170.2537-NODE-2537-length-10732-cov-14.753676_pt1 | contig 10732 bp, 7 predicted proteins | sample MGYA00581002_ERZ773170 | MGnify/ENA primary metagenome ERZ773170 (study PRJEB29015, sample SAMEA2737811) | human gut metagenome | biome: human gut; feature: human-associated habitat; material: faeces | place: China | collected 2012 ... | reverse complement strand
CGCGCCGCCAGCGTTCGTCCTGAGCCAGGATCAAACTCTTTATAAATGGTATTTAATCGCCATTTAAAAGCGTTAAATCTCTGTAATCACTCAGACACAATCGCTTGCGTCCTGTATGAATTACTTGTAAATTTGGAATTGATTATCGTGGGTTTCCAAACCCACGTTCAAGGTTCCACAAGTTTCAGTTTTGTTCAATTTTCAAGGTCCTGCTGTGCTGTCGCGTCTCCGTGACAGCTTGTATATTATATATCAGAAATGCTTGATTGTCAAGGGGTTTTCTGAAAGTTTTTTGAAGAATTTCTTCTTCAAAAAACATATACAGGCTGTTATGAAGCGCTTTTCGCGGCGTGTCCGCCGCGAGACAGCTTGATTATTATAGCAAGGAGTATGACTCTTGTCAACAGTTTTTTCGGATTTTTTGACAAATTTTGAGAGCGATTTTTGGGCAAGGTGTATATTGGGGTGGTGCGTGGTGATAGGTACAAGGGGTTGTGATGGGAAGGTGGGGCGGGCGGCATGTATGCCGCCCCTACATGGGCGACCTGGCGGAAGTAAGGGGCAATAAAGGCAATGTGCGGCGGAGGGGCAAGTCCCCTCCCTACAATATGGAAGATTAAATTGCAGTAGGGCCGGGCATGCCCGGCCCCTACCGGGGTTACGAAAGATTATGTGGCAATAAGGGGATGGCCGCCGGGAGGGATAAATTCCTCCCCTACTGCAAAAGGGAGAGGTTGTCCCTCTCCCTTTTGCTTACTTTTTATGGTACATACGGTCGTCTTCTTCGTAGGTGGGTTCGCAGGTCAGGTACATGCCGAGTTTTTTCAGGGTGTCGGCGTCAACGCTGGACAGGATGACCGTGGAATGGATATCGCAACCTTTTAAGTTGGGAATCTGCTCCATGGCCTTGGCGGCGTACTCATTCTCGGAAACCGAGCTGGACAGGGCAATCAAAATCTCGTCGGTGTGCAGGCGCGGGTTCTTGCTGCCCAGGTAGTTCGTTTTCAGCGTCTGGATCGGCGCGATAGCGCGGGCGGACACCAAATCGATCTCCTGGTCGATGCCTGCCAATTTCTTGAGGGCGTTCAGCAATGCAGAGGATGCCGCGCCCAGCAGCGGGCCGGTCTTGCCGGTGACGATGGTGCCGTCGGCCAGTTCAATGGCAGCGGCGGGTTTGCCGTCGGTAGTCTCCGACGTGGCGTGGGCGCGTTTTTCGACCTCGCGCTGGCCCAGCGCAATGCCTGCCTGGTTCATCAGCAGTTCCAGCTTAAAGCGCTCCTGTTTGACAATGCCGCTGGCCTTCTGGTCACAGAGGCACTTGAAATACCGACGCATGATCTCATTCAGCGAGGCTTCGCGGCAGACCTCATCGTCGATGATGCAGTTGCCCGCCATGTTGACGCCCATATCCGTGGGTGAACGGTAGGGGCTCTTGCCCGCAATCAGTTCAAACATGGCGTTGACGACCGGAAAAATCTCGACGTCGCGGTTGTAGTTGACTGTGGTCTTGCCGTAGGCTTCCAGGTGAAAGGGGTCGATCATATTGACGTCGTTCAGATCGGCGGTAGCGGCCTCGTAGGCCAGGTTGACCGGGTGCTTCAGCGGCAGGTTCCAGATGGGAAACGTCTCGAACTTGGCATAGCCCGCCTTGACGCCGCGCTTGTACTCATGGTAGAGCTGGGACAGGCAGACCGCCATTTTGCCGCTGCCGGGGCCGGGGGCCGTGATGACGACGAGCGGGCGCTCGGTCTCGATGTAATCATTCTTGCCGTAGCCGTCGTCGCTGACGATATGGGCAACATCGTTGGGGTAGCCGGGAATCTTGTAATGGCGGAAGGTGCGGATGCCCAGTGCGTTGAGCTTCTGTTCAAAGGCTGTGACTTCAGGCGCGTCGGTGTACTTCGTCACGCAGACGCTGCCCACAAACAGGCCCACACCCTGGAACGCGTCGATGAGACGCAGCACGTCCACATCGTAGGTAATGCCGTAGTCACCACGCATCTTGTTGGCGACGATATCCTCGGCGCTGATGACGACGACGACCTCGGCCTGCTCCTTCAGCTGCAAAAGCATCTGCAGCTTGGAATCCGGCTGGAAGCCCGGCAGCACGCGAGAGGCATGGTAGTCATCGAACAGCTTACCGCCAAATTCCAAATAGAGTTTATTGTCAAACTGGGCAATGCGTTCCCGGATATGGGCAGACTGCATCGCAAGGTATTTGTCATTATCGAATCCTATTTTCATCTGCGTTCCCCTTTTCCCTGTCTTTAAACCATATGAATTAAGTATAGCATTTTTCGCGGGCCGTTGCAATGCCATTTTGTGGCGGTACGCTTTCCTGGCCGGAAGAGGCCCTGCGCGCCAACATCATTGCCCAGGTCAGCCTGGCGCTGAACCGCATCTGGACCGAGTGGTACCCCAGCCGGGGATATAGTTTCAACATCACAGGCTCACCAGGGTACGACCAGGCGTATGTCAACGGCCGCACGGTGTTTGCGGTCATGGAGCGGCTGACCGCCGAGTTGTTCAACACCTTTGTGCAGCGCAGCGGCGACGCCGAACCGTACTTTACCGAGTACTGCGACGGCAAGACTGTGACCTGCCCGGGCATGAAGCAGTGGGGCACGGTTGACCGTGCACGGGAGGGGCTGAACGCGCTGCAAATCCTGCGCTACTATTATGGGAACCGCGTGCAGCTGGTGACGACCAACAACATTGCGGCCATTCCGTCCAGCTACCCGGGCAGTCCCTTACGGCGCGGAAGCACCGGGACGAATGTGCGCATCCTGCAAAAGCAGCTGTCCCGCATCGCGAAGGATTACCCATCTTTCGGCAAACCCGCTGTGACCGGGACGTTCGACGAGGCGACCGAGAACAGCGTGAAAAAATTTCAGAAGCAGTTCGGCCTGACGGCGGACGGCATTGTGGGCAAGGCGACGTGGTACAAAATCAGCTATATCTACGTCAGCATCAAGGACCTGGCCGAACTGACCAGCGAGGGCGAGACCGCCGAGGGCATCCAAAGCGCGGGCGGCTGGCCGGGGACCGTACTGCGGCGCGGCAGCACCGGCAGCAACGTGGAGCAGGTGCAGTTCTGGCTTTCCGACCTGGCGCAGTTCGATTCGTCGCTGGTACGCGTGAGCGTGGATGGCAGCTACGGCGCAGCGACTGAGCGGGCCGTGCGGGCGTTCCAGCAAAAGCAAAACCTGACGGCGGACGGCGTTGTCGGGCAGACGACCTGGAACGCGCTGTACGCCGCGTGGGTGGACGCGCAGAGCGATTTGGGCGGCACAGCCTGGCCCGGGACGGCACTGCGGCGCGGGGATACCGGCATGGAGGTACGGCTCGTGCAGTTCTGGCTGCGGCTGGCAGCGGACAATTACAGTGCCCTGCGCACCGTGACCGTGGACGGCAGCTACGGCGCAGCAACGGTCAGTGCGGTGACGGCGTTCCAGAGTTTGTTCGGGCTGACGGCTGATGGCGTCGTCGGGCGCAGCACCTGGAATAAGCTGAAAGAAGTCGGCCTGGCGGTGGCAAACAAAATCGTGGCAGCCAATGTCGCACCCGGACAGTTCACGGCCACGACGCGGGAGGGCAGCCGCGGGACCGCGGTGCGGGCCGTACAGTATTACCTGCGGCGGCTGGCAGCCTATTACAGCGATGTGCCCACCGTGACCGTGGATGGAAAGTTCGGCGCAGCGACGACCCGGGCTGTCAAGGCGTGGCAGACCCGCGCCGGGCTGACCGTGGACGGCGTGGTGGGGCGGCTGACCTTCCAAAGCCTGTATGACGCCGCACTGGCATTGGACACCAGCGGGCCGGTGGTGCGCACGGTCAGCCTGCCCGCACCCGATGCGGCACTGCGCCCCGGCGATACAGGTGCGGAGGTGCTGCGGCTGAACCGGATGCTGCTGTTCTTGAGCCAGTGGATACCGGAGATCAACTTTACGGCCGGCGGCACACCGGGCAGTACCTTTGACCCCGAGCTGGAAATTGCCGTGCGCAGTGCGCAGCGGTACTTTGGGCTGGACGAGACCGGCGTTGTCACCGCCGGCGATTGGGCTGTGTTCCGCCAGGCAGCGCTTGACCTGCTGGCCGCCAGCCCCGCCGGGGCCAGCCCGAAACCGGGCGGCGTATGGCCCGCCGGGGCGCTGGCGCTGGGCAGCTCCGGCCCTGCCGTTTTACAGGTGCAGCGGTGGCTCAATGTAGTGGCCTCCGTCGACCAGACCGCCGATTTTGTACCCGAGAGCGGCCAGTTTGACGCCGCGACCCAGGCCGCGCTGGAAAGCTACCAGCTGACTGCCGGACTGGAACCGCTGGGCGTTGTGGACGCCGACACCTGGGAAAGCCTGCGCCTGACCGCGCAGGGACTTTGCCGCGAATGTCAGGAGGGATAGGGTATGCCAAAAGTCTATGTGTACGATTCCTACGACAACAAGTTTTTCCGCTACAATTTGGGCGAGAACGACCCGATGCCGTACAGCGCCGACACGACACTGCGGGTTCGGGAGTTCCGCGGGTCCAGCAAAGCCAACGTGCTGTGGACGACGACCGCCGCCATGGAGGCGTGGAATCTGACCCGCCGCACCTACGGCAGCGGCATCCCGGTGGGGTACGCTTTCAAGCGCATCTGGGAGGGTGGCCACGGCACGACGAGCCAGCACTACGCGGGCGTGGCCTTTGACGTGGGGCAGAGCACCACCGCTGCGAACCGCCGCAAGATTTACAAGGCCGCCGCGCGGACCGGGGCGTGGGGGTATGTGGAGCCGCTTTCGATGACGCCGACCTGGGTCCATTTTGACAGGCGGTACGGCAAGCCTGCGTGCCGCAGCACCACAGCGGGCTACCCCACCCTGCGGCGCGGCAGCCGCAGCACGTATGTGTTGATCCTGCAGGACGCGCTGAACGCGCTGGGGTATTCCACCAACACACTAGACGGCATCTTCGGAAAGGCGACCGAGAACGCGCTGAAAGCCTGCCAGCGGCGGTTCAGCCTGACCGCCGACGGCGTATGCGGGTGCGCGAGCTGGCGGAAGATCGCCGAAGCGACGGTGGGCATCGGGAAAACGGCAACGGTGATTGATGCGTGAACAGGAAACGTGTTATAATGAAAATACGAACTCTATATAATAAGGAAGTGCTCCCAAATGGATATGATGGAATTTCTGCGCAGCCGCCGCACCTACCGGCGGTTTGCACAGCGGGCTGTTGCGCCCAAGATTCTGACCGAAGCCGTTGATGCGGCCCGCATTGCCAGCTGCGGCGCGAACCGCCAGACCGTGCGGTATTGTATTGTGGAAAGCCCCGCCGCCGTGGCCGCCGTGCAGCCGCTTGTGCATTGGGCCGCCTACCTGCCCCGCGAGCAGGGCACGCCGCAGCCCGACGAGCAGCCCACTGCGTTTATCGCCATCTTGCAGGATGACCGTCTGCCCGGTGCGAACGATGTGGACATTGGCCTGGCGCTGGGCAACCTGACCGCTGCCGCCTGGGCACACGGCGTTGGCAGCTGCATCATGGGGGCCATCGACCGGCCCGCGCTGACCAAGCTGCTGGGTCTGCCCGAGGGACTGCAGCTGTGCTATATGGTCGCGCTGGGGTATCCGACGCATGAGAGCCACCTGGTGGAAATACAGGACGGCAGTGTGAAGTATTATCTCGATGAAAACCGCAACTACTGCGTACCGAAGCGCGGGATGGAGGAAATTTTAATTAAGACATTATAATAGTATAGCAAAACCCGCAATCCCGGTTATAACATCGAGATTGCGGGTTTGTTTTGTTGTAGGGGGCGGCGTCCTCGACGCCCCGCGGGCCAATGCGGACATCGGTCCCTACACGTAGGGGGGCAAATCTCATATCCGCCCGTGGATGTTTATAGGAAAATTGCAGGGCGGTTTTCCATTTCACCCCAAAATTACAAAGCTCTGTGCCCCCAGGGACAGGGTATCATTGACGATCTCGGCCTGGCCGATGGTATACTGAATCTTCAGATCCTCGGCCAGTTCCAGCGGCAGCTCAATGGAGACACCTGCCGGGTTGACGGCGCAGATCAGGTCGCCGCGCTGCCAGACAAAGGGACGGTAGTCGTCCTTGGCCTTGGGTGCGTACAGTACCTTGAACGGCGCATCGGAGTTCAGGTCCTTGTGGGCATGGCGGAAGGCCAGCAGCGACTTGACGCTGTTCAGCAGGCTGGCGGGGTCATCGGCCTGGGCGGCCACGGTGGGGGCATCCTCGGCGGTGTCCACAGGCAAGTAGATATCCTTTGCGTCGGCGGTGGAGAAGCCGTGGTTTGCGCTGTCATCCCACTGCATCGGGGTACGGGAGCCGGTGCGGAAGTAGCCGCCCTCCTTGGTGGGCAGCGGCAGGTAGCGCATACCGATTTCATCGCCGTAGTAGACAAACGGCGCACCTGGCAGCGTAAAGAGGGTCGCATAGGCCAGGCGCAGTTCCTCCACAGTCAGGCCGGCCGAGGGGCGGATCGTGTCGTGGTTGCAAGTGATAAAGCACCACAGACCGTCCTTGTGGGTGGCCTTGTAGGTGGGCAGATACTCGTCCAGGAACTTGTCGATACCGGTGCCGGAGTTCTTGCAGAAGTACGCCTTGCCGATATTGTGCGGGTGGGAGTCTGTCGCGCCGTCATAGTTGCGCATCAGCCAGCTGTACCCATTGCCGCCCCACTCAAGGTAGAAGTCCATGTCAAAGCCGTTTTTCAGCGACATGCGCGGGCCGTTCCACTCGGCGATGAGCGCGGCCTCGGGGTACTCGACGTCCAGCATGTCCCGGATATTGCGCCAGATCTTGCAGGTGTATTTCTTGTTTTTGGTGTCGTTCTTGACCAGGCTGGACGCCATATCAACGCGGAAGCCGTCGCAGCCCATGTCCAACCAGAAACGCATAACGTCCTTCATGGCCTCGACGGTGGCGACGCAGGCGGGGTCATCGGTGGGCTTCTGCCACTTCTGGTTGATCTTACCGTAACCGTAGTTCAGCGCAGGCTGGCACTTGAAGAAGTTGAGAATGTAGGTGCCGTTGCGCGGGGTCTCGCCGCCGATGAAGGGCATACCGTCGCCGCTGGCAAAGCAGGAATCCGTCCAGATGAAGCGGTCGGAGTATTCGTTCTTTTCGGGTCGGCAGCTGGCCTTGAACCACTCGTGTTCCTCGCTGGTGTGGCCGGGGACGAGGTCAAACAGGACACGGATGCCCTTCTCGTGGGCAGCTTTGAAGAGGGCGGCGGCGTCCTCGTTCGTGCCGTAGCGCTGGGCGATCTTTTTGTAGTCGCGCACGTCGTAACCGGCGTCTTTAAACGGCGAGTCAAAGCAAGGATTGATCCACAGAGCGTTGCAGCCCAGGCCCTTGATGTAGTCCAGCTTGGCGATAATGCCCTGCAGGTCGCCGATACCGTCGCCGTTGGTATCGTAGAAGCTCTGGGGATAGATTTCATAGAATACTGCGTCTTTGAGCCATTGTTTCATGGTGGGTTCTCCTTTATATAATAAGTAGAGGTTCTAAAGCCTCCCCTTGAGGACAGACTCCCCTGATGCGGGGGAGTCTGCGCATAGCGCCGGAGGGCGGAGCTTTCCTCAAGAGGGCCTTTGGGGATTTCGTGGAAACGTTTCATCTTCTTTCTATACTTTATACTATCCTCTTCCGCACACTTTGTCAACGGCGCATCTTGTACAAAACATGACATAAATTTTCTACATTTTGCACCAAAAACCTACATATTGCCAAATTATGAACATCATGTTGACAAATTGCGAACAGAGCGGTAAAGTAGAGTGCACAAGCGATTGTAAAATCTAGTAGGAAAGAGGGATCTATTCAAATGAATACGCTTGTAATCGTTCTGATTGCCGCGGTCGTCCTGGTATGTGCGTACGCAGGATACGGTCGCTGGCTCGCCAAGACCTGGGGTGTTGACCCCAACGCCAAAACTCCCGCTGTGCGGCTGGAGGATGGCAAAGACTACGTTCCCACCAACGGCTGGACTGTGTTTGCACACCAGTTTTCTTCTATCGCAGGTGCCGGCCCTGTCACCGGTGCTATTCAGGCTGCTGCCTTCGGCTGGCTGCCTGTTCTGCTCTGGGTACTGATCGGCGGCGTCTTCTTCGGCGCTGTCACTGACTTCGGCGCCTTGTACGCTTCCGTCAAGAACGACGGCAAGTCCATGGGCCTGCTGATCGAGAAGTACATCGGCAAGACCGGCCGCAAGCTGTTCCTGCTGTTCTGCTGGCTGTTCTGCGGCATCGTCATTGCTGCCTTCGCAGACATGGTCGCCGGTACGTTCAATGCCTTTGACGCCGACGGCGCACAGGTCGAAGCCGCCTTCACCAATGGTGCAGCCGGCATGGTCTCCATCATGTTCATGGTGTTCGCCGTTGTGTTCGGCTTCATCCAGAAGAAGTTCAACTTCTCTGGCTGGAAAGAGGCTGTCATCGGCATCGCCTTCATCGTGCTGTCTTTTGTGATTGGTATGAACGCCCCCATCATCCTGGGCAAGGCTGGTTGGAGCTATATCACCTTCGTTTACATCTTCTTCGCCGCCGTCCTGCCCATGTGGATGCTGAAGCAGCCCCGTGACTACATGACCACCTTTATGTTTGGCGCTATGATTGCCGGTGCGGTCATCGGTCTGGTCGTTGCCCACCCCACCATGAACCTGCCTGTTTTCACCGGCTTCAACAATGAGAAGCTGGGCACCATGTTCCCCATCCTGTTCGTCACCGTCGCCTGCGGCGCTGTCTCCGGCTTCCACAGCCTGGTTTCCTCCGGTACTTCTTCCAAGACCGTTGATAATGAGAAAGACATGCTCAAGGTTGGCTACGGCGCCATGGTGCTGGAAAGCCTGCTGGCTGTTTTGGCCCTGTGTGTTGCCGGTGCTGCCGCCGCTGCGGACGGCACCCCTGCCGCCGGTACTCCGTTCCAGATCTTCAGCCGCGGCGTTGCCGGTTTCTTTGAGATGTTCGGCGTGCCCGTTTATGTTGCTACCGTCTTTATGACCATGTGCGTTTCCGCTCTGGCTCTGACCAGCCTGGATGCTGTTGCCCGTATCGGCCGTATGAGCTTCCAGGAACTGTTCAGCGTGGACGATATGGAGCATGCAGAAGGCTGGCGTAAGCTGTTCTGCAACACCTACTTCTCCACCATCATCACCTTGGCATTTGGCTTCCTGCTGACCCAGGTCGGCTATGCCAACATCTGGCCTCTGTTCGGTTCCGCCAACCAGCTGCTGAGCGCTCTGGTTCTGGTTACCCTGTGCGTCTTCCTGAAGGTCACCGGCCGCAACAACAAGATGCTGTTCCCGCCGCTGGTCATCATGCTGTGCGTCACCTTCACCGCGCTGGTCCAGCGCCTGATCGCCATGGTCAAGGCCATCTCTGCCGCTGTTTCCACCACCATCCCCGCTGGCGAGACCACCTGGGGTGCTGTGTTCATCGCCAACGGCCTGCAGCTGATCCTGGCTGTGATGCTGATCGTTCTGGGCCTGAACATTGTGCTGCACAGTGTCAAGAGCTACAGCAAGAGCGAGAAAAACAGCGAAAAAACTGCTGCCTGAGCTTAATACCTATTGACAAAGCCTGCATAGTGATGTAATATTTATGCATGAGTATGGGCCGCAATGGCGCGGCAGCACGCTGCGCCGTGGATGCTTATAGCCAAGGCTTCAAGTCCCGGCTTTCCGTAAGGAGCCGGGGCTTTTTGCGTAAGGTGGTTCTGCCTCTCCCCTGCCGGGAAAGGCGGACCTGCCCATAGAGGGAATTATACAGGAAAATAAAGGAGAACATCATGAAACTGAAAAAGACTTTGGCCCTGGGCCTGGTGGCTGCCATGGCCGCCAGCTTTACCGCCTGCGGCTCTACCGCGGCCGAGAGCGCCGCTGATTCCACCGCTTCCGGCGAGGCCGCCGCTGAGGCTGCCGCCGATGCCCCCGATGGTGACGGCGACCCCACGACCCTGACCGTTGCCATGGAGTGCGCTTACGCCCCCTACAACTGGACCCAGAACGATGATGCCAACGGCGCTGTGGAGATCCGCGGCTCCAGCGACTACGCCTACGGCTACGACGTCATGATGGCCAAGAAGATCGGCGAGGCGCTGGGCCAGAAGGTCCAGATCGTCAAGCTGGACTGGGACAGCCTGATCCCCGCCGTCATGAGCGGCGACGTGGACTGCGTCATTGCCGGTCAGTCCATCACGGCGGAGCGCGCCGCGCAGGTCGATTTCAGCGACCCGTACTACTATGCCTCCATCGTCACCCTGACGAAGAAGGACAGCGCTTATGCCAATGCTGCAAGCGTGGCTGACCTGGCCGGTGCCACCGCCACGAGCCAGCTGGGCACCATCTGGTATGACACCTGCCTGCCGCAGATCGAGAACGCCAACATCCTGCCCGCGCAGGAGACGGCCCCCGCCATGCTGGTAGCCCTGAACAGCGGTGCGTGCGACATCGTCGTCACCGACCACCCCACCGGCCAGGCTGCTCTGACCGCCTATCCCGACCTGGTCATGCTGGACTTCGGCGGCGGCGACGGTGACTTCCAGGTCAGCGACGAGGACATCAACATCGGCATCTCGATGAAGAAGGGCAACACCGCCCTGAAGGACGCCATCAATAAGGTGCTGGCCACCATGACCACCGACGACTACAACACCATGATGGACGAAGCCATCAGCGTACAGCCCCTGAGCGAGTAATTTTGCCCGCCTGCCCCTGCCGTTTTGCGCGGCAGGG
>ERZ773170.2534-NODE-2534-length-10738-cov-63.127399_pt1 | contig 10738 bp, 9 predicted proteins | sample MGYA00581002_ERZ773170 | MGnify/ENA primary metagenome ERZ773170 (study PRJEB29015, sample SAMEA2737811) | human gut metagenome | biome: human gut; feature: human-associated habitat; material: faeces | place: China | collected 2012 ... | reverse complement strand
TAAGTGATATTCTCTTTGTTGGCAAAGATACGAATAAATGGTGAAACCACCAAATAATAAACATCTTTTCTTCATTTATGCCCCTTATCTCCTTTCCTTATGCCTTTTGTCTCCTTTTTCCCACCTTCCAGTATTAATTTTGTGTTAATCTTAGGAAAAGTCTTGGTTGTTATTAGGAAAAAATGTATTTTTGCCTAATAGAAAGTTTCGTTCATTACTTTTGAATGTGCGTTCAAAACTTCCGAATGTGCGTTCAATACTTTTGAATGTAGGTTCAATACTATTGAACGGAGATTTCTATTAGGGTTAGTAACAATTATCCTTAGGGTTAGTAACAATTGTCCTTAGAGACGGGAACCATTATGATGAATGGTGAATAAGAAATCACTTAGGTATAGTGGCTGTTGCAATAAGGAGTGATAACAATCTGAATAAGAAAGGAATCGTCATGACAAAGTACAAGTTGCAAGAGATGCCCGATGTTCATAACACAGGCAAGCGCAGAGTTTATCCCAAGATAGTGACCAACCGGACACTATCCAGAAAAGAATTCATCAAGAGAATGCAGGGCTACCATCGTGGAATTTCGGAAAGTACCACGGAGGCTGTGTTGCTGGATGTGGCTGATATGTTGGTAGAAATGCTCTCCATGGGCTACAATGTGAATCTGGAAGGCATCGGCACCTTCTCCCTCTCCCTCGGTTTCGAGGACGATAAGCCTACGGAAATGCAGAGTGCAGATGATAAAATGACGTATCGCAAGGTGGGCGTAAAGGATATCAACTTCAAGGCATCTCCTGAGTTTGTCAGGGAGGTGAAGCGAGAAACCGATCGTGACCTGGAGCGTGATATGGGTGGTGTAAAGGTGATTCGCAAGCAGCTGTATTCCAGGGAAGAACGCATCGCCCGTGCCCTGGAGGTGATAGAGAAGAACGGAGTCCTCACCCTAGGCGATTATGCCTCCATCAACAACCTGAGCCGCACTTCCGCCTCTATGGAACTGAAGGAAATCACCGCCGACCGAACCTCGCCGATAGGTTGGATGGGCAGCGGCAGCCACAAGGTTTGGGTGAAGAGAAAAGAATAAATCAAATGGTTCTTTATACTATTGTTTCAAGGTGGCTGATGATAAGGGAGAGATGCATGAGGCTACGGAGTGGTATCAGGTTCCGCTGGAAATCATCGACAGTATCATTCAGAAAATCATGAATGGCTCTATCATCTACTTTTCTTACAATAAGGAACAGCAATGTCTGGAGCAGCGAATAGAGAAAAAGCCATAGCAGTTAAATCTGTCGGGCTTGAAGGTTTTGACGCTGATTATCGAGCAACAGTATTTCGAGGAGATTGTATCTGGTGTGAAGACCGAGGAATACCGTTCGCTGAAGCAGACCACGCTTAACAAATATACTTATATTGATGAGGCTGATGGCAAGCGTTATCTCCGTCTTATCATCTCGGAAAGGTATTGGAGATGATCCTTTCAAGTATTGTGCGCATAGCACGATAGCGAGGATCTTTTTTGATGTCTCGCTTGGGACGGTTCTGAAAAAAAGTCACAATATCCGGCAGATGGTGCTGAGTATTGTGACTTTACTTTCTTGTTATACAAATCTTTTCTATTCGATGCTTTCTTCTATCGACTTCAATACGTAGTCGAGTATCTCATCGGTGTGGCAGAGAGAGATGAAGTTGCCCTCAAACTGCGATGGACTTACATAGATGCCACGGTCCAACATGTTGCGGAAATAGCGGGCGAAACGCTCCTGGTCGCTTTTCTTCGTATCTTGGAAGTTGCGCACAGGCTGGTCGTTGAAGAACATCGTGAACATCGTGCCTACGTGGTTCACCTGGATGCCCTTGCCTTCTACTATCTTCTCAAGACGGGAGAGGAATCGGTTGCTGCGCTCTTCGAGGAGTTCGTAAACACCCGGTTCGCCCAACTGCTTCAAGGTTTCATAACCGGCTGCCATTGCTACCGGGTTGCCACTCAGGGTGCCTGCCTGATAAACTGGGCCTTCTGGTGCCAAAACACTCATGATATCGGCTCTACCACCGAAGGCTGCGGCAGGGAATCCGCCACCAACGATCTTTCCTACGGTAGTCATATCCGGAGTGATGCCGAATCGCTTCTGGGCACCGCCATAAGAAAGACGGAAACCGGTGATGACTTCATCGAATATCAGAATGGCGCCATGCTCCTGGGTAACCTTGCGGGTTGCCTCGATAAACTCACGGGTTGGAGGAACCACCCCCATGTTGCAGGCTACCGGTTCGATGATGAGCGCAGCTACCTTGTCGCCATTCTCAGCGAAATACTTCTCCAAAGCCTCGGTATCATTGTAGGGCAGTACCACGGTATATTGGGTGAAGCCGGCTGGTACTCCGGCTGATGATGCATTGTTGAGTTTGGCTACGGCAGATCCGGCACTTACCAGAAGATGGTCGGCATGACCATGATAGCAGCCCTCGAACTTAACGAGGATGTCGCGACCGGTGAAGCCACGAGCCACACGGATGGCTGACATGGTAGCCTCGGTTCCGCTGTTAACGAAGCGAAGGCGCTCCATGGATGGGAAGGATTCTCTTACCTTCTCGGCTAGGGTGGTTTCGGCAAGGGTAGGGATGCCGAAACTGCTTCCGTGGAAGATGGCATCGGATGCTGCCTTGCTCACCTTGTCGTTGTTATGACCTAGAATAAAGACGCCCCATGACATGCAGAAATCGATAAACTTGTTGTCATCGATATCATAGATGTATGGACCCTTGGCGTCACGGACGAAGAGCGGGGTGGTTCCTACGCTCTTCAGGGCTCTTACTGGCGAATTTACTCCGCCAGGTATTATCTGTTTTGCCTGCTCGAAAGCGGCGGCTGAGTTTTTTCTTTCTTTCATATTAACCTATCTTAATATTCCACTCTTCTGCTTTTTCTATAATCTCCTTGGCATAATAGGTGATGATGTACTGGGCACCTGCACGCTTGATGGCGATGAGGCTCTCGAATGCCACACGGCTCTCATCGAGATAACCGAGCTTGGCGGCTGCCTTCAGCATCGAATACTCGCCACTTACCTGATAGGCTACCATCGGGATGTTAGGGAACTTCTCTACGCCGCGGGCTATCATGTCGAGATATGGCATCGCTGGCTTCACCATCGTCCAGTCGGCTCCTTCTTCTATATCGGCCGCAATCTCATCGAGACCCTGGTCGTGGGTGCGGAAGTCCATCTGGTAGCTCTTTCTGTCTCCGAAACTTGGAGCTGAATCGGCTGCATCTCGGAATGGACCATAGAAGGCTGATGCGTATTTCGCGGAATAAGCCAATACTTTGCATTGCTTGTCGAGACCACCTTCACGAAGACGGTTCTTGATGGCTTCCACCTGTCCGTCCATCATGGCTGAAGGAGCCACGAAGTCGGCGCCTGCCTTGGCATGAACGTAGGCTTCTTCGGCGAGCAATGGGAGGGTGGAATCGTTATCTACATCGTGATGATGCAGGAGTCCGCAATGACCATGACTGGTGTATTCGCAGAGGCAGACGTCGGTGAAGACGATGATGTCCTTGCCAAATTCAGCCTTGATGGCTTTTACGGCACGAGCGATGAGGGCATCATCGGCATAGGCTGCGCTGCCTCGTTCATCCTTCTGCTCATCAGGAATCACTCCGAAGAGGAGCACCTTGTTGATGCCGAGGTTCTTGATTTCTTCGATGTCCTTCAGAAGGGTATCGATGCTGAAGCGATAGATGCCTGGCATGGTGGAAATCTCCTCCTTCTGGTTCTCGCCCTCTACTACGAAGTAAGGGTAGATGAAGTCTGCGGCACTCAATGATACATCGGCATACTTGTCGCGAGTAGCCTGGTCTTTACGTAATTCTCTAAATCTTTTCATATCTATGTCTGTTTTGATTCTTTGCAATCTATTTATTTAATATTTCTTCCAAATGATCCTGCGTGATAGGACCACGGGTGATGAACTCGGTGTTCTCAGGCAACTTGCCATACAGTTTGATGAAGTTGTCGATGGTAGAAGGCGATGTGAAGACGATGCGCTTGAAATGGTTGGGATTCACACGGCGCGGATGGTTCGGGAGTTCATTGTTATAGGCGATGACGCTCGTTACGTTGAACCCCAATTCCTGCAAGGCCAAAGTAATGGTCTCTGAAGACAAGGATGAGTGTGGATAGAAGATGTAATTGTTTTCATACCATGTTAGGAAATCAGCTTCCTTGTCAAAAAGGGCATTGCTTTTTTTACATGGCAGTTCTTTAAACAGCTTTTCAATCAATTCGTACCGTGGCTTAGCTTTATCAATTTTCTCTTTTTCTTTTTTGAACCATTCTATCACTCCGTAGCGATTGTCTTTCTCTACCTTTATCACATCTTTGATGCCTGCTCGGTGCAAAGCCTCTGCTGTGGTGTTACCAATGGCGATAAACACATGGTCTTCTTGTACTTCGAGTAGATCAGGATAGAAGTCAAGTGTCGGGTCAACGCTATATTGGCTTGTAAAGAGAAAGTATTCTGCTTCTTCATCTCCTTCATATTCTGATCTCAAAATAGCCCCTTTTCCTTTGTAAAATCTATAACAACCATTATCGTCGTATTTAGAAGAAAAGTAGGTATTGTCGTGGTTGATCTCTATCAGCGGCGTATAGGTGTAATCAGCCTTGCGCTTCTCTATCGCTGGGAGAGTACCTGTATAGAGCGTTGGCTTGATGTCCGATGCCTGATGATGCTTCAGACCTGCCACGTAGCCGATGAGTGCAATCAATGGAGTAGGGAGATTCTGCATCTCTCCGTTTCTCAGATTCCAGAGGGTGGTCTCGAAGGTCTGCTCGTCTGGGCGGCTCACGTTGTAGGTGAGGAGTACAGGGGTGTTGAATGCCCAACCTTCCTTGTCGATGAGTTGGGTAGCGATGGTCTGTAGCTGTTTGGCGCCCATGTAATATACCAGGGTTTCTGCATCGGGAGTTACAGGCTGCGGAGTATGACCGCTGACTAGGGCAACGCTTGATGAGAAGTCACGATGGGTGAGACTGATTTTCTGGGATGCTGCAAGGGCTGAGGCTGTGGTGATGCCTGGGATGACATTCACTTTTATCAGATTGCTCTCCAGGTACTCGATTTCCTCGCTGCCGTGGGCGAAGATCATCGGGTCGCCACCTTTCAGACGAACCACGTTCTTGCCCTCTCGTGCTGCTTCGAGCAGCAGACGGTTGATTTCTGCCTGCTCCTTGTGGTGATAGCCGGCACGCTTGCCTACGTAAATCTTCTCGGCTTTCTTATCTGCCAGATAGGAATCGTCGATGAGGTCGTCGTAGAAGATGATATCGGCGGCATCAATGGCCTTTGCTGCCTTGATGGTAAGGAGGTCTGGGTCGCCAGGACCGAAGCCGACGAGGGAAACGGTGCCTTGCTTATCGAGGATGCTCTTAGAAGCGAATGCTTGCTTCAAGTTGCTTCCTTTCTTTGCGGTGATGGCAAGGAAGCCCTGTAATGGATGGGTTGGGAAAGGGAGTACTTCGGCGATTTCATCCTCCATGCCGAGTCGCTTCAGGGCACAGGTAGCTACGATGGCAGCATCGTATTTGCCATCTTTTACCTGCTGAACTCTTTCTTCAATGCAGCCACGTATGCCTTTGATGGTCAGGTCTGGACGTAATTCGTTTAAACCTTTCTTTCTGAGCGGACTGCTGGTTCCGATGATACTGCCGGCAGGAAGTTCTGCCAGTTTCTTGTGGTCTCTGCTTACGAGCGAATCGGTGGTGTCGAAAGCAGGGAAGAGGGCGATGACCTCGATGTCCTCAGGCAGAGGATAAGGCAGGTCTTTCGCTGAATGGATGGCGATGTCGGCATCTCCCTGACGGATGGCATCGTCGAGTTCTCTCGTAAAGATGTCAGCAGGAGCTTCGCCGTTCAGGAGCGAAATCTGCTGGTTCTTGTCGCCGTAAGATTCCAGGTATTTGATCTCGTAGGCGAGTTCCGGGAAGTTCTTGAAAACCTCCTCTACTTGCAGTCGGGAGAGACGACTGCCTCTTGCAATGACTCTAATCTTTTTATTCATCTTTAAAAATGTCGGTTAAGTTTATGAATAAAATTATTATGAAATATATTTCTTTCTCCTTTCTAAAGCCTCCTGCATCTCCAGAATCTCTTCTTCGATGATGGCTTCGGCTTTTTCTACTTCGGCTCCTCTCACTTCGATGTTCTCACGCACCTTCTTCTCCACGTCTCTGATGTTGTAGAGCTGCACGTGGGGGAGTTCGCTGAGTCGGGAATCGATGTCGCGAGGGAAGGCGAGGTCGATGGCGAGCAACTGCTTCTGCTCGGGGATGTCTTCCTTGCGGATGATGAGATGAGGGGCTGAGGTGGCACTGATGAGGATATCCGTTTGTGCCAGGAACTCCTGCTTCTCATCCAGGGTATATACCTTGATGCCGAGCGGATCGGCAAGGTAATGTGCCTTAATCTGACTGCGGTTGGCGAGGAACACCATTCTGGCTCCTTTGTTCTGGAGAAACTTCAGGATATCGCTGGTCAGTTTGTTGACACCGATGATGGTGATTCTCGCATTCCTTACATCTACGTTTCCCAAAGATTCAATGATCTCGAGGGCTGCAAGACTGTGGGAAACGGCACCATGAGAAATCTCGGTTTCGTTGCGAACCCGCTTGCCTACCTGCAATGCGCTTTGGAAAAGGCGATGGAGTTCGGCTGTCAAGGGGCGCTGCGCCTTGGCGGTGTAATATGCCTCCTTTACCTGTCCCTGAACGGCTCTTTCGCCAACGATGGCTGATTCCAAGCCCGATACTACACGGAAGAGATGGCGAGCCACCTCATCGGGAACTTCGCCTTCACCGTAATATATCTCGCTGCGGTTGCAGGTCTTCAGGAAGATATAAGGAACTTCCTCATCGGGCTGGTTGCTGATATGAACATTATGGGGAATTCTGTTTGTCTTGTTGATATGACTTCCTTGTATTTCCAAGAGTGTATCTTGTAGAAAATCATCGAAGACTCTTTCCTGCTCCTTGATGTCGGTTCCTTCAGCGAACTGGCTTTGGTCAATCGATTTGTAATGTATCATTTTCTATCAACTCTTTTATTCTGTTTCTTACTCGGATGCTTCGTTTCACATCTCTCGAATCGCTCCCCACGGCAATGGTGAGATTGTCGTTGCGATAGATGGCAGGCGAGATGAAGTCGCACTGTGCCGGGTCATCGCAGACGCTTGTCAGGATATGCCGCTGGGCAGCGAGCTGTTTGATGTGATGGTTCAACTCGTGGTCGCCTGTGCAGACGAAGAGGAGTTGCACGCCATCCAGGTCGCTCGGCTCGAAAGCCTTCTCTTTCGTTTGGAAGGGTAGTGCCTTGAGCTCATCTGTAATCTCTGGTGCCACCACCGTAGCTTGGTCGGTGAACCGTGCGAGAATCTGAGCCTTGTGGGTCGCTACCTTCCCTCCGCCAACGATGAGTATGTTGGCGGAGACGATTTTAATCGTTATTGGAAGATAGTCCATATAGACATAGATTGAATTTTATTTCTTTTCTTTATTCTCTGATTCTTTGTTCTCTTATTTCTTTCGAATCAGAACCTTCCAGTAGTTCTCTACTTTCTCGGTAGAGAGGATGGTATGGCCCTCGTTCTTCACGCTGCCCGGCACGTTCTCGATAGGTGCACCGTCGTCGAGGAGAATCTCAAGAATCTGTCCGCTCTGCATTGGGGTGAGAGCAATCTTCGTCTTCACGAAGTTCATCGGACACATCACGCCTCGAAAATCCTTCTTTACATCAGGGGAGACTGCTTCTGGTTCTCCCGCAGATGATTTTTGTTTATTTTCGCTTCTGCTCTTTTGTCCCACAGATTTCACAGATGACACAGATTTATCATTGGCATTCTTGCTTTCGGAAACGCACACAGATTTCACGGATTCCACGGATTTTTCTTTCTGATTGTCCTTTTCCTTGGAATCTTTTGCATCCGTCTGAGAACTATCGCTTGGCAACTTAAACTGCAATGAATCATCCATGTTCTGATAGAGGTCGTTGAGCAGCTGTGCGAGTTCATCAATCAATGGCTTCTCTGCTATCAATGATTTGTTGTTTCTTGCCTTTTCTGTCAATACCTTGAACTTCTCTGGGATGATGCCGGCTGCGATGAAGTCCTTCTCGAAACCATTATAGACGTCATCGTCTGTGCGAGGATCGAGACCACGGGTAACGAGGAGCATTCGGTTCTCGGAGAACACGATGTCGTGGAGAAGTTTCTCTATCTTCTTTGCGTCCTCTTCGTTTACAATATCCGTGAGATTCGTGAGATCTGTGTGCGACTTATTATCGCCCAATATCTTGTCTATCTCTCCGAGTTTCTCTCTGATGGTATCCTGGTCGATTTCGATGATGTCAAACAGTCCGGCAGAGCACTCTGCCTTGCCGTATTTGATGAGCGAGAACTTCTCGTCATCGCCGAAATCAAAGAAGGTATCAGGCTCTTCCGAATACGGAGCTATCTCCTTGTATTCCGCAATCAGATCCTTCACGATGTCCACGCCTCTCTTTGCCACATACTCGTAATAATCGGCATAGTTGGTTTGCTCGGCAATCACATCACGCAGGTAATCTTCTACGAATGCCGGAATCTTCTTGGCAGCGATGTAACCCTGCTGAAGGTCGATTTCGTGCTTGCCTTTTACCGGCAACCAAACGGTGTATGCTGGATATGGGTCATCGCCCACACGTCCTACACGACCGCTGAATCCCAGGTCGCCCCAGGTAGCTAGCGCACAGATGTTGGTACAGCCGTTCATACGAAGCTCGAAGTCTGGAATGGCGTCGAGGTTCAAATCGCTGTTGAGAAGCTGCTTGGCAATGCCGTCGATGGCACCCTTTGGCAAACAGATTCCCAGGCGGCAGGTATCGGCACCGGTGCAGCAGGTGAGGTTGGTAACCACCACAGGATAATCAATCTGATAGACACCCAGTTTCTTGAAGAAGGTGTAGATGTTGGTGAGATATTCCTCTGGGATATTGCGCACCTGAATCTGCTCTTTCTTGGTGAAGCGGATTACGTCGTTTCCATAGTTGCCCAGGTATTCGGCTACTTCTGCGAAGAAATCCGTGGAGTTGTTGCCGTGGCGCAATGGGATGTAGGAATACCAGAGGTTCTCCTTCAGCCCCTCTGCATTGGTCTGCTTGTGGGCGTAACGGCGCTTCCAGGTTTCGAAATCGGTTGGAGTTTTAAGTGGAGGGAAGTTGGGCTTGTGGTGCTCCAATGGCAAAGCCGGAGCCTCGAAATCGATTGAGACATCTTTCTTAAGTTCCTCAAACTCTTCGAGATACAATCGCTTAGCTTCTTCTGTTCCGTATTTATAGAACACGTATCTCATGCGTGCCTTGTGGCGGTTTCTTCTGTTTCCGTATTTGTGGAACCAGTTTTTCAATGCCTTTGCTGCACGGTAGAGATCCTTCTCGGGAAGGAAGTCGAATACCTCCCAACCGGTGTGAGCATTGCTGGCTGCACTACCGGCGATGAGGACTCTGAATCCTCGCTGTCCGTCCTTGATGCGTGCCTGCAGACCCAGGTCGGCGATGTAGGAGTAGTTGGCTGTAGCCACACTGGTATCTATCGCCACCTTGTATTTTCTAGGCATGGTGAACGAATCTTTCTCTGCGATGAGTCGGGAGGTGAGTTCCTCCACGTATGGATAGACATCGAATTCCTCTTCAGCGGTGAGTCCGCTCCGGTCATCCACCATCATATTGCGTACGGTATTACCACCGCCACCTGCGCTGGAGATGCCCACCTTCTCCAGCTTCTTGAGAGCCGGAACGGCATCTTCGATATCAACATTGTGAATCTGAATCTCCTGTCGGGTGGTAACGTGGAGATGCGAAGTGGAGAGCTGGTGACCTACGAAGGCAATCTTGGCAAGCTGCTCTGGGGTGACGAGACCGCCGGCACAGCGAAGGCGCAACATATAGTGCTGGTTCTTGCGCTGCTCGTAGATGCCCATAGGCACGCGGTTTGACTTCAACTGACCCGCCTGAATCTCGCCCGCCTTGAACTGGTCGATGAGCGACTGGGTATAGTCCAAGTCTCCGTTTAATGTAGAAGGTATTCTGTACATGTTCTTGTTTCGTTTTAAAAGTGAACTTCCTTATCCACCACCTCTCCATTCAGAACCTTGAATGAATTGAGGTGAATCTGTCCGTCGAGCAATGAGAGGATGGCGTAGCGGATGTTGGGATCGTTAGCCAGTCTCAGGTCTTCCTGCGATGGGCGGGAAGGCGATGCAGGATGACTGTGCCAGTTGGCGAGTATCTTCAAGCCCTTGCTGCGCGCATATTTCAGAGCCGCAAACTGGTCTTTGGGAGCAAAAGAAAAGTGCTCCTCGCTGTGGTCTATGTTCTCCATCCAGTAGCTTTCCGTCACTACATCGTCCTTGCCCAGAAGGAGTCCGCAACTCTCGATGGGAGCGTCCTTCTTGGCTTGTTCGATAATAACCTTAATTACGTCGTCGTTAATCTTCATAAGCTATAGCGAAAATAAACACTGATAAATCATCACTGAATCTTAGTGGTGTTTCAAATCACACGCAGCCTGCTCATAGTCGATGAGATGATCGATGGTAGGGTGTTCGCCGCAGATTTCGCAGGATGCACGCTTCTTTACCTTGATGGTGCGGAAGTTCATCGTCTTGGCATCGAAGGTGAGCAATCGGTCGGTGAGCAGTTC
>ERZ773170.2533-NODE-2533-length-10740-cov-2.917361_pt1 | contig 10740 bp, 10 predicted proteins | sample MGYA00581002_ERZ773170 | MGnify/ENA primary metagenome ERZ773170 (study PRJEB29015, sample SAMEA2737811) | human gut metagenome | biome: human gut; feature: human-associated habitat; material: faeces | place: China | collected 2012 ... | reverse complement strand
GAAATGACGATATCGAAAGTTTTCTGCTCCGGCAGGGAATGGAGCCTTACAGTGGTGGTTTCGTCAACTACTGTCTGTATTTGGTGGATACAGAGCGGTATAAGGCAGAAAAGTACCAGCACAATCCCATCATGGCGAAAGCCTGTGCCTTTGTGCTCCACCGGTTGTGTGAGGCACAAAAACATCTGCTTACGGTGATCGGGGAGACAGACCGGTTCCAGACGGATCTGCCGTTCCCGGAACTGAAGGAGAAAGTGCAGGGGATTCTGGCGGAGGGCTGCAATACCGGAGACGGCTGGCTGATTGCCGCAGAGGTGATACAATATGTGGAAAAAGGCTGTGGCAGTGTGCTGATCCTGCATCCCTTCGGATGTCTGGTCAGCCATGTCTGCGAGCGGGGAATTTTGCAGCGGCTGCATGCCCGTTTTCCGGATGTCAGTATCCAGACCATAGAGTATGATTACGACCAGAGCAAGACCCTCAGAGAAAGCCGCATTTTATTGGCAATTTCCTAGGTTGGCAGCAGGTGCAGAACGTGGTACAATAAAACAGAAACTATTGCAACGTGTATTTTCAGGAGGGGAACATGAAGATAAAATGCGACTGGTGTGGCAGCTGGATCAACGATTTTGATCAGGTCTGCCCGAACTGTGGCGGTGTCAACAACAATTACAACCGCCATGCCAACGGTGTACCACAGACAATCGAGGAACTGAAAGCCTGGGCAAAGGAGATGAACCTTCCGCTGGAGGACATGCGGACCTTTATCGGAGAGGATTACAAGGGCGCGAAAGCCTTCGGTATTTACAAGGATGAGACCGATGGCACCTTCGTAGTCTATAAGAATAAAGAGGACGGTACCCGGGCAGTACGTTACAAGGGAACCGATGAAGCCTATGCGGTCAACGAACTTTACCAGAAGATGAAGGAAAGAGTGGCAGTGCAGAAAGCACACCAGCAGCCGAAAGCTGCGGCACCTGCCATCCGCCCAACCAAAGATTACACCGCCTATAATAAGAAAAGAGCCCGGAGCAAAAAGATAGAAAAAACGGTTCTGACAATTTTCTGCCTGATCATGGCAGCATTGTCTCTGGTGGCGATTTTTACAGGCGCCTATTCTATCTGGCAGATTGACAACAGACCGGATAACGGCTATTACACCTATGAGGATCAGAACTATTACTATTATCATGGGAACTGGTACGAATGGGAGAATGATTCCTGGCGCTATGCACCGGATGAATCCTGGATGGAAAGCGATTACGAGAGTTACTATGATTCCTACAGCTATGACAGCGGTGCGGAATATGATAATTTTCAGGATTCTTCTTACTACAGTACCTATGATGACAGCAGTTATGACAGTGACTGGGACGATGACAGCTGGGATTCCGGTTGGGATTCCAATGACAGCTGGGATTCCGGCTATGATGACTGGGGATCCGATTGGTAAAATGTGATGCAGAATACATACAAAGGAAGTCTTTGACAGGCTTCCTTTGCTTTTTCTTTTTTTATGGTTTTGAACAGGAGAGAATATGAGCAGTTTACCAGGCATTACGAGGCAGGATGAGGAAAAAAGATTACAGCATACGTTAGAGATCGCACAGCGCAAGGTGGAGGCCAACAGGCAGAGCGTACAGGCTCTGGCGGAAGAACTGCATGCCATGCAGGAGGAATTCGACGAGAACGACAAGGAGGCCCAGACCCTGTGGCACAATGCAGATGCCCGTTTCAAGTTCGTGAACCAGGATCTGCGCCGGGCGGAACAGGCGAGGAAAAAGCCCTACTTTGGCAGAATCGATTTCCGGGACAAAAAACTGAAAAAAGACGAGGTCTACTATATCGGCAGAAGTGTCATTGCGGATAACCCGGCAGAACCGGAGGTCATCGACTGGAGAGCACCCATTGCCAGCGTATATTACGATGCCGCTCTGGGGGATGTCTCTTATTCCGTAAAGGGGGAGGGAAAATACGATATCACCCTGTCGAGGAAGCGCACCTATGAGATTGAAAATGATGAGCTGAAGGACTTCTACGATTCGGATGTGGTGGCCAACGATGAACTGCTGACAAAATATCTGGCGCGGAACAAAAAGGCGGTGCTGGGCGAGATCATTGCCACAATCCAGCAGGAGCAGAACGAAGTCATCCGCAAAAAGCCCCAGCACAACATGATCGTACAGGGAGCGGCGGGCTCCGGCAAGACCACAGTGGCCATGCACCGTATTTCCTACATCCTGTACAACTACGAGCAGGAGTTTGCACCGGAAGATTTTTATATTGTGGGAAGCAATCAGGTGCTCTTAAACTATATAACGGGAGTGCTGCCGGAACTGAATGTTTACGGTGTCTCCCAGATGACCATGGAGCAGTTGTTCGTAAGGCTTTTGTACGAGGACTGGGACAAGTCCTGGAAGATCAAGCCGGTGGTAAAAGGTGTGACCCCGGCGGTGAAGGGAACTCTTGTCTGGTTTAAGGAGCTGGAGAATTTCTGCCTGCGTTACGAATACCGCGCGATACCCAGAGAGGACGTGGTGATCGAAAAGACTGGCAAAGTGCTGCTGGACCGGGCCACCATTGCACGCTTATTGAAAGAGACAAAGAATCTGTCCCGGGCGGACAAAATCAGCAGACTGACGGATTATCTGATGGCACGGCTGGAAAATGAGCTGAGTGGAAAATATTATTCCTATACCCAGCCGGAAAAACAGAAGCTCAAGCATTATTATGAGACCTATTTCGGAAAAAGGGAATGGAAGGGCTCTGTGGCGGAACTCTACGAACAGTTCCTGAAGGAAGAGCAGGAGAAAGATTTCACGGTCGAGGTGCCGGAAGGTGGCTACGATGTCTATGATCTGGCGGCCATGGCCTACCTCTACAAGCGCATCAAGGAGGACACGGTGATCCGGGAGGCGGGGCATGTGGTCATTGATGAAGCCCAGGATTTCGGCATGATGGCCTATGCGTCTTTAAAATATTGTCTGAGCAAATGTACCTATACGATCATGGGAGATGTGGCCCAGAATATTTCCGACCGCTACGGTCTCAACGACTGGACGGAACTGCGGAAATTGATGCTGCCTGGAGAGTTTGATTATTTCGGCATTTTGCAGAAAAGCTACCGTAACACGGTGGAAATCTCGGAGTTTGCCACGGACATTCTGTATCACGGAAGCTTTCCGGTCTATTCGGTGGAGCCCATCATACGTCATGGGGAACCGGTCACGGTGAAAAAATGTGTGGATTTTACAGAGCAGGTGACACAGGCGGAGCAGATCATCAAAGCATGGCAGAGCAAGGGGCTGGATACCATTGCCGTAGTCTGCATTGACGAAGCGGAGGCGGAAAAAGTAACAGCAGCCTTACAGGGCAGCGTGGAACTGAATACCGGAGATGCGGGAAAATGGGAGATCGGCGAGGGCGTCATGGTACTTCCGTTAAAATACACCAAAGGCCTGGAATTCGATGCAGTACTGATCTTCAACGCTTCGGAGGAAGATTACCCGGTGGAAGACGGGTATGTGAAGCAGCTGTACGTGGCAGCCACCCGAGCCCTGCATGAACTGACGGTGCTGTACCGGGGGAAACTCACCGGACTGATCGCAGATCCGGTATCCCCAGAGCAGAAGCAGAGAATGCGCCTTGCCGCAGATGCCCAGAAGAAGCCGGTGAAAACGGTGGTAAAACAGGCAGAGCCGGAGAAGACAAAAGAAGAGATCTACAGACAGAGGGCACAGGAAGCGGAAAAGGAACGTGTGGCCAGAGAGCGTTACGGCCCAAAGAAGATCATCGTGACAAGAAACAGTCAGGGGACAACAGACGGCGCTACACCGAAGAAAGCAGGAAAGTCAGGGGGACCTGAATCGAGGCGGACGGGACAGCCGTCACCTGCGAAAGTATACGGGGCAGGAAACGGCAATGCTGGCAGAGCAACCGGCAGACAGGAGCCGCGGATGATAGAAAATAACGGTGAGTACGGCGATATGCCGGATGCCAAAACACTGATGCCCGCCGGACATTCCAGGATCGACTGCGCTGTGCGCATGGTCATGAAGGGCAAGGGCTATGTGGATCTTTTGAGTAGCTACGGAACCTTGCGGATCACACCCCTTGCGGTGGATCTGTTCCGGATTTGTTTTGCCAAAGGGCAGTGTCGTGAATTCCCGAAAGCGGCGGTGACGGCAGCAGGAGACCTCAGATGCACGGTGCGGGAGAATCCTTCCCTGGTGGAAATTACAGCGGGATATGCCCAGATCCGTGTGGATAAAAAGACGGGAGCATTGACATTTTTAAATACACAGGGTAAGATTCTGCTGACGGAACGAAGCAGAGAACCAAGGCAACTCGGAGAAAAAGAGAACTGGAGCTTTTTTGAATGGAAAAAGGACGAGGCTCTGATCGCCGGAGGGATTGGGGCACCGAAACCTTTGAAGATAGGTAATTCCGCTGCTTATTTTTCCTACGGAAGAGCGGATGACAGATATCCGGGGCTGGCTTCGTCTAAAGGATATGAGATGATCTTCCCTGCGGGAAGCAGGGTATTGTGCTGCAACATAGCCATGTACGGAACTTATATTTCCATGGAAGAGACAGATATCATCGATTACTATTTACGCGCAAAATGATGGGGATCATCGGTATGGGTAACAATCCGATGGTGCTCTGGATGTGAGGAGAATTATGAAGACAACAATAACCGCAGTGATATTTGATATGGACGGTGTCCTCTTTGATACCGAGAGGATGTATATGGAGTGCTGGAGAGAAGCGGCGGAGCCCAGGGGCCTTAAAAATGTGGACGAGATTTCCAAAGCCTGTATCGGAAGGACACTGCAGGGCACGAAGGAAGTGTTCGAGGCAGCGAAAGCAGAGCAGGGCATCGATGTGTCTTTTGAAGAATTGCATGAGGATTGCAGCCGGAGATTTAAGAAAAAGGAAGAACGGGAAGGCCTTCCCGAGAAGCCGGGCGTGCATGAGATTCTGGAATATCTGAAGGAGAACCGCATTCCAACAGCATTGGCATCCTCTACACGCAGGACCGCAGTTATGGAGCATCTGGACAGAGCGGGTATCACATCTTATTTTCAGAAAATTATCTGCGGCGACATGGTGGAGCATGGCAAGCCTGCACCCGATATTTATCTGAAGGCATGCGAGGAGCTTGGGGTTGCACCCGGACAGGCACTGGCGGTGGAGGATTCCTTCAACGGTATCCGGTCCGCCTATGCGGCAGGCTTATATACTGTGATGGTGCCGGACCAGCTGCCGCCCACAGAAGAGATTCTTGCGCTGGTAGACAAAAAGTGTGACAGCCTGACAGAGCTTCAGGCGCAGCTGACGGAGCTTCTGGCGGTATGTGGGGACTGAGGATCATTCTACTGCGGCATGGAACCATAGAACCTTACAGCAGTCACAGGAGGGATCCCGTCTGATCACATGATCCGTGTGAGCCGGTACTATAAAGGCGGTACCGGGCAGCAGAGGGATTTCTTCGCCATCGATGAGAGCATATCCTTTTCCGTCCAATACGAAGAAGCCTTCCTGATCGTCATGCTTTTGCGGCATGTGATATTCTGTGTTGCGATAGAGGGATACGCCCATACGACACCCTTTTACACACCCCTGGTCTTCATCTAACAGAGTGTGCCCGGTGCGTTCGGGCATTTGAGCTATAATGGAATCTAAAGTAGTATAAGGAATCATTTGTGTGCCTTTCTATGGATGTAATGTAACGATTCAGTTACCATATTTTTAATAACAGTGTAGCAGACTGAGAGAGGAAAAACAATAGACTGCCTGTTCGGGCAGAGTAAAGGAATATAAAAATGGAAGAAAAAGAGACAATACGGCCCATTGAGATCACATGGGAAGAACTACAGTCCCGGGACCTTGACCGATACATCCTGGTGGATACCAGAGGGGATGAAGCAGTAAACTATGGAATGATTCCCGGAGCCATTGCAATCCCCGAATGTGAACTTATAGACAGACTGGCGGCGGCAGCAGGGGATAAAAAAGTAATTTTGTATTGCAGCCGTGGACAGAACAGTAAGGTGTCTGCAGAGTATTTCAGAGAACAGGGAATGGAGGCCTACAGCTTACAGGGCGGCTATACCGGATGGCTGCTGAACCTGATGCAGAAGGAACAGCCCGGAGAAAAGGAAAATGAACGGGCAAGGGAAATTGAGAAGAGCATCCGCAAAAAGTTCCACAAAGTCCTGTTTTCCCGGTTTGCCAAAGCTATCAACGAATACGATATGATTCAGGAAAACGACAAGATCGCTGTATGCATTTCCGGCGGTAAAGATTCCATGCTGATGGCAAAACTGTTCCAGGAGCTGAAACGCCATAACAAGTTCCCCTTTGAACTGGTATTTTTAGTGATGGATCCCGGCTACAGTGAGGCAAACCGTAAGATCATTGAGAACAATGCGAAGCTGATGGATATTCCCATCACGATTTTTGAATCCGAGATATTTGATGCGGTGTATGACATAGAGGATTCCCCCTGCTATCTGTGTGCGAGAATGCGCAGAGGCTATCTGTACAGTCATGCGAAAGAGCTGGGCTGCAACAAGATCGCTCTGGGACATCATTACGATGACGTCATCGAGACGATCCTGATGGGAATGCTGTACGGTGGACAGGTACAGACCATGATGCCGAAGCTTCACAGTACGAATTTCGAGGGCATGGAGCTGATCCGCCCTATGTACCTGATCAGGGAGGATGACATCAAGCACTGGAGAGATTACAATGATCTGCATTTTATTCAGTGTGCCTGCCGGTTCACTGACACTTGTACCACTTGTCGTACCGATGGCAGCAGTCCCTCCAAGCGTATGGAGATTAAGAACCTGATCGCTTCGCTGAAACAGACTAACCCTTTTATCGAGGGGAATATTTTCAAGAGTGTGGAGAATGTAAACTTACGTACGATCATCGCCTACAAAGAGGATGGTGTGAAGCATCATTTTCTGGAGCATTACGACGAGTGGAAATAGTGTAAATAGGGCACCTGCACTTGACGGAAAGGGCATATTTATTCTATAATAGAATGAAAACCGTAAAATGCGGAAGGCATTACACGCCCTTACAACAGGAGAAGCTATGATCAAGAGTATGACGGGATTTGGCAGATGTGAAACTGCCGAGAATAACAGAAAGTTTACCGTAGAGATGAAGTCTGTGAATCATCGCTACCTTGATGTGAACATCAAAATGCCGAAGAAGTTGAATTTCTTTGAATCTGCGATCCGCAGTGAACTGAAGAATTATATTTCCAGAGGTAAAGTAGATCTGTTCATTACCTACGAGGATTTTTCCGAGAACACGTCCAATGTCCGTTACAACAAGGAACTGGCGGCGGAGTATCTGGGATACCTGAAGCAGATGGCCAGTGATTTTGACTTAGACTGCGATATCCGAGTGTCCACTTTGTCCAAGTATCCGGATGTATTTGTGTTGGAAGAACAGGACATCGATGAGGAAGAACTGTGGAAAGAACTGCAGAGAGCCCTGAAGGGTGCCTGCGAGATGTTTGTACAGACCAGGATCACCGAGGGCGAGCATTTAAGAGATGACTTAATTAGCAAGCTGGATGGCATGCTGAAGCTGGTGGATTTCATTACGGAACGTTCTCCCCAGATCATTGCTGAATACCGCCAGAAGCTGGAAGACCGTGTGAAGGAACTGCTGGGCGATACTACTGTAGATGAAGGAAGACTTCTGACCGAGGTGACGATCTTCGCAGATAAGGTATGCGTAGATGAGGAACTGGTGAGACTGCGCAGCCATATCGAGACCACGAAGAGTACGCTGATGGCCGGTGGCAGTATCGGAAGAAAGCTGGATTTTCTGGCACAGGAGATGAACCGCGAAGCCAACACCATCCTGTCCAAGTCCAACGATCTGGAGATCTCCAACTGTGCGATTGAGCTCAAGACCGAGATCGAAAAAGTCAGAGAGCAGATACAGAATATTGAATAACAAGCTGCGAAGCAGCGGGAAGCACGATATCGTGCGGTTATGCGAATGGGAACTGCATGGCTACGAAAGGTGATACCATGAACCGATTGATCCATATAGGATTTGGCAATATTGTAAATACGGATAAGATCATCGCCATCGTCAGCCCGGAGGCCGCACCCATCAAACGACTGGTGCAGAAGGCCAAGGAGACCGGACAGGCAATCGACGCCACACAGGGACGGAAGACGAAAGCGGTACTGGTCATGGAGAACAGTCAGGTCGTTCTGTCGGCACTGCTTCCCGAGACAATCGCGGGAAGAGCACAGGCACTGTGGCCGGAAGAGGAAAAAGAGGACAGAGAAGATGCAGAATAAGGGAATATTGATGGTGATCTCCGGATTCTCCGGAGCCGGCAAAGGAACACTGGTGAAAAAGCTGTTATCGGAATATGACAATTATGCGTTGTCCATTTCCATGACTACCAGACAGCCCAGAGAAGGCGAGGAGGACGGAAGAGAATATTTTTTCCGTACCAGAGAACAATTTGAAGAAAATATTGCAAAAAACGGATTTATCGAGTATGCTCAGTATTGCGGTAATTATTACGGAACACCGAAAGCATATGTGGAAGAGCAGATGCAGGCAGGCAAGGATGTGATCTTAGAGATCGAGATCCAGGGAGCCATGAAGATCAAAGAGCAGTTCCCGGAGAGCCTGTTACTGTTTGTTACCCCTCCCAGTGCAGAAGAACTGCAGAAGAGACTGGTGGGCAGAGGAACCGAGACAGCAGATGTGATCGCACAGAGACTGGCACGGGCTTATGAAGAATCAGAAGGCATGGATGCCTATGATTATATAGTAGTGAACGACGATCTGGACGAGTGTGCTGCAGCGGTACAGAAGTATGTGGAAGCAGCGAAAAATGTACCGTCCCGTCGTAGAGAATTTATCAAAGAGATCAGAGAGGAACTGAAAGGTTTCGCGAAAGGAGCAAAATAAAATGTTACATCCCTCTTATACCGATTTAATGAAAGTAGTAAACAGCGAGGTAGAACCCGGTGAAGCACCTGTAGTCAACAGCCGTTATTCTATTGTTATGGCAACTGCTAAGAGAGCAAGACAGATCATCGCAGGTGACGAGCCTCTGGTAACAGCCAAGGTGGATAAGCCCCTGTCTATCGCAGTAGAAGAGCTGAATCAGGGTAAGATCAAGATCCTTGGTGATGATGAGGAAGCATAAGACGCATGAAGATATTGTTTGTATCCCTGGGCTGTGACAAGAATCTTGTCGATTCCGAGAAGATGCTTGGCATGCTCCAGGAAAAAGGTTATACCTTCACGGACGATGAAGCAGAGGCAGATGTAGTAGTAGTAAACACCTGCTGCTTTATCGGTGATGCCAAGGAAGAAAGCATCAATACATTACTGCAGATGGGAGAACTGAAGGACAGCGGACAGGTCAAAGCACTGATCGCAGCAGGTTGTCTGGCACAGCGTTACCGTGAGGAAATCCAGAAGGAGATCCCGCAGGTGGATGCCATTATCGGAACCACTGCTATTGATGAGATCGTAGCTGCCCTGGAGGAAATCCTTGCAGGCCAGAAACAGAATCATTATGAAGATATCAATGCCGCCCCTGTGACAGAGACCAACCGTGTTGTCACTACAGGCGGACATTTTGAGTATCTGAAAATTGCAGAAGGCTGTGACAAACACTGTACATACTGTATTATCCCGAAAGTCCGTGGAAATTACCGCAGTGTACCGATGGAGCGTCTGATCAAAGAAGCACAGGAACTGGCTGACCAGGGCGTAAAAGAACTGATCCTGGTTGCACAGGAGACAACGGTATATGGACAGGATATTTACGGTGAAAAATCCCTGCATAAGCTTCTGAAAGAGTTATGTCAGATCAAAGGAATCCGCTGGATCCGCCTTCTGTACTGTTATCCGGAAGAGATTGATGACAATCTGATACAGGTAATGAAAGAAGAACCGAAGATCTGCCATTATCTGGATCTCCCAATCCAGCATGCAAGCGATGCGATCTTAAAGAGAATGGGAAGAAGAACTTCCAAGCAGCAGCTGATCGATACGATCACAAAACTGAGAAAAGAGATTCCGGACATCGCACTTCGTACAACGTTGATCACCGGTTTCCCAGGGGAGACACAGGAGCAGCATGAAGAAGTAATGGAATTCGTAGATGAGATGGAATTTGACAGACTTGGAGTTTTTACTTACTCACCGGAGGAAGATACACCAGCTGCAACTATGACAGAGCAGATTCCGGAAGAAGTCAAGGAAGACCGCCAGGCAGAATTGATGGAACTTCAGCAGGAAATCGCATTTGATCTGGCAGAAGATATGGTCGGACGTGAAGTTCTCGTTATGATTGAAGGAAAAGTTTCCGGTGAAAGCGCTTATATTGGCCGTACTTATGGGGACGCCCCGAAAGTAGACGGATATATATTTGTACAGACAGGAGAATTGCTTGTTACCGGTGATTTTGCAAAAGTAACCGTTACAGGAGCTTTGGAATACGATTTGATAGGAGAGTTGGCTGATGAATTTACCGAATAAGCTTACGACGCTTCGCGTCATCATGATTCCGTTTTTTGTGTTTTTCCTTCTCTGGCAGAATGGTGAAAACCATACCTTCCGTATGATTGCACTGGCACTGTTTATCATAGCCAGCCTGACCGATCTTCTGGATGGAAAGATTGCCAGAAAGTACAATCTGGTTACGAACTTTGGAAAATTTAT
>ERZ773170.2527-NODE-2527-length-10767-cov-3.366878_pt1 | contig 10767 bp, 9 predicted proteins | sample MGYA00581002_ERZ773170 | MGnify/ENA primary metagenome ERZ773170 (study PRJEB29015, sample SAMEA2737811) | human gut metagenome | biome: human gut; feature: human-associated habitat; material: faeces | place: China | collected 2012 ... | reverse complement strand
GGACTGGGGTCTACTCCAGCAAGCGCGTTTGTCATACAAACGCTATGCTTGCAACTGCGCCGCCCAAGGCGGCAGGGGCTTTTTGAATAGTGCCGATAATACTCCTTATGAGAAAAACGGCGATGAAGTGCGGTCGCTGGCGGATGCGGTAAAATCTACACGCACATAATGCGTGGTGGAATCCAGCTACTCATGACCAAGGATATCTGCAGTCAGCTTAATACCCGCTCCGCAGTTATAGATATTGGAAGCTGCGGTTCTTCTGATACTAAGTTCTTCGGCAACGAGGACTGACCGATCGGTCTTTCCTTTTTTGAAGCAGCGTGTTATACTATGGAAAATAGTGTAACGCGCTGCTTTTTTTCAGCAGGCGGAGGGAGTTAGAAACAATGATTTATCACTGCGAGGATCACACCTGTAATTATTGGGATGAAGGCGAAAAGCTGCCGGAGCGCTGTCCGCAGTGCGGCCGGAAATTGCTGCGCGCCAACGAGGCCGATATGACCGGAGATGATTGGACGGCTTTAGGCAACACCCTTTGGGATGCAGAGGCATCGGATAAAAAGCGCATGGTGGATTGTTTTCGGAAAGCTGCATATCTCGGCAGCGCATGGGGCGTATGCAATCTGGGCATCTGCATGGAGCAGGGAAACGGCGTGGAGGCGGATCCGGTTCAGGCTTTTTGGCTTTATCAGCAGGCGGTGGAAATGGGGAGCCTGAATGCGGTGTGCTGCTTGGGCGTGTGCTATGAATACGGCATCGGCACGGCTCCGGACGCGAAACAAGCTGCCGAGTTATACTGCAAGGCGGCGGAATACGGTTCGCCCCGCGGACAGATGCTGCTCGCCCACGCCTTCCACGACGGGATCGGCGTGGAAGCCGACGCTGCCGAGGCCGTGCACTGGGTGCGCGCGGCGGCGTATCAGCGTTACGGTGAAGGTATGTACTGGCTGGGCGTATGCTATGAATACGGCGACGGAGTGGAGCAAAACTGGGAGCATGCTGTGCATTGGTTCTGCGAGGCGGCAGAGAGTGGCGTGAGCGCGGCAATGACGGATCTGGGCTGGTGCTATGAAAAGGGCTGCGGCGTGGAGCAGAGTTGGGAGCAGGCCTTTTCCTGGTATCGCAGAGGTGCGGAGTGCGGCAATCCGGTTAGCATGAGCAATCTGGGCTTGTGCTATAAAAGGGGATATGGCGTGGAGCAGAATTGGCAGGAAGCCATAAAATGGTATGAGCAGGGCGCACAGTGTGGCGATTTGCAATCCATGCATAATCTGGCACGCTGCTACGAGCGCGGCGAAGGCGTGGAACAGAACGAAGACAGGGCGCTTTACTGGTATCGCCGCAGTGCCGAAGGCGGCAACGGCGGTGCCATGTACAATCTTGGCCGGTGCTATAAAATGGGACATGGCGTGGAGCAGAATTGGCAGGAAGCCGTAAAATGGTATGAGCAGGGCGCACAGTGTGGCAATTTGCAATCCATGAATAATCTGGCATACTGCTACGAGTACGGCGAAGGCGTGGAACAGAACGAAGAAAGGGCGCTTTACTGGTACCGGCGGGGAGCTGAGGCAGGAAGTGATTACTGCATGTACTGCCTTGGCTGGAATTACAGCAATGGCGAAGGCGTGGAACAAAATATGACGGAAGCGATCCGTTGGTATACTGCTGCCGCCGAGGGCGGGAATGCTGATGCCATGCATGATCTCGGCTGGCTTTACGACCACGGCGAAGGCGTGGAACAGGATATGAAAAAGGCAATTTGCTGGTACGAACGAGCAGCAGAGCAGAACTGCCCGGCTGCCATGAATAGCCTGGGCGAATGTTATGCGATGGGACGGGGCGTGCCGCGGGATTTGGAAACGGCCATGGAATGGTATCGCCGCGCGGCGGAGCTGGGCGAAGCCATGGCGGATTACAACATGGGATGGCATTTGGAGCAGGCAGGGAAGCTGTCTGAGGCGTATGCCCATTACCGCAAAGCTGCCGATGGGAATGACGACAGCGCCTGGTGGGCGTTGGGGCGTTTTTATGAAAACGGCGTCGTCGTTGCGCAGGACGGAAAGGAAGCGCGCCGCTGCTATGAAACTGGCGAGAAATTGGGTAGTGTGAAATGCAAAATGCGCTTGGCGCGCTGCAAGCTTTTGGGTATCGGCGGCCGCAGGGCAAAGAAAGCCGGTTTGGATCTATGCCGTCAGGCGTTGGAATTGGCAAAGGAGAGCAGTGAAAAAGAGGATTACGGCTATGAAGCCGAAATGAATCTTTTGCGGCGTACCATTGCGGAAAACGAATCATAAAGGACGAAAAAAGGGACGCTTCGGCGCAATGTCATTAAGTTAATCTAAGGCAATACCGCACAAAAAGTGCCAGGAAGGGCAGGATGTGATATAATAGCATTATGGATACTGTGTTTATTATCTTTCGCCTCGACAATAGCCAGCGGAATATTGGGCTTGTAATAAAGCAAATAATCTGTGCGCTTTCTCTTGCCTCTGGCTGTAACATTTCCCCGGACGATGACACGACCATCCGTGAAATTATATTCCATCTTAATTTGCTTAAGTTTGTCCCAACCAGCACCCTCAATTGCCAGAGTAATATACTGCAATTTGATGTCTTCCTCAGTCATCTCTTGTTTCTTCATAAGTTCGCTCACAGTGATCCTCCCTTCAACTTCCGATAAGGTGCAATTATGAGAACTTTCATTTGTGAGTAGATTGTACCAGATTGATAGCCTGTTTTCAACGAAAAAGCCACTGGCTTCGAATAGTCCGAAGCCAGTGACTTTTTAATGCTACTTGAACGGCGATTTGTTGTGTTGTCCTTATTCGTGGTGACCTTTATTCCCGGGAGGTTTATTTTAGTGCACCTGATAAGAAGCGTTGAATCTGGCAGGGAGCACTGCCCGCAAGGCTCATTTTGCATGTGACATCCCGTCGGGAGCAACGTGCAAAGGTGACCTGTGCCGCATAGGACATACCGCTGCCCGCATATAGTGAAACGAAGGAATAGCAGGCGGTTTATGAGATGCTTAACTATATCTGGGCAGGAATGATCCTGTTAGGCGTGATCTATGGTGTCTGTACCGGGCAGATGAGCGCACTGACGGGAGGCGCGTTAGACAGTGCCAGAGAGGCCGTGAGCCTCTGCATCACCATGGCGGGGGTCATGGCATTGTGGATGGGACTGATGGAGATCGCGCAGGAGTCTGGAATGATTGCGAAAATGACAAAAGGGATTCGCCCCTTTCTGAAATTCATGTTCCCCAGGCTCCCGGAGGATCACCCGGCAGGGGAATACATAACCACGAATCTCATTGCCAATGTCCTGGGGCTTGGCTGGGCCTGCACGCCGGCTGGATTAAAGGCCATGGAGCAGCTGGCGGAGTTGGAGAAACAGAGGGCAGAACAGCGACGGATAGAGCAGCAGAGGATGCAGCCTGTGAACAGGCAGTTACGACCAGTGGCAGGGCAGGGGACGGAGAAGGGACGACAGGGATCGGAGGATCGGCGGTATGGAGCAGAGGCCACGGCAGCCAGCAACGAAATGTGCACCTTCCTGATTCTGAATATTTCATCCTTACAGCTGATCCCGGTCAATATGATCGCCTATCGCAGCCAGTACGGCAGCGCCAATCCGGCGGTGATCATTGCTCCGGCGCTGGTGGCCACACTGTTTAGTACGATCATTGCCATCATTTACTGTAAATGGAAGGACAGGTGAGGATCATGATGAACACATTGACACACATGTCAGATATTATGATTCCCATGGTGATTTTCTGGATCGTGGGTTATGGGATGGTCTCGGGGGTGAAGGTCTATGAGACTTTTTTGAAAGGGGCCAAAGAGGGCCTGCGCATCGTTGTGGAGATCCTTCCGACACTGGTAGGATTGATGATGGCAGTGGGGATTCTCAGGACCTCCGGCTTTTTTGACCTGCTGGGGCATCTGATCGGACCTGCCACACAGGCGGTGGGACTTCCGGCACAGCTGATACCGCTCCTTATTGTGAAAATGTTCTCTTCCTCTGCGGCAACCGGGCTGGTACTGGATATTTTTAAGACCTGTGGGCCGGATTCTTATGCCGGGATGCTGACTTCGATCCTCATGAGCTGTACCGAGACTATTTTTTACACCATGAGCGTGTATTTTCTGGCAGCAAAAGTAACAAAAACCCGCTACACGCTGCCGGGGGCATTGCTGGCAACGTTAGCGGGAACAGTGGCAAGTATTTTCCTTGCGGGAAAAATGGGATGATAATCCCACGATATGCGAATATTGGGTAGAATGTGAGAGTGCGCAGCACGGAACAATTCGTGGGCATCATATAACTAAATCAACTGCAAGCTTCGCAAAATGAACAAGAACACCGTCAGGGTGATGGAACTTAAAAAAGTGGTGGCTACGACCACACTGGAAGTCAAAGTTCCTTCGTGGTTCATGTTTTTTGCCATGATATAGCAGCTGACAGTGGTGGGAGAGCCCAGCATAATGAGGATCGCCACCAGTTTTTCTCCGGTGAAGCCGAAATACACGGCAAGCGGCAGAAACAGAGCGGGCCATATTACCAGCTTTAACACGGTTGCCACTCCGGTGGGGGCTAAAAGCTTTAAGGCTTTTTTACCCTCGAATCCGGCACCGAGGCCGATCAGGGCCAGAGGGGTAGCCAGTACGGCAATATTGCTGACGGTCTTGGAAATGATCACGGGATAATGGATCCGGCAGGCGCTGGACAACATACCCAGGGCAATACTGATAATGATGGGGTTCGTGATAATGCCTTTTAAGGATTTCATCAGAGATTTCTTGTCAAAACCTTTTGCATCCGGTCCGGTGAAGGACAGGATCAGCACGGCAGCGATATTGTACAGGGGAACCGTACCCACGATCATCAAGGGAGCCATGCCGGAGTTCCCGTAGATGTTCTGGATAAAGGCGATACCCAGGACAGCGGCACTGCTTCGATAGCTTGCCTGGACAAGCTCTCCCAGGCGGGATTTGTTCTTATAAAAAATGCCTGCCACGACCCAGGTGATGACGATGCAGAACAGGGTCACGAAGAAGCAGAACAGCACGTAACCGGTATCCCATACACTGTAAAAATCTGCAGTGGACATGTCCTTGAACAAAAGTACGGGCAGGGTGATTTTATAATTGAATGAATTCAGGGTTTTGACAAAAGAGTCGTTGGTAACATGCAGCTGCTGTAAAACATAACCGATCACCATGACCAGGAATACGGGGATCGTTGCATTGAGACTGAATAATAGTTGTTCCATGGGAATTTGTATGCCTTTCTGCTATCGGAAGCGGAATATAGGAAGCGAAAAGCCCCTCTCCTTTTGCAAGTATAGAAAAGGAGAGGGGCTTTGTCAAGTTACGGGCTTGTGATGTTTTATTTTACAGCGTTGATCTTGTAGATAAATTTCACACTGCTGTCCATACCGTTATTGTCTCCGGTGAAGGAGTTGTAATTTTCGGATACGGAAGAGGTAGCTTTCATACGATCGATCACTTCCTGAAGTTCATCGGTATCCATATCAGTCAGTTTGCTGATGGCTTCGTCATTGTATTCGATCATGCCGTCCTTTAATTCCTTGGAACCATCCTTCAGCTGACTGATACCATCGATCAGCTTATCGCTTCCATCGGAAAGCTCGTTTACGCCGTTAGCCAGTTTGCCGCTGCCGGAGGCCAGATCTCTGGCACCTTCTACTAAAGTATCAGCACCATCATACAGCTCTTTACTTCCGTCTGCCAGTTTGTCAGCGCCATCCTTTAACTGGGAAGCACCGGCAACGACCTGGGCGGAACCGTCAGCCAGTTTGGAAGCACCGGCACTTGCGGATGCTACACCGGCGGTGTAAGTCTGGAGACCGGTGTAGAACTGATTATAGCCATCCAGAGAAGCTTTCAAGGCAGCAATGCTGCCGGCAGCTTGTGAAAGAATTGTGGCTTTATCCTGAATGGTTTTCAAATTTGCCTGAAGTGCGGCATCACCTGAGGATACGCTCTGGGATGCCTGAATCATACCCTGATATTTTTCAATCGTCAGTCCGGCCTGCTGGAGGACATATCCCAGAGCAACGTCAGCATCCGAGAGAGGCTCCATTTGCTGATACAGAGCATTTAATATGGTCGCATAATTAGATATTGTCAATTCTTCCGGAAGCGTGAGACCGGCAGCCGTTAACTGGGAAGCTGCAGTTTTCAACAAAGTATCGAATACCTGGCCGGCAGCGCCGTTCAAAGTATCATTCTGTGCAGTCAGCTGACCGAGACCATTCTTCAGATCATTAGTACCGGACTGCAGGCTCTGTGTACCTGCTAACAGGGTCTTGGTGCCCTCCTGCAGTGTACCGATGCCGCTCCGCAGAGAACCGACACCGCCTCTTAAAGTGACAGTACCGTCAGCTACTTTGTAAGCGCCATCCCGGAGGTCGTTGGAACCATCGGACAGTTCTTTTACACCATCCTGCAAGTCACCGGATTTGTCATAAAGCTCTGTGACACCATCATAAAGATCGGAAGTCCCGTCCAACAGTTTGTTGGTAGCATCCTCCAGATCATTCATTGCCTCTGTCAGGTCATCGAGATCATCCACATTACTGAAATCCAGACGGGAGAAGACGGAATTGGTGGCGATGCAGTAGGATTCATTCATGGTGAAATCCGTTGCATCGGCCTCAATCTCCAGATAATCGTCGAAATCCTCTTCCATATCCAGGTTCGTACCCAGTCGGGGGAAGACGATACCGGTGACAACGCTGTGGCTGCCGTCGTTGATGACCTTACCTGAGGACACCTTAATATTGCGGAAATTGTCATTATCCAGGATCATACCGGTCATTACCGCAAAAGGAACATAAATCTTTTCCTCTTTTCCGGCAATCTCACGGGTCTCATATAATTCGTTCGTGTAATCATAGCGGATCACTACATGACCGCTCTGGCCGTTCAGATCTGATGGGGAGATCTCCTTGCCGTCCAACGTATAAGTAACTTTCAGGGAAATGGGAGCATCCTTATCGGGATTGCTCTGGGTGTAGGAATCTTTTTCTCCCTGATTCTTCAGCCAGTCGCTGACGTAGATCTTCTGCTGGGTTCCGTCTGCATTCAGGATCACATAGACGGTCTCATCAATGGAGGCTGCGGAGGTATCTTCGGATTTCCAGATGTCATCTACGGCATCCCGGATCTGCTCCTTGACCTCGGTCTCTTTCTTTTCGGAAGTTTTTGCATATACGGAGACACCGGTAACACTTAAGGCTACCACACCGGCGAGGCACAGAGCCCCGGTTCTCCAGGCTTGTTTTTTCAAATTGATCATAATCTTATGCCGTCCTTTCTTTCAATGTATTGGAGGGTTCTGCATTCTTGTTCCGGAAGCCGATGCTGGTGACACAGATCATCTTGTCGAACAGCATGAACATGGCCGGCAGGAACAGGATAACAGCAAACATACTTACAATAGCGCCTCTTGCCATCAGATCACAGAGGGAACTGATAATGTCCACGTCGGAATACAGGGCAACACCGAAGGTGGCGGAGAACAGTCCCATGGCGCTGACGATAATGGAAGGAATGGATACCTTCAGGGCGTTGGTGACAGCTTCACGTTTGTCCCTGCCTTCGTAGCGTTCCTGCTTGTATCTTGTGGTCATCAGAATAGCGTAGTCCACAGTAGCACCCAGCTGAATCGTACTGATACAGATCGGGGCAATGAAAGGAAGTGACGTTCCTGTCAGGTGAGCAAGGCCCAGATTGATGAAGATGGACAACTCGATAACAGCTACCAGGATCAGCGGCAGGGTAATACTTTTTTCTACCAGAGCAATGATCACGAAGATCGCTACGATAGAGACGGTATTTACAACTTTGAAGTCCTCGTCGGTGGTCTCGATCAGATCCTTGGTACAGGGAGCTTCACCGATCAGCATGCCCTTGGAATCGTATTTTTTCAAAATAGTATTCAGCTCATTGATCTGGGCATTTACCTCATCGGTAGCGGTCTTATATTCGGAGTTTACCAGAAGGAGTTCCCAGTCATCACTCTTTAATACTTCTTTTACGGATTCCGGAAGCATTTCCTCTGGTACCAGAGGGCCGACTACGGATTCCAGACCCAGAGCATATTTGATACCCTCGACGTTTTCCATCTCGTGGATCATGGCACGTACGTCAGTGTCAGATACATCGGTGCTTACCAGTACCATATGGGTGGCACCTACACCGAAGTCTTCCTGCAATTTGCTGTTGGCTACCACGTAGGCCATATCTTCGGGAAGGGTTTCACCGAGATCGTAATACACTTCATTGTTGGTTGCCTTATAAGACAGATAAGAAGGAAGTACCAGCCCAAGGAACAGGATCAGGAATACCGGGAATACTTTGGTGATACCTGAAGCAACTTTTCCCATATCCGGCAGCAGGGATTTGTGACTGGTCTTCTGTAATAACTTATCCAGTACCAGGATCATGGAAGGAAGCGTTGTGACACAACCGATGACACCCAGGATGACACCCTTGGCCATGACAATACCAAGATCCAGACCTAAGGTATAGCTCATAAAGCACAGAGCGATAAATCCGGCTACCGTGGTGATGGAACTTCCGACCACGGAGGTCAGAGTGTTGTTGATGGCTACAGCCATGGCTTCCTTGTTATCCTCATACATACTCTTCTGTTCTTCGTAGCTGTGCCAGAGGAAAATAGAGTAGTCCATGGTTACAGCCAGCTGCAGGACAGCGGACAGTGCTTTGGTCAGGTAAGAGATCTCTCCGAGGAAATAGTTGGTACCCATATTTAAGAGGATTGCCATACCGATACTCATCAGGAAAACAAACGGTGTGATCCAGTTGTCCATGAAGATCATCATGGCTACGCAGGCCAGTGCAACGGCAATACCTACATAGATCGGTTCCTCTTTTTCGCACAGATCCTTCAGATCGGTGACCATGGCGGACATACCGGAGACAAAACACTGCTTGCCGGCAATGCTGCGGATCGCTGTGATCGCCTCCATAGTATCGTCGGAGGAGGTGGAGGTATCGAAGAAGATCGCTAGCATGGTGCTGTCACCGGAATTGAAAGCGTCATATAGTTTGGAAGGAAGTATTTCCATGGGAACGGAAACATCTGCGAAATCGTCATACCAAAGAACGGTGTCCACATGATCTACATGGGAAATATCTTCCCGGAGGGAGGAGACATCCTTGGGATCCATTCCCTCGATAATAACGAAGGAAAAGGCTCCTTTTCCAAATTCATCCATCAGAATATCCTGACCCACTACCGTGTCAATATCACCGGGCAGGTAAGTCAGCATATCGTAATTGATCCGCGTCATGATCATACCGATCAGGGAAGGGACCAGTAGTGCAATTGCCAGTATCAGAATAGGAATACGGCATTTTACGACCCATTTACCAAATTTCATAAAACAGGGCTCCTTTCGTTGTCGATTCTTTCTCAATTGGTATTGTATGCAAGGAATCCAGTCTTGAAAACGGACAAAAAAAGGCAATGCACAAAAATTGCGCATTGCTCTTAAATAATCCAAAATATGTGCAAACATGGACAAATGTCCAAATTAACGGGCCACACGGGTCAGGGCTGCTTCGATATTTCCGTGGAAAATCTCGCCGACATGCCGGATCAGCCCCTCCGGGTCTTTTTTCATTCCGGTGTTCAGCCAGTCTAAAATCATGCCAACCAGGGCAAATTTGTAAAAATCTACCACCATTTTCTGATCTTCGGGAAATACTTTTTTATGAGCCGCATGTTCCACCTGTTCCGTGATCCTGGATACATACAGCCGCATGACTTCTCCGGCGATACTGTAAAGGTAGCGCTCCACCCGTTCTCTGCTGACGGAATTGTAAATATGGTAGACCAGACGCTTATTCTCCAGAGCGAACCGGGCAGCGGAGATAAAGCCGTCCTCCCAGGAGTCCATATCCAGATGCTGTGACAGTACCCGCTCCACATCTGCATTCAGAATGTGTTCCAACAGAGCGGTGATATCCTGAAAATGATAGTAAAAAGTGTTGCGGCTGATGCCGCAGTCATCCACGATGTCTTTTATAGTGATCTTATCCAGCGGCCGTTCATTCAGCAACCGGATAAAGGATTCTTCGATGGCCTTGCTTGTAAACTGTGTCATGGGTTCCTCCAACCTGATGATCCGTACACTTTATCCTATCACAAAAACGTTAATTTGTCATTAAAAGCAGGTCTTCCAGTGAGGAAAAATCAGAAGTTCCCTGTTTCAGATAAAAGGTGTGGAATCTAAGGTCGGAGTAAGCATCTTTCCAGTGACTTCTGGCGGTGTCCTGCAGCTGCAGAATCTCCAGATAACCGATGTAATATTTCGGATAATTACAGGGTTCTTCTGCGATATAAGTGTAGATTGCTTCGCAGGTCCCGGGAGAATCAATACCGAATTTCCCAAGAACCTCTGCCACCTGATCGTATCCGGCGCCCTCTCCGTGGATCAGGAGATCCAACAGAGTGTACATGCACAACTGCAAGCTGCGGGTATGCTTCTCCAGCCGGGCCGACTGTGCGGCATCCGACTGTCCGGCCTGTTCCAACAGAGTGGCCGCATAATCATAGGAAAGAAATTCCACATACAACGCCCAGCCTTCGAGATAACCGCCGTACCAGATGAGTTTTCTGGCAGGATCCGTGTGCATGTCGGAAAAGATGCGGTTGCTGTACACGGTCTGGTAGAGATGACCCGGGAACCCTTCATGAGCCAGT
>ERZ773170.2524-NODE-2524-length-10772-cov-55.098068_pt1 | contig 10772 bp, 7 predicted proteins | sample MGYA00581002_ERZ773170 | MGnify/ENA primary metagenome ERZ773170 (study PRJEB29015, sample SAMEA2737811) | human gut metagenome | biome: human gut; feature: human-associated habitat; material: faeces | place: China | collected 2012 ... | reverse complement strand
TGGTTCCCGACACCCTCTACAGTGTAACCATGCGCATAGGTTTCCGCATTGAGCCCAGGGTGAGCCTCTATCTGCGACAAGTGATAGAAGACCTTGTGGCCAGCAGGAAGGTGGATTTGAGAAGCACCTATCCATCGCTTCGCAAAAATGGCATTTCTGGCGATTTCCGCTTCATCATCATCCACCGCGTTTATTACCCCGAGAGTTCCGACAACCGTCAACAGAACTTGCTGATGAGTCTCTATGCCCTTATCGGCAAGATAGGCATTGACGAGCCAAAGGCTTTGGGCCTCGACACATCCATGGTGGTGGTGGAACGTGTACCGCTCATTATCAGCCAAAGTAACAGAAATGTCAGGCGCATTAAGCCAATAGTGGAAGAAAAGGAGGAACATTCCAATTAAATAATATTAGCAGAGGAGAACAGATATCCTCTGATTAGCAGAAATAAATAAACCGGCTGACTTTATGTAACAAACATAAAATCAGCCGGTTTATTTATTTTAATACTCACATGTATCAGGGTCAGAACCTATTCTATCAATCTTCAGTATTGCGATTTCAAGCATTTAGTCGATCATTATAGGCTGACCTGTGGAAATCTTAAGTAGTTACTATACGCACTCTCAACATGCTCGTAGATGTCGAGACCTTCCTCCTCTACTCGCTTGTCAACACGTACACCTACAGACTTATCAACCACCTTGAAGATAATGTAAGTAACTATGATACTATAAATGATACTTACCACGGTGGCTACTACCTGAATCCAAAGCTGGTGCCAATCACCATAAAGGGCACCAAAAGCATCAAGCGCATCATCATACTTGAACTTCTCCTTTACTACTGCTACCATGAAGAAGCAGACTACGGTAGAAATGATACCGATGCAGAATGCTCCTAAAACAACATTCGTTAAAAAAAAAGCGTGAGGTTCTTCATAATGAAAATCCTCACGCTTTCCTTGTTCCCAAAATAAAATTTGTTTGTTATTTTCTTTGTTTGTTTACCATTCGTTTTTCACCTTTTATTATGTAAAGTCCTGGTTTAGACGCAGAAGAATACTGGTGTCCGTCCAAGCCATAAATACCATCAGGTTTCTTGGTCTTATGATCTTGCTCTACCCTATCAATGCCTGTTGTATCACCTACAAAACAGAATTGTAACACTGCTGCATCAGACGAATGCTGAAGATAAGCCGTATAAGGATCCAAAATCGAACCTACATCAACTTTACAGAAGCTTGTCTTTTGGTTTTGAGAACCTATCAGATAAGCATGATCCTGAGAAGTAACCACATGATTACCATCCTTACAAGCACGAAGCATATTGCCAGTCAGCGAAGCTACAGGCATTGACAATGGAGCCTTCTCCATATGAAATACTCCCGTCATTGAAGGCGAAGTAAGAATAACGCCGCTCCCAGCTTGAATCGCATGACCTTCAGGAAGGGCTTTCAACATTACTTTATCTCCCTGAATCTGCTCTACGTACCATGCTTTTACACCATTAGGAACAATTGCATCAAAGGGTGCTCCGAATGAAGCTATACTTGCCACATCATGTAAATTTTCTGCAGCAAAGGTTGTTACTTCCACATTGACAGGTAGTACTGCATTATAAAGTGTTATTTTGCGGCGCAGCGTGTTGGCGTTCCATCGGTCGAGCCATTCACCCTCTCGCTCTATATCTACATGAATCTCATAATCACCTGGAGCCAGTTCGTTCAAATCTATCGTATGACTGGTAGAACTGGTAAGATTGGTCTCGTTGTTCCGCGGAATACTCACCATGTAGCCCTTGCTGGTATAAGCCGTTTCTCCCGACTTCATGTTTACAAGGCGATATCGCATCTGGGTGGAATAATAATTCTGGGTAATATACTTGGAATAGCCCGAAATGCCCAGCGTAACCTTTGGAGACTCTGACAGATTGAAATGATGTGAAGGCGCATAATTCCCCTTCTCGTCGAGCAACTTCACGGAAGTCACAGTTACTCGGCCATAATAGTTGTTGGGATGAACCTCCAAGAGGAAATCGTCAGGAACAGGAATCTCATAAACCGCAGGGGTCTTAGTCTCAATATTATGATTGAAACGTAGCTTCATGCGATATTTGCCAGCCTTGAGTTCATGATTACCTGTAGTCCCTGTATAGGAAGTCATAAACTTGACAATCCAAGGTGTCGTCGTCATTCGCTGAGCCACCATGTGCATCATATAGGCATTCGGTACCTCATAGGTTTCTCCCTCCAGATGGCCAGTACCAATCAGTTCAACCTGCAATTCGCCACGAGCCTGATAACGGCTTAGATTGGAAATGTTCAACTGAATACCAGCGAGTTGACTGCTATAAGCATAGGCTGGTTCCAAAACATCAGGTTTTCCTACCAATGACAGATGTGGCTTGTCGTCCGATTGAATCAGCGTCACCTTACCTCCACTCACCATCATCTGCACAGTATTTCCATTCACCATACAGGTCCAGTTACCCCATTCGTTCTCATCGTTATTCAGCAGACGACGACCTAAAGGACGCAAATAATACGTACCATCGGCAGGACCATCTATCTCGCTCAAGTCGGCTCCCCACCAGTCATATTCAAAATTATAGCTATTATAATAGGTTGCCCAAGTCAGTACACCTGTTTTTCCGAAAACATGCAGACAATTACCATCCTCAGAAAACAGACCAATACCCACCTGTCCTGTATAAGCACCATTGTCGTCCTGAGCCAAATTTCTGGCACATACACCCTTGAGCTGGGCTGGAATTCTGGAGGAAACTGTCATTCCTTCACTTACCTGAAACTGCAGTGCCTGATTATTATTGATGGACAAAACTACTGGTTTAGGACTAAGCGGTTCGATGATCCCATTATTCGGATGTATGAACAGAGCCAACTGCTTCTCATAATAACAGCCATCACTACCATAGCCACCAGCTGCCACGGCAGCAGTATTGATGTCAAAATAGCCATCGTCGAGTCCAGCCCATCCCCAGTTGACATGAACCAGTCCGTTCTCATCATATCCATCATATACAAAAGCATGGTCACCACCCGTCATAAATACCGGACAACCAGCCGAAAGTTCGTTGTAGATGGCTTGCAGGAATTCACCACCAGGCAGTAAATCTTTTTCCAGCTGACGCACCGTACAGTTGTAGTAGTTCTGCAGTGCATTCCAAACTTTACCTTCATCACATCGTGTTCCACTCACACCATATGTAGCCTGAGCCAGTTTTCCCAAGTCACGCATCAGAACTCCCACGGCCTGTGCCTGTGCCTGATTATAACCACCCTGACTGTAATCGTCGAGCATATTGTTCCAATCATAATAATCATACGCCATCGCACCCTCGCCAAGTATCACTCCTGCAGGTCTCTTTTCTGGCCATCTATGAGCAAAGAGCACCTGAGCAGCGGCCGTGATGGTGCACCCCGTGAATGTAGGTTTGCCGCTAGTACTGCTGCGTGGAGTATAATAATTGTAAGGGTATTCTTGACTCCATGTTGCGCTTATCAAGGGTTTGACATAGGCCTTTGGAGGTTTAGCATAAGCGGGCGTAACGCTGATACTGTCCACCCTCACTTTCTCAACTGCTCGGGAATAACCTGCTAAAAGTTCTATCAGTGGAGCAGGCATATTGGCAGCATCCAACCGTCCCCTATCACTATATCCGAGCACACCGCCTACTCTATCATCAGCAGCTACGATAACAAATCCATCGCCATCCTGATTGTTGAAAAGATGGAGCGTAGGATCTACAGTTTTGGTTCCACGACTGTAAGCCACAGTCTGACTCTCGCTCATGCTCACTGGATTAATAAGATATTTGCTGGCTAAAGCCTTAGCCTGACTTTCGTCCACCGGGCCGCCATAGGCGACCATGGTCCCTATCATCCATACTGCTATGGAAAATATATATTTATTCATAAATGTAGAATCTTACTTAATAATATGTGTAGATACTTTTACTTGATCATCATTTTTTTACCATTGACTATATACATACCTGCCTGAGGTTTACCGCTTACCCTTCGTCCCTGCAAATCATAAATGCCAGAGTTTTTAGCAGCAATCGGTCTTGTAATCTGTTCAATGCCAGTAGGACCATCTTTTCCATCACCTACATAGCAACGTGCTGCATTCTCTATTTTTCTGGTTTTGGTATTAAACAGAACTGCCACGATTTCTATCTTGCTTCGGTCTGAAATCACACTGTACTTGCTGATATTATGAAATATGGTGGAATGTTTCTTCACCTCATTGGAATAGAAGGAACCGGTGAGCGAATTTGCCAAACCTCTCTGCATTCCTTGAGATTCGATGGCTACATGATTGAAAACCACACCCTTCACCTTGGAATACCCCTCTACATAGTTGTTAATATCAGCATAAAACTTCATTTCTTCAGGAGCATCCTTATAAGTATCGCTCGCATACTCGGAATAATTTGCCTCCTGAACCCATTGTTCGTTTGTCAGCCCGCTTGCTGTCAGCACATAGCCGATAGCATAAGTATCGTCTGCAGCTGGAGCCATGCAGGGTTCTACTTGGGTAGTCACGCGGATATTGTCATTTGTCTCATCCCACTGTGCTTCCACGTCAATATTCATACACGTTACCCTTTCCTTTTCTATTTTGAAAGCATCCGTAACATCATAACCGGCAGCCTTGGTGTCACGGGCTATCCAAACAGCAGGAAGCGTATTAGCATACTGGGCAATCAATCCATCATAGACAGAATATGAAACCGCCTGACTGATTGCGTCGGTCTTGTGAACTGATACTGGCACAACATCTTCAGGATACATACGGGCAATGGCATCTGTAGCCACTAAACCGATAGGACAATGCCAGCACCACATGGCTGCGTAGTCTTCCACCAGTACACGTTTATGAGGTATTTTATTGACCGTGCAACAGGTGATATAGATACTTCCTATAGTTGCCTCGTTGTACTGACCATTTACTTCAGTTATATTCAGTATGACATCAGCAGTGCCCAGTTTCGTGCCTGTTTTGATAGGGAATATCACTTCACGGGTTTCACCATAGGTAATCGGCTGGTCAAAAGTAAAAGTTGTTGGTCCCACGTTCTCACCTGTTTCCATGTAGTAGAGCGTATAGGTGATGCTCCTCGCATCGCTTTTGCCCCAACTGGTCAGTTTGATAGGTACGGACGTTTCTGTTTCGCCAAATTTCATGAACACATTGCCTATATTCATAGGAGCTACGGAATTCTGAGCCCTGCATCCAACGAATGAAAGCAGATGGAACACGGCTAATAGGAGGTAATGTTTTAACGTCATAAATGCTGTTTTAAAATATGTGATTATTAAAAATTATTCTTTAGATCATTTGATGGATGATGTTTGATTTCTTATTATATGTACTTACTAAATGATGATTGATTCATAAACTTACAAACACTATTTTTCAATATTATACTTATATTTATGCGCAAAATTAATCATTTCTTTAGTAATATCCTAAAAGAATGGCTGATTTTTTGAATATTTTTCAGAATTTAATTTGTACCTTTGCATTCTGAAACATCGATACGTTCATTTTTATCAGAAAACAGAAAGCAAAGTCGATGAACACCATAATTTATAATATAGACAGAAGAAAACAAATATGATAACAGTTGATGGACTGACCGTCGAGTTTGGCGGCACCACCCTATTCAAAGACATTTCCTTTCAGATCAACGAGAAGGACCGTATAACCCTGATGGGCAAGAATGGCGCAGGCAAGAGCACCCTGCTCAAGATTATCGCAGGCGTACGCACCGCCACACGAGGCACCGTCTCGGCCCCCAAGGACTGCGTGATAGCCTATCTGCCACAGCACCTGATGACAGAAGACGGCCGCACCGTATTCGAGGAAACCTGTCAGGCTTTCGCACATCTACATGAGATACAGGCAGAGATCGACCGCATCAACGACGAACTCGCCACACGTACCGACTATGAGAGCGACGACTATATGCAGCTCATCGAGAAAGTGTCCACCCTCTCGGAGAAATTCTATGCCATAGACATGAGCCACTTCGAGGAGGATGTAGAGAAGACACTCCTCGGCCTCGGCTTCGAGCGTTCCGACTTCAACCGCCCCACCAGCGAGTTCTCGGGAGGATGGCGCATGCGTATCGAGCTGGCCAAACTGCTGTTGAAGTCGCCCGACGTATTGCTCCTCGACGAGCCTACCAACCACCTCGACATCGAGTCTATCGGCTGGCTCGAAGACTTCATCATCAACAGTTCCAAGGCCGTGGTAGTCATCAGTCACGACCGCAAGTTTGTCGACGACATCACCACCCGCACCATCGAGGTGACGATGGGGCGCATATACGACTACAAAGCCACATACAGCCAGTATCTTGAGCTTCGCAAGGAGCGCCGCGAACAGCAGATGAAGAAATACGAGGAACAGCAGAAGATGATAGCCGAGACCAAAGATTTCATCGAGCGCTTTAAAGGCACCTACTCCAAGACCTTCCAGGTACAGAGCCGGGTGAAGATGCTCGAGAAACTGCAACTCATCGAGGTGGACGAAGAAGACACAAGCCGCCTTCGCCTTAAGTTCCCGCCCAGCCCTCGCAGCGGCGCCTACCCGGTGCAGATGAGCGATGTGGCCATGTCGTTCGACGGCAAGAAGATATTCAGCGGAGTGAACCTCACGGTAGAACGGGGCGACAAGATAGCCTTCGTAGGCCGTAATGGCGAGGGTAAGTCTACGCTGGTGAAATGCATCATGGGCCAGTTGCAGAACCAGGGCAAACTCGAACTGGGCCACAACGTACAGATAGGTTACTTCGCCCAGAACCAGGCCTCGCTCCTCGACGGCGAGCTTACCGTGTTCCAGACCATAGACGATGTGGCAAAGGGCGAAGTACGCAACAAGATACGCGACCTTCTGGGCGCATTCATGTTTGGTGGCGAAGATTCTACCAAGAAGGTTAAAGTCCTTTCGGGAGGCGAGCGCACACGCCTTGCCATACTCAAGCTCCTGTTGGAGCCCGTCAACCTACTCATCCTCGATGAGCCCACCAACCACCTCGACCTCAGGACAAAAGATGTGCTAAAGCAGGCCCTGCTGGATTTCGACGGCACGCTGATCGTAGTAAGCCACGACCGCGACTTCCTCGACGGACTCGTAAGCAAAGTCTACGAGTTCGGTCACGGACGAGTACGCGAACATCTCTGCGGCATCTACGAATTCCTCGAAACCAAGAAAATGGAAAGTCTACAGGAGCTCGAAAAGAAATGATAGGTCTGGCAGATTGCAATAATTTCTACTGTTCGTGTGAGCGGGTGTTTCGCCCCGACCTGACAGGCAAGCCCGTTGTTGTGCTGAGCAACAACGACGGATGCGTCATTGCCCGTTCCGAAGAAGCCAAGGCCTTGGGTTACAAGATGGGCGACCCCTTCTATCAGGTGAAGAGCAAGCTCGAGGCAGAAGGCGTAGCCATCTTCTCGAGCAACTACACCCTCTATGGCTCCCTGTCAAACAGAGTGATGTCAATGCTCTCCCATTATTCGCCACACATCGACCAATATTCCATCGACGAGAGCTTCTTCGAGGTGGACGAGTCCATGGCAGAAGCATTCTTCTTACAGGATTCCGACAACAAGCGCCACCAGACAGCATCGGTCGACGACCCCATCCTGCATCGCTATGGCGCAAGGATTTCCAGCGATGTACTCTGGGCTGTCGGCATCCCCATTTCGATAGGAATAGCCGAGACCAAGACACTTGCCAAGATAGGTTCCAAATTTGCCAAGAAATACAAGGGTTACCAGGGATGCTGCATCATCGATACCGACGAACGGCGCCACAAGGCCCTCACGCTCTTCCCCGTAGAAGACGTATGGGGAATAGGCCGGCAGACAGCCCGCCGACTCGACTACATGGGAATACACACAGCAGCCCAGTTTGCCGACAAGAAAGAGAGTTGGGTGAGAAGCCACTTCAACATCACCACAGTAAGAACCTGGAAAGAGCTGAATGGCGAGAGCTGTATCAGCATCGACGAACTGCCCCAGAAGAAGAGCATCTGCACGAGTCGCAGTTTCTCCGACGAAGGTATTTCCGACAAAGACGTGATAGAAGAAGCCGTGGCCAACTTTGCCGTACGATGCACCGAGAAGTTGCGCCGACAAAGCAGTGTGTGTCAAGGCATTACCGTGTTTGCCTGGACATCTCGTTTCAACGGCAACGCCCCCGAATACACCCTACACGACTCCCTCATACTTCCCATAGCCACGCAGGCACAAGACGAGATAGTAGGAGCAGCCCTTACCATTCTGCGCAGCCGCTATCCCAAGCCCATCGACTGTCGTCCCGACCGTCCCGAGCTGGCATTCCGGTTCAAGAAAGCAGGCGTCATACTCTGGCAAATATCACCAGACAATCCCCGTCAGCAAGACCTCTTCGACCCCATAGACCGCCATCGTCAGAAAGCACTCATGGAAGCCATAGACGCCATCAACCGCAAGAACGGACATGGCACCATCCGCCAGGCCATACAAGGCACCGCCTGCCGCTTCGACCTGAAACGGGAATACATGTCGCAACGGTTTACAACAAACATCGACGAGATATTAAGAGTAAAGAACTGAACTTTCGCATATCAGGAAGTTAAAGGAGTTAAGGGAGTTAAGGAGTTAAGGAGTTAAGGAGTTAAGACAAATGCTTTTGTGGAAATGAAGAGTTTTCTTTTTTTGTTTTTATCAAGAATTAGAGAAGCATTCGTCTTAACTCCTCAGCGACCGCAGGGAGCGATAACTCCTTTAACTCCTTTAACTTCTGAGCTTGCGAAACTTGAATAAAAATATGGAAGACAAGATAAAACTAACCATTCATGCAGCCGGAATCGGAGAAAGACTACCGATTCCCCTGGCAGGACAAAGTGTGAAAGCAGGCTTTCCTTCACCTGCCCAAGACTATATGGAAGGAGAAATAGACCTCAACGAAGTACTCATACGTCATCGTGAGGCAACCTTTTATGTCCGCATATCAGGCGACAGCATGACAGGAGCCGGCATCCTTGACGGCGACCTTGCCATCGTCGACCGCCAGATAGAACCATCCAACGGCAACTTCGTCATAGCCTTCGTAGATGGCGAGTTTACCATCAAGCAATTCAAGATCGACGAAAGCGGAACCTTCGGCTGGCTCATTCCCTGGAACAAGGCCTACTCTCCCATCCGTGTCGACGAGACCAACCGCTTCATGATATGGGGCGTCGTCACCTATGTCATTCATCGCATAGCGGAATAACATAAAAAAATGACCACAATACAAAATCAGGCTCATTCCTGTCAAGTCGCCCTTGGTGAGGTGGAAGGTGCGGCCCTGGGCAAACTCCCGAAATCTGCCAATTTGCGTTTGTGCAAGCAGAAAATTTGACAAATAAATGGGAAAATATGCAAAATTCATGAAGAAAAACACAAAATCGATGTAAAAGAAAACGAAAAAAGTGGAGAAATGAGGGGATTTGCCACCCCAAAACAGGGGATGCGGGGCTAAAAACAGGGGATTTGGACACTCCCAAAAAGGGCGCATCCCCTGTGGATGCACTTCGCTAAACCCAACCAAATCCACAACTAAAAAAGTGGATGAAAACAGAATTTACTACCCTTTTTGAACAGTTTTTACTACCAAAACAGCTGCCGTGCCGATTCATTTCAACATTTATATATAAACAACGCGAGAAAAATGGTATAAAGTATTGATAATAAGGGGGACGCAAGAAAAATGGATTAGAAAAAGTGCTTCTAATCCCCAAAGTTGTTTTTTGCCCGGCATTTTGGCATAATGGAAAAAAAGATGCTCAGAGAGTTAAGAGATACTAAATTTTCGTATCAAAATTAACGTTGTTATCTCATATAGGAGATAACATCGGTTACTAAAAAAATACCGAACTTTGCAATCGAAATCTAAACAACAAACATATGGCCAAAGATGCAGAAATAAAACAGGTGCTTTCACTGCCCAATGAGAAATGGCAGAGGAAGAAGCAGAGATTACCTCTCTCTCAGAAGAGAGAAGCTGAGAAACCTCAGAAGAGAAGAAGCAGAGAGCCCACTCTGTTTAAGGATTACAGACGATTCTGCCAGAGCGAATCTGATGTTCATGGGAGCGAATGCAAAATACGTGGGAGCGAATGCAAAAAACATGGGAGCGAATGCGGCAATCGTCACATTCGCTCCCACGATCCCCTGTTTCGCACAGAGAAATCTCTACCGCTAAAGGGGAATTTTAGAGGAGTATGAGTCAACACTCAGCGTTGAAAACACCCTGCGCAATGAAACATTAGTTGAACTTTACTCAAGATGTAAAGCTTTTGCCCTTACACAGGGCGACAGGTTACCGCCCAAAATAACCCAGGGCGCTGCCCTGGGCTAAAAGCTTCTGCCCCCTTCAGGACGTGCTGCCTCTATGAGTTTTTTCCCTTTTAGGTAGGGCGTATGGAACATATTTGCAGAAGTTAAGCAAAGAGTGCATTATCAACGTATATTTATTCAGTAGTAACTGACAATCAACAAATTTTAAGCAAATCACTTGCGAAAATAAGAAATTATTCGTAAATTTGCAGCGTTTTTAATTGACTTAGTATGACCACGAATACATTTTAGTAAAAATTGTATAAGGTGAAGGCGAAGTGTCGTCGGGAATATGACAGTTTATTAGCAAACGAGAAAAACCTAAAATCCGCAAGCAATCTCAATGGCAATCTCAATTGCAGTAAAGAGCTTG
>ERZ773170.2506-NODE-2506-length-10854-cov-7.297805_pt1 | contig 10854 bp, 6 predicted proteins | sample MGYA00581002_ERZ773170 | MGnify/ENA primary metagenome ERZ773170 (study PRJEB29015, sample SAMEA2737811) | human gut metagenome | biome: human gut; feature: human-associated habitat; material: faeces | place: China | collected 2012 ... | reverse complement strand
CCATACCACATTTCAGCGCTTTCTTTCTGTCTTCGTCAAAAGCATTGGCAGTCATGGCAAGGATCGTAATTCCCGCCAGTGCCGGATCATCCAGTGAACGGATCTGCTCAGTAGCCTCATATCCGTTCATTACCGGCATCTGCACATCCATCAGCACCAGATCATAGCTGCCCGGTGCGGCAGTGCTTACCTTTTCCACCGCCACGGCACCGTTTTCCGCCGTATCGACCCGGAAGCCGTACTCGCACAGGATCTCCTGCGCGATCTCACGGTTCAGCTCGTTGTCCTCTACCAGCAGGATGTGCCTGCCCTTGAAGTTGGTGCTCTTTTTCGGCAGAAGCTCCTGCGCCGCATCCGTCTGTGTCTGGCCGATGGCGTCCATCAGGGTCTCACGCAGGTCGGACATGAACATGGGCTTGGAGCAGAAGGCGGTCACACCGGCAGCCTTTGCCTCCACCTCAATGTCGGACCAGTCGTAGGCGGTCAGGATGATGATGGGCGTATCATCGTTCAGGCTGCGGATCTGGCGGGTGACCTCGATGCCGTTCATATCCGGCAGGCGCCAGTCGATGATATAGGCGTGGTAGGCATCGCTCATCTCGATAGACTGCCGTGCACGCAGCACCGCTTCCTTGCCGGAAAGGGTCCACTCGGCGCGCATACCCACCTTGACCAGCATCTTTGTCACGCTGTCGCAGGTGTTAAAGTCGTCATCCACCACCAGTGCTTTCAGGCCCTCCAGCTCGGTGATCTTTTCCACCGGGCGCTGCTCGGTCTGTGCGCGCATGGGCACGCAGACGGTAAACTCGGTGCCCTTGCCCTGCGCTGTCTGCACCTCGATGGTGCCGCCCATCATATCCACGATGTTTTTGGTAATGGCCATGCCAAGGCCGGTGCCTTGGATGCGGCTTACCGTGGAGGTGCGCTCCCGCTCGAAGGGCTCAAAGATCTTTTTGGCAAACTCCGGGCTCATGCCGATGCCGTTATCCTTGATGCGGAACTCGTACTGCCCGCAGCCATGCACCTTACCGGCAAGCTGCCGCACCCGCACCGAGACCGTGCCGCCTGCCGGGGTGAACTTGATGGCGTTGGACAGCAGGTTCAGCAAAATCTGGTTCAGCCGGGTCTTGTCGCAGTAGACGTCCTCGTCGGTCACGTCCATGACATCCATGTAAAGCTCCAACTGTTTTGCAAAAATTTGCCCGCTGACGATGGTTTTCAAATCGTGCAACACATCCGAAAGGTTGACTTCCACCTCTTCCAGATGGATTTTTCCGCTTTCAATGCGGCTCATATCCAGCACATCGTTGATGAGGGAGAGCAGATGGTTGCTGGATGCAAGGGTCTTGCCAAGATAATCCTTCACCCGCTCGGTGTCGTTGATATTGCTGAGCGCCAGCGTAGTAAAGCCGATGATGGCGTTCATGGGGGTGCGGATATCGTGGGACATATTGGAAAGAAAGGTGCTCTTGGCGCGGTTGGCCGTCTCGGCAGCAGCAACGGCATCGGAAAGCGCCTGATTCACCTGCCTATCGGCGGTGCGGTCGGACAAGACAAGGATATACTTGGCTCTGCCCTCCACCTCGCTGCCCATGGCGATGACGTGGAACCAGCGCCGTTCCTTAGTCTCCTGATGCTCATACTCCTTATCCCATTCGCGCTGTTCCCCGCTGAGAAGCCCTTCCAGAAGGTTTTTGCCATGTCCCGGAGCGTCTTTCGGGTGCAGCCTATCCAGAATATGGATATCCTGCCGGACTTCTCTCCACGGGATGCCCAGCAGACGCTCGATGTTCGGACTGACATAGTCCGCCTTGGTGGTCTTTACGTCCACCATCAGGAAAACATCATCCACGTTACGCGAAAGCTTCTGGAACAGCTCGTCCCGGTACGAGATCTCGGTATTCTTCCGGCGCAGGGTCGTATGGCTTCTGCGCACGATGAGCAGAATGATCAGCACGGCAATGCCTATGGTAATGCCCGCCACGATCTGCACCGTATGGAACCACAGCTCGTCCAGACTGGCATTGACAATGCTGACCGGCACAAGCCCCACCATCGTCCAGTTCTGGACCGCTGTGCCCTCGTAGACCAGATAATAGCTGATGTCACCCAGCTTTACCCTCATATTTCCGCTGCTGCCCTGCGCAAAGGCATTGGACAGCTCCGTGATCTGTTCCTCGGAAAGGTCGGAATGGTCGCGCAGCATTGCAATAAAGTTGTAAATGGTCTCCTTGCGGTTTACGGAGTTGTCGATGACCACCCGCCCATCCGGGTAGATGACATAGTTGCTGGCATTGCCCTCAAAGGCAGAGTTGTCCAGCAATCTAAGCACCGCATCATTATAATAAGAGATGGCAATGGCATCGTAGGCAAAGCCCCGGTAGCTGCCCTGCGTTTCAGGACAGATGAACGCAAGCATCTGGGGCTTGCCGGGCAGCGCCGTGTTCACAACGATATCCTCATCATGGGCGAGCTTTTCGTCCAGATTGGTCTGCAAGCCAAGATAGCCGGTCTCCCCGGTCACGGTGATGTAGTTGCCGTCGTAGGTAAGAAAGTAAAAGTTGGCAAATCCGGTATCCTGCTGCGCTTGCTTGATATACGCCTGAATTTCGTCTTCATCCGAGGTGTTTTCCAGAAAGCCGTTGTACAAATGCAGATAGGTCACATTTTTGCGCACCATCTCTTTTAGCATATTGTTGGATTTATGCAGCACCTCTTCCAGATGCAAGGTGCTTTCCTGATAGATGGTCTGCGACACAAACGAGATGTACCGCACGCTGAGCCCGACTGCCAGCAAGACCAGCAGAAGGATAGCGGCAGCAGCAGGGAGCCACTTTTGCCGGGGATGGCAGCTCCGTTTTGGTTTACGCTTTTCGTCTGCCATTCCGCTCACCTCAGTGTCATGTAGTTTTCAGGCTCTGCAAGCGCTGCGCCGCCGGAAACATGATCGTGCCATGTGTTTTTCACCCATGTATCTTCGCCCGCAGACGTGCCGCTTTCGCTGGCAAGCAGGGCTTCCATCTGCTTTTCCGCTGCCAGACAGGTCACGGTAACGGTGTCGTCATCCCGCAGCGGCTGCCCGTTGCGGGTGATACCGGTCAGGGTATAGCTGCCGCTTGCCTCCTTTACCTCCACGGCAATGCCGCTGACTATCGGCAGAGAACCACGATTGAAGGACACAAAGCCGCCCTCGCAGCCTTCCACATAAGCGCGGACAGTTTCCTTCAGCTCAGCACCGGTCATGGTGCGTTGGCGGGACAGCAGGCCGTTGGGCATGATCATGGAATCCGCCATCTTTTGGGTATAGTCTGCCTTCAGCACACTGCCGGTAAAGCTGTTTGCGGTGGCAAGCAACACATCCGTGCCGTAAACGCCGCGCAGCGTGTTTGCCATAACGGAGAAGGCAGCGTTGCCGCCGTTTGCGTGGAACACGTTGGAATAGCTCTTTCCGCTGGTCAACACGGGCTCGTCCGCAGCAGGCTCCTCTTCGGCAAGAAGCTGCGCATTGAATGCCCGGTAAGCCTGTTTTGCCGTGTACTCGCCCGCGATCATTTTGGAGACCACATCCCTGGAAACGGCAAAGAAATCGTTGGAGGCAATGCGGATATACATGTGGTTTTCTTCCACCACATCGCGCACGTCCTTCATGTACTCGGTCAGGCGCAGGGGGACGTTCTGGCTGTAGCTCAGCACGTCCTGTCCGTCAGAGATAATGCGGTTCTGCGCCTCCTCGGAGAGCATAACGTTCAGCACCTTCATGGCTGTTTCGCGGCGCGCGGTGTCCTGCTCGAGATCTCGATTCAGGGCAACTTGGAAATACGGGGTGGTCATGATCCACTTTTCGCCGTTCTGGCTGAAGAAGGGCATAAAAATGGTGTCGATGCCCTCATCCTGAAACATCTTCACGCCGGCAGAGCTGCCAAAGTACATGGCAACTTCCCCGTTGCGGAACATCCCGGTCACACCGTCGTAATTCAACGCAAGGTCGTCTGCCGTAAGGTGGGTATCCTGAATGAACTGCTCCATCCGCTCAAACGCCCCCGGCCACACGGCATCGTCCAGACCCACCCGCACGGTGCTGGCGGGGTCGCTGTATGCGGTGCGCCACTTGCGCCCTTCCGTCGTGGTAAGCTCGGCAGCGGAAAGCCCCTGCAGGGTCTCCATGCAGGTGTAGTCGTAGGTATAGTCGGCGGTAAAGCCGCGGATGCCCAGCGCTTCAAACGCCTGACAGGCGGAAACAAAGCTTGCGTAATCGGTGGGCAGCGGGATATCGTACTGCTCAAAAAGGCTGCGGTTGACCACAAAGCCGTGGGCATCCGCACAGACCGGCAGCCAGTTCACGCTGCCGTCCTCATTTTTAAAGCTGTTGAGGTAGGTGTTGTACACAGCGCCCGCCTCGTTGGTCATGGCAAGGTTCATCAGGCTGTCCTTCAGGGGTGCAGCATCGTGCAGCGAGAACCGGCAGCAGGTGATGATATCAGGCAGACCGCCGTTCTGCTGCAAAAACTTGTAAAAATCCAGATCGTTATTGCCCACGATGAACTCAACATTCACATCCGGCAGCTGGGACTGCACATAGGGTGCATAGGTCCCGTACAGGCTGGTGCTCCACAGATACACCTGAATGGTCTGGGCGTCCTCCTGCTTTTCCACCTGTTCCGGGCTTTTTGCGCCGCAGCCGGTCAACAGGGACAGCCCCACCACCAGCGCCAAAAGCGCAGAAACAAGGCGGTGCCGTGTTCTTTTATTCATCAAATAATTCTCCTCACAACTCTTGGGCAGCTGCCGCTTTGCGGCAAAGCTGCTATGGCCTACTGCTTATACATCACCGCCCGCAAGAGTGTGCGCTGTAAAACCCGCCCACGGAAATGATGCCGCAATTTTTGCGTGCTTTCTGTTTTGCACTGTCCCTTTCCCGCGAAAAGGCACAGCACAAGAGAGATATAAAATATATTACCATTATCAGGAAGAATTTTCAATCAATTTTCACATATTTATTCACAAAAAAGCACGCGCGTCCGATTTCTTTGCGGCAGTGAATGCGTCTTTTTGCAAAAGGCAGACAAAAAAGCAATAATTAGTGCTTGTCAAAAAAGTCGCCGGGGAAGCCCTCCAAAACAGGAAGATTCCTCGGCAGCATTCGTTTAAAGGAACCACCATCCTGCTCCAACTGCACGTCTCCATTCAGCAAAGCGGAGAGCAGCTTTTATATCGTTCTCCGCTCTTTGTCCTTATTTTATCTGCGGTGTATCCTTTCGCTGCCGAGTGGATCTCAGATATTCCAGCAGCGTCCGGCTCACCACCGAGCTGGCAGTTTTGGAAAACGCCAGCCCCAATGTCCGGCAGCAGGCAGGCTCCAGCGGGCGGGACACCACACCGGGGCAGCCAAATGCCTGCATCACCAGCTCCTGTGAGATGGTCACGCCCAGCCCGCTGCGCACGAACGCCATGATGAGGGTATCGTCCCGGAAGCTGTAAGAAATATTCGGCTTCACCGGGCATTTGAGCATCAGGTGCTGGATGTCATTATCACAGCCGGGCGTTTCAATGATGAGCGGATACTGAAACAGCTGCGACAGCGTTACGCTGGGTCGTGCAGCCAGTGGATGCCCCTCCGGGAACACGGCACACAACGGGTCGTCCCAGAGCGGGTAGAATTTCAGGTCGTCTGCCACAATGGATGAGAGGAAACCGCAATCCACCTGCCCATGGATGATCCATTCCCGGATCTCATCATAGTTGCCGTCCAGGATCTCTATACTCACCTTCGGGTAGTTCTCCTTGAAATAATGCACCACTTCCGGCATCCAGAGCGTTGTGATGCTGGAAATGCTGCCCACCCGCAGCTTGCCCTCCACCTTGTGGTTGATATTGAACGCAGCCTGCCGCAGCCGGTTCTTCTGGTTGGCCAGTTCCCGGACGTAGGGCAAAAGACGGGTCCCGTTGTCGGTCAGGGTCACGCCCCGGTTGATGCGGGCGAACAGCTTCACGCCCAGTTCTTCTTCCAACCCCGCCATCATCTGGCTGATGCCGGATTGGGTATAGTTCAGTGCCTCCGCTGCTTTGGAAAAACTGCCCGTTTCGCACACTTTCAAGAATATCTCGTATCGGTCTTTCTGTTCCCGCATCTCAAATACTCCATAAGTAAAATTTATAGGTCATAGTAATTTTATTCGGTTTACTGATATGATACTCCATGTTATCCTATATTACAATAGGAAATACGGATAGGAGTTTCAGAATCATGGAAAAGAAAGCAAGCAGTTTCTCCGGACAAATCGGATTTGTCCTTGCTGCCGCCGGAAGTGCGGTGGGTGTCGGCAACCTGTGGCGGTTCCCGTACCTTGCCGCAAAAGATGGCGGCGGTTTGTTTTTGCTGGTGTATCTGGTGCTGGTGCTGACCTTCGGTTTCACGCTGCTCACCTCGGATATCGCCATTGGCCGCCGCACCAAGCAGAGTGCCATCCGCGCCTACGAGGGCATGCGCCCCAAGTGGAAATTCCTCGGCATCCTGACCTTTCTGGTGCCAGTTCTGATTATGACCTACTATGCCGTCATCGGCGGGTGGATCACGAAATATGCGGCAGTCTACCTGACCGGACAGTCTGCTGCCGCTGCTGAGGACGGTTATTTTACCAGCTTCATCACCTCGCCGGTCTCCCCTGTGGTGTTCGCTCTGCTGTTCATGGGCGTGACTGCTTTCATCGTGTACAACGGCGTGGAGGGAGGCATTGAGCGGGTGTCCCGCTACATGATGCCCATTCTGCTGGTACTGGTGGTGGTGATTGCGGGCTACGCCCTCACCCTGCGCCACGAGGACGCCTCCGGCCAGATGCGCACCGGTCTGGAAGGTCTGCGCTACTACCTGACCCCGCACATGGAAGGGCTGACCGTCAGCCGCTTTTTGCAGATTTTGCTGGATGCCATGAGCCAGCTGTTCTTCTCCCTCAGCGTGTCCATGGGCATTATGATCACCTACGGTTCCTACGTCAAACCGGAAGTAGACCTGAACAAAGCGGTGAATCAGATCGAGATCTTCGATACCGGCGTAGCCCTGCTGGCCGGTGCCATGATCATCCCCGCCGTGTATGTTTTCTCTGGCACCGAGGGCATGAGCGCAGGCCCCAGCCTGATGTTCGTCTCGCTGCCCAAGGTATTCAACGCCATGGGCAAGGCGGGCGTGTTCGTTGGCATCCTGTTCTTTGTCACTGCCATTTTTGCCACCCTGACCTCCTGCATCTCGGTGCTGGAATCCATCACCGCCAACTGCATGGAGATCTTCCACTCGGGCCGCAAAAAGACGGTGCTTGTGCTGGCGGTCATCTATCTGGCCGCCTCTGCCGTCATCGCACTGGGTTACAGCATCTTCTATTTTGAAGTACAGCTCCCCAACGGATCGGTGGGTCAGCTGTTGGATATCATGGACTATGTCAGCAACAGTGTTATGATGCCTTTCATTGCCCTGCTGTCCACCATCCTGATTGGCTGGGTCATGACACCGGATTACGTCATTGACGAGATGCAGCGCAACGGCGAGGCCTTCCGCCGCAAGAAACTCTACCGGGTGATGATCCGATACGTTGCTCCGGTGATGATGCTGGTGCTGTTTTTGCAGTCCACCGGAATCCTTGCTTAAGCCGAAAATCCCCCGCTGGCTTTTGGGAAACCGGACGAGCAAAAAGGGATTTACCCCGACACGCTCGGTTCCGTTATCATCTGATCCACGCCATTGAGGGTGCATATAAGTATCGGAAAGACTGATGATACCAGTTTTAGCGGATGGTTCTGCGGAGCCATCCGTTTTTTCTTATTCAGATCGCATTTTTTCTGTTTTCTCTTGACGATGCCCCGCCAATGGAGTAGGATGGTGCTGCAAAAACGAATTGCAAAAGAGGAGATTCAAATGCAAATCAGCCTTTTATTGATGCAGCAGATCGCGCAGCTATTTCTGATTCTGCTGATGGGATATGCCGTTGTAAAAACCGGCTTGTTGAAGGCATCGGACAGTAAGGTGCTGTCTGTGGTCTTTGTCTATCTGGTCATGCCCTGTGTCGTTCTGAACGCCTTTCAGATCAAGGATACACCGGAGATCCGCACCGGGCTGCTTTATTCCATGGGCATCGCCGTTGGAATGCACGTTGTATTTCTGCTTCTGAATGCGCTGTTCCGCAAAGCTCTCAAGCTGGACGCCGTGGAGCAGGTCAATATCATTTACAGCAACGCCGCCGCGCTGGTCATTCCCATCGTGCAGGCCCTGCTGGGGGAGGAATATGTTGTCTACTCCTGCGCCTTTGTCATTGTACAGCTGGTACTGCTCTGGACCCATGCAAGCGCCTGCCTGCAGGGGTCTGCCCGGCTGGAATGGCGCAAGCTCCTTACCAATGTCAATCTGATTGCCATTGCAGCCGGTGCTCTGCTGTACCTGCTGCACATCTCGCTGCCTGCCCCGATCACCAGCACACTGAGCAGTGTCGGCAATATGATCGGCCCCATGGGAATGCTGCTGGCAGGCATGGCCATTGCGGAAGTGCCCCTGAAAAAGGTTTTCTGCACCCCGCGCAACTATCTGCCGGTATTTCTGCGTCTGCTGGGAGTTCCGCTGGTCATCGTCCTGCTGCTTTGGGCAGTTCACGCATCCCTTTGGATCCCGGACGGCAAATCCATCCTGATGACGGTCTACCTTTCTGCCATTACCCCCGCCTGTGCAACAGTCACCTCCATGGCACAGCTCTATGACCGGGATGCTTCTCATTCCAGCGCGATTTATGTTCTGAGCACGCTGCTTTCCATCCTGACCATGCCGCTGATGATCGGGGCGTTTGAGTTACTGCTCTGAAATACGGAAATACGGAAAAAGGCCGTCCGGCACCGTAGCAGGGCAGCCTTTACAACTACAAGGATGTGTCTCTATGAAACTACTCAAACAATTCATTCAGCAGGAAACGGTCCTCACCGCAGCCGCTGTGCTGGCCGTTGTCTCCGCCTTCTTTGTTCCGCCGGATGTGCAGTATCTCGGCTACATCGACCTGCGCACGCTGGCGATCCTGTTTTCCCTGATGACGGTCATGGCCGGGCTGCGGCGGCAGGGCTTTTTTGATGGACTGGGCCGGGCATTGCTGTCCCGCACCCACAGCACCTTTCAGCTGACGCTGGTACTGGTCGGGTTGTGCTTTTTTGGAAGCATGTTCATCACCAACGATGTTTCCCTGCTGACCTTCGTTCCCTTTACGTTCGTGGTTCTGAGCCGTCTGGGAGCGGATGTCCGCCGCTCCCTTCTGATCCCGGTGGTCTGTATGCAGACCATTGCGGCAAACCTTGGCAGCATGCTGACCCCCATCGGCAACCCGCAGAACCTCTATCTTTACGGAAAAAGCGGCATGAGCATCGGGGGATTTGTGCTTCTTATGCTGCCCTACACCCTGGTCTCTCTGCTCCTGCTGCTGGCTTGGGCAGCAATGGTCTGCCGGAAAGCCTCTGCCGCCCTCTCCGTGGACGAGCTTGTTTCTTCTGCATCTCAGGGAGATCAGAAGATCATCCTGCTGTATCTGGTTCTGTTTGCCGTCTGCCTGCTGTCCGTGATCCGGGTGCTGCCCTATGGCATTGCCTTTGCCGCTGTACTCGTCTGCGTTCTTTTTGCAGACCCGCACACCTTACGGGCAGTGGACTATTCCCTGCTTTTGACCTTTGTGGCTTTTTTCATCTTCATTGGCAATCTGGGGCGCATTCCGGCCTTTTCCGGCTGGCTGCAGGAGTTTCTGACCGGCCGGGAAGTGCTGGTGGCGGTTCTTGCTTCGCAGGTCACCAGTAATGTTCCCGCCGCCCTGCTGCTGTCCGGGTTCACGGCAGAGACACAAGCCCTCATCATCGGCACCAATCTGGGAGGTCTTGGCACTTTGATCGCATCCATGGCCAGTCTTATTTCCTACCGGCAGATTGCACGGGAGCTGCCACAGGGGAAGAAGCAGTATTTTGGGCTGTTCACCCTGTCCAACCTGATTTTCCTTGCGATCCTGCTGGGTGTGTGGTTTTTGCTCCGCTGAGCGTGGCAGATGACTTATGGTTTTTCTATACCCTTTTTGTACCCGCAGTCGCAGTAGGGCCCGCCGGAGGCAAGGGTGTACTGCCGCACAAAGTTCGTCACACCGCCCGCTTCGCTCATGGTGTAGTCCAGATGGCACAGGGCAGGGGTCAGGTCGTACAGCCCCAGTACCTTCATCAGCACACACATCCCAAAGGGCATCCCTGCGTATTTCATTGTCTGTCTCCAAATCCGATCTTCACGATCTGCATTTTCATCCCGTTGTCCCCGACCCTTGCAAGAAACCGGAAAAAGCCGCTGACAGAAGGATCTTTCAAATCGTTGTACCCCAGCATATAGCCCCGGCTGGACACTTGCAAACGGCTGTCCCACGGGGAAAGCTCGCTTTTCGCATCCGAAACCGCGAAATATGCCCCTACATCCTTGATTTTCGCAGTCCTGAGCCACGTTTTGGCGATCATCTTTACCGCCGTGCGGTTGGCGGCATCGAACACCAGCACCCCGCCGGGAAAAGCATCTGCCATCCCCTGCACCAGTTCCCGAACCTGCTCCGTCAGGAAGTAATAGAACACCCCGGAGGCAAAGAACACCGCCCCGCCGGAGGCATCGATCTTGTCAAACCATGCGGGGTCTTTCAGGTCGCAGGGGATGTTTTGCTCCCGCTCCCCGGCGGGCAGCAGCTGCTGCCGCAAGGCGATCACATCCGGGAAGTCCAGATTGTAGATCTTGCATCTGCCGTTGTCGCAGGCTCTGCCGGTGTTATCCAGCCCGCAGCCCAGATTGACTACCGCCGCACAGGGGTGCGTTTTCAGGTA
>ERZ773170.2505-NODE-2505-length-10859-cov-10.749907_pt1 | contig 10859 bp, 6 predicted proteins | sample MGYA00581002_ERZ773170 | MGnify/ENA primary metagenome ERZ773170 (study PRJEB29015, sample SAMEA2737811) | human gut metagenome | biome: human gut; feature: human-associated habitat; material: faeces | place: China | collected 2012 ... | reverse complement strand
GCCGCCGGAGCGGTGCTTAAGCCGTAAGGCGGGAATTGTGCGGTATTGCCTAAAATAAAAATGACCATCCAGCGTACATGTTGGATGGTCATTTTTTATACAATATCGCACTCGATCGGCGTTTCAAACAACCGCATTACTTCCGCGCGGTCGTCTGTCTGGCCAAGCGCCCACATCAGTTTCACGGCGACGGCCTCGGGGGTCATGTCGCGGGCCTCCAATACGCCGGGCAGCTCGCCCACGGCGCGCCCCACCTCGTAAACGGCAAGGTCGCAGCCCTCGTGGGGGACCTGCGTTGTAAACACCGCCAGCCGCCCGCTCTCGCACCAGCGGCGCAGTTCGGCAAACATGGCGCCATGTTCTCCGCCCGGCAGGCCGCCGACGCCGAAACTCTCCAACACCAGCGCCCGGTAATGCGGGGCCAGCATTGGAATGATATCAGCCCGCATCCCCGGCACAAGGCGCAGTACAAAAACGGCGGGGTCGAGCTTTTCATAGAACCGCACCGGCGGCAGCGCAGCCGGGCGGCGCAGGAAAAGGACAAGCCGCGTGTCGCGAAAAACCGCCGTCTCCGGGTAGTCGATGCTGGAAAACGCGTTGAAGCTGCGGGTGCGGGTCTTGCGGGCGCGGGTGCCCAGAATGACCTTGTTGTCAAACACCAGCTGCACGCCCCATGCGCCGTCACTGACCGCGTAGACAAAGGCGCGGTACAGGTTGTTGCGAGCGTCCGTGTCGCGGTTGTAGATGGACTTTTGGCTGCCCGTCAGTACAACCGGCTTGGCGCTGTTCTGTACCATGTAGCTCAGCGCGGCGGCGGTGTAGGCCATTGTGTCCGTGCCGTGGGCAATGACAAAACCGTCGTAGGCATCATAATTTTCTTTGATGCAGTGTACAATACTCTGCCACTGCGCGGGACCGACGTTCGTTGAGTCCAGGTTGAACACCTGCACGGCATCCACAGCACACAGGTCGGCCAGCTCCGGCACACAGGCCAGCAGTTCCTCCGACGTGATGGCCGGGGCCAGCCCGCCCGCTGCCGTGGGGCGGCTTGCAATCGTCCCGCCGGTGGCGAGGAGTAGGATTTTTTTCATGGGGGTACCTCATTCTTTCCACATCAAATGCCGCTCGGCTACGACCTGGGCGTCCAATGTCCGCGACCCAGCGGTGAAGCGCACGGTCACGCGGTGGCCGCTCACGCTCTCTACCGTGCCGGGGCCAAATACCGCGTGCCGCACGTGGGCACCAACGGTTGTGATGCTCTCCACATCCACCGGCGGCAGGGGTGCCCGCGCGGCGGGCGGGACAGGGCGGCGGCCTGCGGGTTCCACATCGGGGCGCTTGCGGTGCCCGGGCATGGCTGCCAACACTTCCTCCACAAAGGCCGAGCGCTCGGCCACGCAGTCAAACAGCACAAGTTGCTGCCGGGCACGGGTCATGGCGACGTAGAACAGCCGCCGGTCCTCCTCGTACTGCTGGGTCTCGCCAGGGGTGCGGCAGGCAAGTTCCGGCTTGGCCGGAAGGATGCCGTCCAGCACATCCAACAAAATCACCCGGTCGTATTCCAGCCCCTTGGCGGAGTGTATCGTGGATAAAATAAACCTGCACCCGGGCGGCGTAATATGATCCTGCACGATGCCGCGCAGAATTTCCAGCCGCTTTAACAGGTGGGCAGGGCTGTCCTCCTGGGCACCCAGCATTTCCAGCACGGCCAATTTCGTGCGGTCCATACCCTTTTTGTCCAGGTATTTGCCGTAGCCCAGCTCGTCGGCCACAAACCGCACGGCGTCGTCCGCCGCCATCCTGGGCAGGCGGGCCAGGCCGTGGGCCACATCGGCCATGGCGGCGCGGATGCGCGGGCGGATGCTATCCTCGTTCAGCAGGGCTGTCCAGCAGCCTTGGCCGTACTGCCGCGCCTGGTTGCAGGCGTACAGCGCCTGCACCTTTGTGACCGGCAAACCAAATTTGTAGTAGCAGCGCAGAAAAACATCTGCGTCGGCGGGGCGGGCAGCCAGCGCAAAGATATCCGCCACATCCCGCACGATTTTGTTGGAGAAAAACGTGGGGTCGATGTTTTTGCAGCCATAGGGCACGCCCCGGCGCTCGCACAGGTCGATGATGGGCAGGGCACTCTCGTGGTTGCGGAACAGCACGGCGGTTTCCGTCTCGCAGTTCTGCGCCGTCTCAAACAAAAACGGCAGCTGATCGGCACGGCGGCGTACCGTGACGATCTGCAGCGGTTCGCCTGCGCCCTGCGTGGGCTGTATCGTTTTGGGGCGGCGATAACGATTGCGGGCTACAAAGCGGTTGGCCGCGTCCAGAATCGGTTCCCGTGAGCGGTAGTTTTCCTCCATCAGCAAGATTTGTGCGCCGGGGTAGGTCTTTTCAAAGTCCATCAGCGCCTGGGGGTAGGCAGCGCGGAAGCCGTAAATACTCTGGTCCTCGTCGCCCACCATAAAGATGTTGCCGCTTTCCTGCGCCAGCACGCGGATAATCTCATGCTGCACCTTGGAGGTATCCTGGGATTCATCCACGCAGAAATATTGATACCGCCCCCGGAACGCCTTCGCCACAGCGGGCGCACCGCGCAGGATTTGCAGCGCAAAGCATAGCTGGTCGTCGTAGTCCATCCTGTGCCCGGCTTTCAGCGCCCGCTGGTAGCCGCGGTATAACTCGGGTAAGTTGTCGATGTCGGTTTCCAGCGCGTCCAGCTCGTCGTCGGTCAGGCACATATTTTTAATGTAGGTGATGGCTGTGCGCAGATCCTTCAGCGTGCTCTCGGTGGGGTATTCGTGGTTCGTCTCCTGCCAAAGGCGTGTAAGCAGCGGTGCGGTGTCGCTCTCATTTTGGATCAGGTCGGGCGGCGTGCGGTTGTACATACGGCTGTACAGCGCAACAATGCGCGCTGCCACGCCGTTTATCGTGCGAAACTCCAGCTGCCCGGCCAGCGCATCCCCAAATCGCGCGGCGAAACGGGCACGCATTTCCCGCGTGGCGGCCACGGTGTAGGTCATTGTCAAAATCGACTGCGGCGGGATGCCGCAGACCAGCGTCATGTATCCCAGCCGGGTGATCAACACCGTGGTCTTGCCGCTGCCCGGCACGGCCAGCAGCAGCACCGGACCGTGTACGGCCTCCACCGCCGCCCGCTGCTGCGGGTTCAGCGCCGCCATATGGGCGGATGCAAATTCAGGTTTGTCCATGGCGGCTCCTTTCGGCAAATAGTAAATAATTTTCGCATGGCGGCGTGTATTGTAGGGGGGCGGCCTCCTCGACGCCCTGCGGAGGCGTCCGGCCCCTGCACGGATGTTGAAATTATATCATATTTCCCCAACAAAAGCAAAACTCCCCCGCCAAACGGCAGGGGAGAAGGATGTTCAAATCACGCGCGGTTCAGCGCAATATCGTTGATGACCTCACCGGCGTTGTATCCTCTCTCAACCGTAAAGCTGCGGGTTCGGCAAAGTTGAGGGCCGGATCTGCCCGGCCCCTACAACGGCATAGCACATATACCTACTGAGCTTGTATGATTATAAACGCCGCATCCCGTGCTGTCAAGCCTGTAAAACTGTCAAAACCTGCCGCGTTTCGACCGCGGTATTTTGGCACCCCTATGTATTGGATAAACCGGCGGGCTGTGGTACAATATGTAAGCAACAGACAACTTGCGTGTAAAAGGAAAACATCATGAAGCAAAGTAAATTAAAACTGCGCTGCACCGAAGATTACGCGGTGCTCTATTGGGATAAACCCGCCGCTGCGCCCAAAGGGGCGGAGTATACCGTCTCGCTGAACGGCGAGGTCATCGGCCGCACGGATAAAACACATTTCACCATCGAGGGCCTGCCTTACGGCAGCACTTACCGGCTGGAAGTTGCCAGCGGAAGCTATTGCGTCGGGGTCGAGACGCTGCAATTCGGCAAAGAAAAGCGCCGCGTCAACGTAACGGCTGCGCCCTATTTCTGCAAGGGCGACGGCAAAACGCTGAATACCGACAACTTGCAGCGGGCCATCAACGACTGCCGCGCCGATGACATCCTGTATTTTCCGGCGGGTGACTACCTGACCGGGGCGTTGCAGCTGCACAGCGATTTGGAAATTTACCTTTCCAAGGGGGCTGTTTTGCAGGGCACGGCCAACATCAACGACTATTCGCCCCGCATCCCCAGCCGCTTTGAAGGGATGGAGATGCGTTGCTATTCCAGCCTGCTAAACGCCGGGCGGCTTGACCACACGAAAGGCTCGGGCTGCCATAACATCATCGTGCGCGGCAAGGGCACCATCTGCGGCGGCGGGCAGGTGCTGGCAAAGAAAATTATCGAGGACGAGCGCGCCCGCATCAAAAGTTTTTTGGACGATAACGAGGAGCTTGTCAAAAGTTGCGAGAACGACGACACGATCCCCGGCCGTGTGCGCCCGCGCTTAGTAAACCTGAGCAACTGCGAGAATGTCTGGTTCAGCGGTATTACGTTCAAAAGCAGTCCGGCGTGGACTTTCCACATGGTCTACTGTGATAATATCCAGACCGACCACTGCGTTTTTGAATCCGAGGGCGTCTGGAACGGCGACGGCTGGGACCCGGATTCCTCGACAAACTGCACGCTGTTCGCCAGCGAGTTCCATACCGGCGACGACGCAGTTGCCATCAAGAGCGGCAAAAACCCCGAGGGAAACGAAATCGGCCGTCCCTGCGCCCACATCAAGGTGTTTGACTGCCGCATCGGGTACGGCCACGGTATCTGCATCGGCAGCGAGATGAGCGGCGGTGTGGAGGACGTGCAGGTTTGGGACTGCGACTTTGCCAACTCGCTGTACGGCATTGAGATCAAGGCCACACCCAAGCGCGGCGGTTATGTGCGCGGCGTGACCGTGCGCGATTGCACCGCCCCGCGGGTAATTTTGCACAGCGTATCCTACAATGACGACGGCGAACCCGCCCCCGAGCCGCCGAAGTTCAGCCATTGCTGGTTTGAGGGGCTGACCCTGACCGGCCGCACGCTGGATCACGACCACATCTGGCAGGACGCCGCGCCCATCGAGATTGTCGGGTTCGACTGCCATGGCGGGGAGATCGAGGATATTACGTTTAAGGATATCACAATCACGAAGGAGAGCGCAGAACTGAAGCTGGGGCTGTGCAGCGGGGTGACGATGAATAACGTTTCCTGTAAGAAAGCATAAAAGCCTCCCTTGTTAAAGACAGACTTCCCCGGGACGGGGGAGGTGGCGCGAAGCGCCAGAAGGGGAACAGTGGACGCCGAAGGCGGACGGAGGGATTCCTGCGGCCTTACGGCAGGCACGCACGCTTCGGCAACATTGCAGAAATCCCTCCGCCTCGCAAAGCTCGGCACCTCCTTTTGACAATGGAGGCTTATTCCCAATTTGTAAACAAATCTTAAACCTTCCCTACACCCCCTTGCATAGCGATGCAAGGGGGTGTAGTATTATCACGGTACAATTATTAACACAGGATAATTATTAACAGGAGGCGTGTAATGTCTACCCCAGAAACACCCAATCTGCACGGTGTGTTCCGGTTCGTCGCGCGGCTGCATACCCTGTCCAAGCGCGGTATGCGTGCGGCCCTGGCCGATGAGCCAAAATGCCGGTACGGAATGCTCCAACATCTATACAACCTCATCGAGCAGCACGGCCATGACGGCGCAATTTATGTTTCGGACATTGCGCGGTATATGCACCAGCCGATGCCCGCCGTCTCCCGCGGGCTGCGTGCCATGGAGCAGGACGGACACATTACCCGCGAGACAGACCCTAACGACCGCCGAAAAACGCTGGTGCGCATCACCCCGGAAGGGGAGCGCGCCCGCAGCGCAAACGAGCAGGCCATGAACGCCTATTTTGCCCGCATCATGGCACGGCTGACCCCCGAGGAACTGGCCCAGGCCAACGCTGTGAAAGACGCACTGCTGGCCGCCATCGAGGCCGAAAACGAATCGATGCAGCAAACCCGGAAAGGAGAACCCCCGCATGACCAAGATATTTAAACAGCTGGGGCGGCACTGGGCGGCGTGTCTCGCCGTCGTGGCGCTGCTCGTCGTGCAGGCCTATTGTGATTTGAGCCTGCCCGACTACACCAGCAAAATCGTGGACACCGGCATCCAGCAGGGCGGCATTGAAAGCCCTGTGCCTGACACTATCCGCGACACGACCCTGCAAGCCCTGGAACTGCTGATGACCGAGGACGATGCCGCCCTGGCTGACGCAGCCTACGGCGACCCCGACGCGGACGGTGTGCGTATGCTGAACAGTGATGCCGACACCGCCGCGCTGGAAAGTGCATTCACCACGCCCGACATCGTGCTCTACATGGCCGCTGCCCAGAACGCTGCGACCGCCGCCGGCACGACCGAAACCGTGACGCCCACCAGCTATGACCTGGACGCCGTCGCGACCCAGTTTGCCGCCATGGCCCAGGCCCCCGGTGCGCGGGAAATGCTGCAAGCCCAGCTGGCCGACGCCGCGCCGCAGGATGATTCCGTGGCAGACAGCTTATCCAGCCAGGCTATGCTGCTGGTCGCGCTGGAATATGAGGCACAGGGCATCGCCCACGATGTCCAGATGTCTTATCTGCTGCGCACCGGCGGCCAGATGCTGGCCCTGACGCTGCTGATGGTGGCCGTGGCGATTGCCGTCGGTTTCATCGCGTCCCGCGTTTCCGCCGCCATTGGCCGTGACCTGCGCCGGGATGTGTTCAAGACCGTTGTCGGCTACTCCAACGCCGAAATCGAAAAATTCTCCACCGCATCGCTGATTACCCGCACCACCAACGATATCCAGCAGGTGCAGTTTACCTGTGTGATTTTGCTGCGTATGGTAGCCTACGCGCCCATTTTGGGCATCGGCGGCATCCTGCACGTTGCCAGCGGCAACACCGGCCTTGAATGGATCATCTTTGTGGCGGTGGCCGCGCTGCTCGTGCTTATCACGGTGTTGATGAACGTAGCCATGCCGAAATTCAAGCAGATGCAGACCCTTGTGGACCGGCTGAACCTTGTCAGCCGCGAGATTCTGACCGGCATCATGCCCATCCGCGCTTTCAGCCGCGAGAAATTTGAGGAGGAGCGCTTCGACAAGGCCAACACGGACCTGATGAAAACGCAGCTCTTCACCAACCGCACAATGGTCGCCATGATGCCGTTTATGACCCTTATCATGAACGGGACCAGTCTGCTCATCGTCTGGTTTGGCGGCAAGGCCATGGACCTGGGCAATATGCAGGTGGGTGAGATGATTGCTTTCATCACCTACACCATGCAGATCGTTATGTCGTTCCTGATGCTCTCGATGGTCGCCGTCATGCTGCCCCGCGCGGGTGTGGCCGCAGACCGCATCGACGAGGTCATCAAGACCCCCGCTGCCATCCACGACCCTGCCGCGCCGAAAGCCCTGCCCGAGGGCGGCACCAAGGGCGTTGTGGCCTTTAACGATGTCAGCTTCCGCTATCCCGGCTCTGACGAGGACGCGCTGGAGCATATCAGCTTTACCGCCAAACCCGGGCAGACGACGGCCATCATCGGCTCCACAGGCTGCGGCAAATCGACGCTGCTCAACCTCATCCCGCGTTTTTACGACGTCAGCGAAGGCAGTGTGATGATCGACGGCGTCGATGTGCGCGATATGAGCCAGGCGCAGCTGCACGACCAACTGGGCTACGTGCCGCAGAAAGGCGTGTTGTTCAGCGGCACCATTGATTCCAACCTGAAATTTGGCGGCGACCACATCACCGACGCCGACGTGCGCGGGGCTGCTGAGATTGCCCAGGCAGCCGAATTTATTTCGGCCAAGCCCGAGGGCTACAACGCCCCGATTGCCCAAGGCGGCAGCAATGTCTCCGGCGGGCAGAAACAGCGGTTGTCCATCGCCCGCGCGATTGCCAAGCACCCGCAGATTTACCTGTTTGACGACAGTTTCTCGGCGCTGGACTACAAAACCGACGTGGCGCTGCGTCGCGCACTGAAAGCCCAGACCGACAACGCTACCGTCATCATCGTGGCGCAGCGCATTTCCACCGTGCTGCACGCGAACCAGATTTTGGTTCTGGATGAGGGCCGCATCGTCGGCAAGGGCACACACGCCCAGCTGATGGAATCCTGCCCAGAGTACCAGGAGATCGCCCGCAGCCAGTTAAGCCAGAAGGAACTCAATTTGCAGAAGGAGGGTGAGTGATATGCCAAGACCCGGACGCATGACGACCGAGCGCGCCAAGGACTTTAAGGGCACGCTGCGGCAGCTGCTTTCCGCGTTGAGCAAGTATAAGCTGTCGCTCATCGTGGTCGTTATCTTCGCCGTTCTGTCAACAATTTTCAACATTGCAGGGCCGAAAATCCTTGCCAAAGCCACCACGGCGCTGGCCACCGGCTGGATCGCCAAGCTGCGCGGCGTGGGCGGCATCGACTTTGCCTACATCGGCAAGGTGCTGCTGTTCCTGCTGGGCATGTACCTGCTGTCCGCGGCGTTCAGCTTCATTCAGGGCTGGCTCATGTCCGGCCTGTCGCAGAAGGTCTGCTACGACTTCCGCGACCAGATCAGCAAAAAGATCAACCGCCTGCCGCTGGCCTACTTTGAAAAGCGCACCGTCGGCGAGGTGCTGTCCCGTATCACAAACGACGTGGATACGCTGGGCCAGAGCCTGAACCAGAGCGTGACCCAGTTGATCACCAGCGTTGCGACGATGGTCGGCGTGCTCATCATGATGCTGTCCATCAGCCCTAAAATGACGCTGATCGCCCTGCTGATCCTGCCGGTCTCACTGGCGCTGGTGCTGGTGGTCGTCAAGTTCAGCCAGAAGTATTTCAAGGCGCAGCAGGCGACACTGGGCGTTGTCAACGGTCAGGTCGAGGAGGTCTACTCCGGCCACAACGTCATCAAGGCGTTCAACCGCGAGGCCGCCGTGCTGGACGACTTCAACGCCGCGAACGATAAGCTGTACGAATCCGCGTGGAAATCGCAGTTTTTGTCCGGCCTGATGCAGCCCATCATGAACTTTGTGGGCAACCTGGGCTATGTGGCCGTCGCCATCGTCGGCAGCATTTTTGCCGCAGCGGGCGCCATCACCATCGGCGATATTCAGGCGTTCATCCAGTACGTCAAGAACTTCACCCAGCCCATCCAGCAGCTGGCGCAGGTGTCCAACATGCTGCAAAGCATGACCGCCGCCGCCGAGCGCGTCTTTGAATTTTTGAACGAGCCCGAGGAGGACCAGCTGGCCGACCCCGCCCGCCGCGCCGACCCCGCCTGCATCGACGGTCAGGTCACGTTTGACCATGTAAAGTTCGGCTACACGCCGGAAAAGACCGTCATCCACAATTTCAGCTGCAATGTCAAGCCCGGCCAGAAGGTCGCCATCGTCGGCCCCACCGGCGCGGGCAAGACCACAATGGTCAAGCTGCTCATGCGGTTCTATGATGTGGATTCCGGAGAAATCTTGCTGAACGGCCACAACGTCAGGGACTTTGACCGCAGCGACCTGCGCGAGGGCTTCGGCATGGTGCTGCAGGATACCTGGCTGTTCAAGGGCACGATCATGGAGAACATCCGCTATGGCCGTCTGGATGCCACGGACGAGGAGGTCATTGCCGCCGCGAAGGCAGCAAACGCCGACCACTTTATCCGCACGCTGCCCGGCGGCTACCAGATGGAGCTGAACGAGGACGCCTCCAACGTCAGCCAGGGCCAGAAACAGCTGTTGACCATCGCCCGCGCCATCCTGGCGGATAACCGCATCCTGATTCTGGATGAAGCAACGTCCAGTGTGGATACCCGTACCGAGCAGCGCATCCAGTCCGCCATGGACCGCCTGATGAAGGGCCGCACCAGCTTCGTCATTGCCCACCGCCTGTCCACCATCCGTGATGCCGACAAGATTTTGGTCATGCGGGATGGCGACATTGTGGAGCAGGGCACCCACGATGAGCTGATCGACCAGGGCGGCTTCTACGCTGATCTGTATAATTCCCAGTTCGAGGATGTGACGGCGTAAGATTTTAAAGGCCCCTCTGGGAAAGGGCTCCGGCTCCCTCCCAGGGGGGGCTTTTTATGCCCTCTTATTTCGATGCAATACTTCTTGACAATTGCCTTAAATAACGATAAAATTGTAAACAGGAATAAAAGGAAAAGCGCCGCACCTTAACCACTGCCTGTGCGGTTGCGTCCATAGGGTGTCGCCCACCGGGAACACCGCTTTTTTACGATACAGTATCCGCCTGTTTTTGGCTTAGTTACGTTTTATATTGCCGCCTTGTGGCATAAGTGTGCGCTTTTTTGCCCGCATTTGCCGCGCTGTGTTGCTTTTGCCATAAAAAACAAACAAACCGTATATTGAAAAAGCGTCCCGCTGTGCTGCGCCCTCCTGAATTTGCATTTTTCCAAAATTAAGGAGTGAACTGACCATGAGCCCAATTATCACTGTGCTGCTGGTCCTTGTTGCTGCTGCTGTTTGCGGGGCGCTCGGTTTTTACCTGGGCGGCGAAAACCGCAAGCGCACGGCCGAAGCCAAGATCGGCTCGGCGGAAGACGAAGCCAAGCGCATCGTAAACGATGCCATCAAGACGGCTGAAGCCAAGCGCAAGGAAACCATCGTAGAAGCCAAAGACGAAGCCTTCAAACTCAAGAGCGAAGCTGACAAGGAGATCAAGGACCGCCGCGCCGAGATCACCCGCCAGGAGCGCCGCATGGACCAGAAGGAGGAGGCGCTGGACAAGCGCTCCGCCGCCATGGAGCGCAAAGAGGAAGACCTCAAGCGCCGCACCGAGACCGTGGAAGCCCGCCTGGACGAGCTGGAACAGCTGAAAATGCGTCAGACCGAAAAGCTGGAGACCATCGCCGCCATGAGCCAGGAGGAT
>ERZ773170.2503-NODE-2503-length-10887-cov-2.812315_pt1 | contig 10887 bp, 9 predicted proteins | sample MGYA00581002_ERZ773170 | MGnify/ENA primary metagenome ERZ773170 (study PRJEB29015, sample SAMEA2737811) | human gut metagenome | biome: human gut; feature: human-associated habitat; material: faeces | place: China | collected 2012 ... | reverse complement strand
CGTGCAGGAGGTGCTCGGCCACGAGCATCTCAACACGACGGAGATCTACACGCATATCGACAATGAAGCGCTGCGCGTTGCTGCAAAGGCAAATCCCTTGTCGCATGTAAAGATGAAAAAGAACGAGGATTAAAATTGACTTTCCCGGCTTCATCCGATATACTTAATAGTTGATGAAATGTATTTTTCAAGGAGGGTTTCCATGAATACAAAAGAGCTTTCCCCCATCTGCCGGCAGGTGCGGCGCGACATCATCACGATGACCGCCAACGCCGGCAGCGGTCACCCCGGCGGCTCGCTGTCCGCGGTGGAACTGATGACCAGCGTCTTCTTCAATCACATGCGCGTTGACCCCAAGAACCCGCACGATCCCGACCGCGACCGCTTCGTGCTCTCCAAGGGTCACGCCGCCCCCTGCTACTACGCGGTGCTCGCCGCCAAGGGCTTTATCTCCCGCGACGAGTATGCGAACTTCCGCCAGCTGCACTCCATCCTGCAGGGCCACCCCGACGCCAAGAAGGTCCCCGGCATCGACGCCTCTACGGGTTCTCTCGGTCAGGGCGTGTCCATCGCCGTCGGCATGGCGCTGGGCGCCAAGCACCTCGGCAAGGATACGAAGGTTTTTGCCCTCGTCGGCGACGGCGAGAGTCAGGAGGGGCAGATTTGGGAGGCTTACATGGCCGCCGCGCACTATAAGCTCGACAATCTGACCGTCATCATCGACAACAATGGGCTCCAGATCGACGGCACGAACGACCAGGTCATGAGCCTTGGCGATCTGCCCGCCAAGCTCCGCGCGTTCGGCTTTGACCTCGTCGAGCTGCCCGACGGCAACGATCTTGACGCCGTCGAGGCCGCACTCTCCAAGCCTACCATGCCCGGCAAGCCCAAGGCCATCCTTGCACACACCGTCAAGGGCAAGGGTGTTTCGTTCATGGAGAATCAGGTCGGCTGGCACGGCAAGGCCCCAAATGCCGAGCAGCGCGAGCAGGCTTTGAAGGAATTGGAGGACTAAGAACATGGCTGATAAAATTGCGACCCGTCAGGCTTACGGCGAAGCGCTGATCGAACTGGTCGAAAAGAACGATAAGGTCGTCGTGCTCGACGCCGACCTCGCCAACGCCACGCAGACCTGCAAGGTCGCCAAGGCGCACCCCGAAAAATTCTACAACTGCGGCATTGCCGAGGCCAACATGGTCGACATCGCCGCCGGTATGTCCACGATGGGCCTCATCCCCTACTGCTCTTCGTTTGCGATGTTTGCGGCCGGCCGCGCCTATGAGCAGATTCGCAACTCCATCGCCTATCCCCACTTCAATGTCAAAATCTGCGCGACCCATGCGGGCGTCAGCGTCGGCGAGGACGGCGGCAGCCACCAGTGCATCGAGGACATCGCCCTCATGCGCGTCATCCCCGGCATGACGGTCATCTGCCCCGCGGACGCCAACGAGGCCAAGGCCGCCACCATGGCGATCGCCGAGATGAACGGTCCTGTCTACATGCGCCTTGCGCGCCTTGCCACCCCCGTGTTCGAGGGCGACATGGTCAAGCCTTTTGAGATCGGCAAGGCCAATGTCCTGCGCGAGGGCAAGGATGTCGCGATCTTCGCGACCGGCCTGATGGTCAGCGAATCCCTCGCCGCCGCGGAGAAGCTCGCCAAGGAAGGCATCGATGCCGCCGTCATCAACATCCACACCATCAAGCCCATCGACGCTGCGTGCGTCACCGAATGGGCTGAAAAGTGCGGCAAGGTCATCACCGTCGAGGAGCACAGCGTCATCGGCGGTCTGGGCGACGCCGTGGCCGACGTCCTGATGGGTAAGGTCAACTGCAAGTTCCATAAGATCGGCGTGAACGACCGCTTCGGCCAGTCCGGCAAGGCGGCGGACGTGCTGCGCGAATACGGCCTGACGGCGGATCAGATCGCCGAGACCGTCAAGGCGAACATCTGATGAACACCGCGCCCGAGTGCGTCGACATGACGGAATCACTGCGCCGCGGCGCAGGCCGCCTGCTTTATAACGGAGATGAAGGCTCTCTCGTCCTCAGCACGGACGGAACGTTTCTGCTGAGCGACATACAGGACGGCGCGCTTCTGTGCGAAAAGATTCGCACGCTTTGCCCTGCCGCTCCCAAGCTGTTCACCGTCAAAAGTGACGATGCCGCAGCAGCGCTGATGCGGGAATTCTCCCTGCACGATTCCATGCGCTGCACGCAGTGGGTCTATGAAAAGGGCGAGCCGCCCTGCCCCGTCACGGCGGACATCCGCCCGCTGACGCAGGAGCACGCGGCGCTGGCCGCGTCCGTCTATCACGACGGCGACGGTGCGTACATCCGTAACCGCATCGAACACGGCGCACTCTTCGGCGTATTTGAGAGCGATGCCCTCGCAGGCTTCGCCGGTTTTCATGACGACAGCAGCATGGGCATGCTCGAAATTCTACCGCCGTTCCGCCGCCGCGGGTATGCCGCGCAGCTGGAAGCATTTCTGATCGCCGCGGCGCTGAAGGAGGGCCGCACGCCCTACTGCCACGTGGTCGACGGAAACGAAGCGTCGCTGCATTTGCAGCGGAAAATGGGCCTCACCTGCACCCGCCTTCCCGCGATCTGGGTCAATTAAGCAAAGAAAGGAGACAAAGCGAATCGGTTTTGTCTCCTTTTTTCAAAAATATCGCAAATCCTCTTGCAAAATCAAATTTCTGTGTTACAATGCAATTAGTTCCAAACGTACCAAACATTTGAAATAACTTTTTATCAAAGGAGAAGATATTATGCCGCTCGTAACATCTACTGAAATGTTCAAAAAAGCCTATGACGGCGGATACGCCATCGGCGCGTTCAACGTCAACAACATGGAGATCGTGCAGGGTATCACCGAGGCCTGCCAGGAAGAGCACGCGCCCGTGATCCTGCAGGTCAGCAAGGGCGCCCGCGCCTACGCGAACCACACCTACCTCGTCAAGCTCGTGGAAGCTGCTGTCGAGTGCTGCCCCGATATCCCCATCGTGCTGCACCTTGACCACGGCCCGGACTTCGAGACCTGCAAGTCCTGCATCGACGGCGGCTTCACCTCCGTCATGATCGACGCCTCCTCCAAGCCCTTTGCCGAAAATATCGAGATCACGAAGAAGGTCGTCGAGTACGCACATGACCACGGCGTCGTGGTCGAGGCCGAGCTCGGCACCCTCGCCGGTATCGAGGACGAGGTCAAGGTCGCCGCGCACGAGGCGTCCTACACCCATCCCGAAGAAGTCGAGGAATTCGTCTCCAAGACCGGCTGCGACTCCCTTGCCATCGCCATTGGTACCTCTCACGGCGCTTACAAGTTCAAGCCCGAGCAGTGCACCGTCAATGAGCAGGGCATCCTCGTCCCGCCCCCGCTGCGCTTCGACGTGCTGAAGGAAGTCTCCAAGCGTCTGCCCGGCTTCCCCATCGTGCTGCACGGCTCCTCCTCCGTCCCGCAGGAGTATGTCAAGATGATCAACGAGCACGGCGGCAAGATGCCCAACGCTATCGGCGTGCCCGAGGATCAGCTGCGCGAGGCCGCAAAGCTCTCCGTCTGCAAGATCAACATCGACTCCGACCTGCGCCTTGCCATGACCGGCACCGTGCGCGCCTTCCTCGATGAACATCCCGACAAGTTTGACCCGCGCGAGTATCTCAAGCCCGCCCGCGCCAACATCAAGGAGCTCGTCCGCCACAAGCTCGTCGATGTGCTCGGCTGCGCTGGCAAGGCCTAAGCGATAAGGAGAACTGCTATGAGTGAATTGAAAGGCGCGTGCATCATCGGCCAGTCCGGCGGCCCGACCTCCGTCATCAACGCGAGCGCTTACGGCGTCATCCGCACGGCGCTCGATTCCGGCTGCATCACGAATGTCTACGGCGCAGAGCACGGTATCAAGGGCGTGCTCGAAGACCGCCTGTTCGACATGAGTCAGGAAGACCCGAAGGAGCTGGAGCTTTTAAAGTACACCCCCTCCTCCGCCCTCGGCTCCTGCCGCTACAAGATGAAGGACCCCGACGAGGACGACACCGATTACAAGCGCATCCTTGAGGTATTCAAAAAGCACGACGTCCGCTATTTCTTCTACAACGGCGGAAATGACTCGATGGATACCTGCAATAAGATCAGCAAGTACATGCAGAAGGTCGGCTACGAGTGCCGCGTCATGGGCGTGCCCAAGACGATCGACAACGACCTTTATGGCACCGACCATTGCCCCGGCTACGCCAGCGCCGCCAAGTACATCGCGACGAGCCTGATGGAGGTCTATCAGGACGCGCACGTCTACGACACGGGCATGATCTGCATTGTCGAGATCATGGGCCGCCACGCCGGTTGGCTGACTGCCGCCGCCGCGCTCGCGACGAAGTACGGCGCGGGTCCCGACCTCATCTACCTGCCCGAGACTGATTTCGACATGGACACGTTCCTTGCCGACGTCGAGCGCATCTACAAGGAGACCGGCAGCTGTATGGTCGCCGTATCCGAGGGCATCCACTATGCCGACGGCAGCTTTGTCTCCGAGGCCAAGACCAGCGCGACGGACGGCTTTGGCCACGCGCAGCTCGGCGGCCTCGCCGCGCTGCTGGCGAGCATCGTGAAGGAAAAGACCGGCGCGAAGGTGCGCGGCATTGAGCTGTCGTTGCTCCAGCGCTGCGGCGCACACCTCGCAAGCGAGACCGATATCGAAGAGGCCGTCATGGCCGGTCGTGCCGCGGTGGAGAACGCCGTCGCCGGCATCACCGACAAGATGGTCGCCTTTGAGCGTGAGACTGTGGACGGCCACTACGTTTGCAAGACGAAGCTGCTGCCGCTCACCGAGGTCGCAAACTTCGAGAAGAAGATTCCCATCGAGTGGATCAACGACTCTCACAACGGCGTCAAGCAGGAGTTCATCGACTATGTCCTCCCCCTCATCCAGGGCGAGCCCAAACTCCCGAAGGAGGACTCCCTCCCCCGTTTCGCCAAACTCAAAAAAGTGCTGGCCAAGTAAATTTTTCAGTAAAAAAGGAACCGATTCTTTCAAATCGGTTCCTTTTTATATCATTCCGGTCAGTCCTCTGCAAACCACTCACCGAGAACATCTGTGGAAAGCGTCAGCGTCGTTTCCTTCGTGCCGCTTTCCGTGTAGAGCGTCAGCGTAACGGTATTGTCCTGTGCGTGATAGGTCTCCGCCCGCGCGGTCACGCCGAGGGACGCACTCAGGCGCGCAAGCTGCGCGTCCGCCTTATCCCAGTCGACCTCACTGCGCTGGGAGCCCCGCGGCGTTCCAACGGTAGACAAAAACACACGACATGCCGTCGCCAAAGGTGCTGCGCGTAATGAGTTCGCTGCGCCCATCTCCCGTGAGATCAAGCGGCCACGCGCCGTCGCCCTCCGCCGCATCATCAAAGTCATAGCCAAAGGTCCTGCCCGCATAGACGAAGCCCTGCTCCGTCAGCGCATAGAAGTCACAAACTGTCATAACTATGCCTTGGATCGTTTCAAGCTCGAAGCCCGGAAATCCGAGCACATCGTCCCGTGCGGTGAGGGAGACTTTTTCGGCAGCGTTGCCATTCCCGATCCAAGTGCCGCGATTCACGCCGAACGGTATGTCGATCTCCGCACCGTCCGCGCCAAAGAGCGCGTAGCGCGCATAGCCAGCCTCATCCGGCTCGTAGACTCTCAGCGTGACGGTCTGATCACCGACCTCCTCGGTCTGCGTGAGCAGCGCGGTGGGCGCGTCAGCCTCCTCCGGTGGCAATTCCTCTATGATGGGCTGCGGGGTGCGGCTTGCTAAGATGATGCTGACAAGTGCCGCTGCCACCAGCAACGGCAGCGCGATCTTTCGGCTCATATCCTCTTCCTCCTGTTATCCTTCTTATAGAACAGCATAACAGCGGGCAGTGGAAATGACAAGTTACAAAGTGATGACATTCCAGTTACAGGAATGTAACAAAGCGAGAGGAACCTCCTCTCGCTTTGTTTCTTTACAGGATGATACAGATGAGACCGCCCGTGCCCTCGTTGATGATGCGCTCAAGCGTCTGGCGGAGCTTGAGGCGCGCGTCGTCCGGCATGTGCTTGAGCTTTGCCTGCAAGTCTTCGTTCACGATCTCGTGGAAGCTGCGGCCGAAGATGTTGGACTGCCAGATCTTCGTCGTGTCGCCCTCGAACTCCTGCAAGAGGTAGTTGACCATGTCCTCGCTCTGCTTTTCGTTGCCGACGATGGGCGAAACGGTCGTTTCGATGTCGGCGCGGATGATATGCAGGCTCGGCGCGCTCGCCTTGAGCCTCACACCGTAGCGCCCGCCCTGCTTCATGATCTCCGGCTCCTCCAAGTTCAGCTCGTCGACCGTCGGCACAACGATGCCGTAGCCTCTCTCGCGCGCATCGGACACCGCCTGCGCCACCTTGTCGTACTCCGCCTTGACCGACGAGAGCTCAGTGAGAAGGCTCAGCAGATCGCCGTCATCCTTCACATCGAAGCCCGACTGCTCGCTCAGCGTCCGGTAGAACAGTGCGCGCGGGAGCTGCAATTCCGCCGCGGCGACGCCCGTGCCGAGCTGAATGGACGTGATGCGCGCGCTGCTGACGCTTTCGCAGCCGCCGATGGCGCTGATCGCGCCCTGCACCTCTCGGATACAGTGGAGGCTGCCCGTATTCTCGCGGATGGCCTGATAGAGGCCGCTTTTGATCGGGTGATCGTCGGCAAGCGCCTCGACCCACGGCGGGATGAAGAGGTCCAGCTCGCAGAGCGGGAACTCGTAAAGGATGGCCTTGAGAATCATTCCCACTGCGTTGTCGTCGAGCGTCAGGCAGTTGACGGGCAGACATGTCACGCCATAGCGTGAAGCGATATCCCTTGCCATTGCCTGCACGCGATCGCTTTCCGGCTCTGTCGCGTTGAGCAGGACGAGGAAGGGCTTGCCGATCTCCTGCAATTCGCGGATGACGCGGCCCTCGGCCTCTATGTAGTCCTCGCGCGGGATGTCGGTGATACTACCGTCGGTCGTCACAACGATGCCGATGGTCGAATGCTCGCGGATGACGCGCGTTGTGCCAAGCTCCGCCGCCTCACTCATCGTCACCTCGTGGTCGAGCCACGGCGTCGAGACCATGCGGGGGCTCTCGCCCTCCATCTGCCCCGTCGCGCCGGGGATCATATAGCCCACGCAGTCGATGAGCCGAACCGAGCAGCTGCTTCCCTCGTCGAGCGCGATGTCCACCGCCTCTTCCGGCACGAACTTCGGCTCCGCCGTCATCACCATGCGGCCGCTGCCGCTCTGCGGCAGCTCATCCTTCGCCCGCTCGCGGCGGTAGACATTGTCGATATTCGGGATGACCTGCGTTTCCATAAAGCGCTTGATGAACGTCGACTTGCCCGCGCGCACGGGGCCGACGACGCCGATGTAGATGTCCCCCGCCGTGCGGGTCGAAATATCCTGATAGATCTCCGTATTCATGCTCATACCCTCTTCCTCCGTTCCTCAGCGCCTGCGCGGGATCAGCAGCAGCTTTCCGATCACCGCGGCGGATTCCTCCTTGAGCTCGTTGGCCGCGAGGATGGCCTCGACCGTTGTGCGGTACAGCTTGGCAATATCCCACAGCCGCTCGCCCTGCTTCATCGCGCGGAGCACGAGCGAGGGGACGTTCTCGTCCTTTTTCCCGCACTCCTCGGCCTCAAGCGACTGAAGACAAGGATAACGCGGCGTTTCCGCCACGCTGACGGCAAACGTTACGGGGAAGCGCAGCTCCACGCCGTCCGCGCCGACGGACGCGGCGATCTCGCCCGCGTATATGTCCTGCCCCCGCGCCTGTCCGTTGCCCGGAAGGTCGGTCTCGAGCAGCACCTCGCTCCGCCGCTCGGAGAGCAGCGGCACGGCGTTTTCGTCGAGATACAGCACGCGCAGATTCGCCGTCGCGCGCAGCGACGCGCTCTCTCCCCCGCCGCTCACGCCCGCGCTGCTGAAGATCACGTCCGTCGCCAGCACCGTCTGCACCTCGGCCCCGGTCTCGATCTTTTCGCGCACGAGCTGCTCGCGCAGCACCAGCGCCGCGCTGTCGCACAGCTCGACCGTCTCCGTCTTCGCGGTCAGGTCGTAGGCCGTGCTGTAAAGGTCCGCCACACAGCAAACGCTTTTCACCTCGCGCACCGCTGTGAACGCGCTGATATAGAGCCGCAGCGAGATGGCGCGGTTGTTGTCCGGCTCGCTCTCGCTGCCGACATGGATCTCCGCGCCTGTCAGGCGCAGCGACGCGCGCACCGTCGTCTCGCCCTCCTCTTCGGCAAGTCCGTCGAGAATCTGCGAAAACGGCAATTCACTGCTCATCGACGCAAGATTCCCGCTCTCATCCAAGTAGATGGCATCCAGCCGCGCGACGCCCTTGAGCACGATCTTGTTGCCGATCGACTTGCAGTCAGTCACGCGCAGCGCGCACTTCGTACGCAAAAGCTCCTGAATGGGCTCCTTCGTGCCCGAAAGCAGCACTTCATCGGAAAATGTGAAGTCCTTTTCCCGAATGGCGCGGATAATACCGATGTCCTTTTTCTCGCACAGCGTTTCGATCTTGTAGGCTTCCTGCTCCTTCACGCCGCTGCACACGCTCAGCGACGCGGGCACGTAGGGCGTAAGCGTCAGCTCCACGTTCACGCGCGTAAACACCTTACGCGGATTGAGCATGCGCACTTCGCACGAGCAGAGCCGGCCGTCGAGGCAGCTGTCCGCGCTGCCGCTCAGCGCGCGCCCCTCGATCGTCTCGTCGAGCGGCAGCGTGTATTCAAACGACTTCATCCCCTGCGCGTCCTCGGCCACGTACAAAAGCGTCATGCGGACCGTGCCCGACACCTGCGCTTTTCCGTCTGCGATCTCACGGCTGCGCAGGAAAAGGCACCCGCTCGCATCCACGATGCGGGCAATGTCCGGCAGATAGTCCGGCACGATGGTCTCCGTTGTCTCCTCGCGGTTCTCGCTGAGCTGCGGTAACGCCTGATAACAGGCAAACTGCTCCTTTTTCAATTCCAGTTCCATTGCAGTCCCTCTCCTTCGGCTAAGTGGTTACTGCACTCTATGCACTGTGGACGCGCGTTATGCTTCCTCCCTGACGCCAAATACGCGCCGCAGCAGCGACGAGAGGACCTTGGGTGACTTCCAAACGACAATTTTCATGCTTTTCCCCCTTCCAATATTCATGCCCTTTTCAACCAATGTTAAAATCTGCGCAGGCAGCCGATGCCGCAGAAGATGAGAAGAAACGCGACCAGAAACATCAGCGCCCCCACCGGAAAAACAGCCGCGATGAAAATACCGAGCCCCAGCGCCAGCGCGCAAACACCCACGCAGCGCCACGGGCCGAACAGCGGCGGTCCCGGTGGGCGCGGCGGCGGATTCGAATACATGCTTTTCCCCTCCTCTCCCGGCGTTCGCCTGCTCCATTCTATACAAAAGCGGCCGCCGCGTTCCTGCTTTATCGTGACAAAGCGTCGAACTTCGTCATGTTGTCCTTTGTAATACTTGACATTCTCTCATCTTTATGTAATATTAAGAACAACTTCACTTGATCGCGGCTCTGCGAGCGTGTTCCGCACTGACCGCAACGGAAAGGACGGCACACCCATGCAGGAAATGAGCAGAAGAAATCAGCACTTTACCGACTCCGTCATTCGCAGAATGACGCGTATCTCCAACGAATGCGGCGCGATCAACTTAGCGCAGGGCTTCCCCGATTTTGACCCGCCCAAGGAGATGATGGACCGCCTCGAGGTCGTGAGCCACGAAGGCCCCCATCAGTACCCCATCACGATGGGTGCGCCGAATTTCCGCCAGGCCATCGCGCGCAAATGCGGTCACTTCATGGGCCGCACCATCGACCCCGAGACCGAGATCGTCGCGACCATCGGCTCGACCGAAGCGATGGTCGACACGCTCTTCGCCCTGACGAATCCGGGCGACCGCGTCGTGATGTTCTCCCCGTTCTTCGAAAACTACCGCGCACAGGTCATCATGGCCGACTGCGAGCCGGTCTTTGTCCCTCTGAATCCGCCGACGTTCTCCTTTGACCCGAACGTGCTCGAAGATGCGTTCCGCGGCGGTGCGAAGGCCATCATCATCTGCAATCCCTCGAACCCGAGCGGCAAGGTCTTCACCGAGGAAGAGCTCAAGACCATCGCCGACCTCTGCATCCGCTACGACGTTTACGCCATCATGGACGAGGTATATGAGCACATCATCTACGACGGCCGCAAGCACGTCTACATGAACAGCATCCCCGGCATGTGGGAGCGCACGGTCTCCTGCTCGTCGCTCTCCAAGACCTACTCCGTCACCGGCTGGAGACTCGGCTATGCCATCGCGCCGGAGAACATCATGGCGCGCATCCGCCAGTACCACGACTTCAACGCCGTCGGCTGCCCGTCGCCTCTGATGGAGGCCGCCGTCGTCGGCCTCAACATGCCGCTGAGCTACTATGACGAGTTCGGCGCGCACTACGCGCACATGAAAAAGATCTTCACCGAGGGCATGCGCGACATCGGTATCCCCTTCACCGATCCCGAGGGCACGTACTTCGTGCTGGCCGACATCTCCCCGTACCTCAAGAAGGGCCAGAGCGACGTCGACTTCTGCGAGCAGCTGGCGAGAAAAGCCGGCGTCGGCGCCGTGCCGGGCAGCTCGTTCTTCAATGAACCGATCAACAATATTGTGCGTCTGCACTTCGCGAAGAAGGATGAGACGCTGTACGCTGCGCTGGATCGGCTGAATCATATCAAGGATATGATGTGAGTTTTCCGCACTCCATGTGGAAGGAATGTTCCCCACACTGTGTGGGGACGCGACAAAGGGGGGCTATTCTCTTTCCGAGGAAAGAGAATAGCCCCCCTTACACCCCCCAAGAGAAAGGGACGA
>ERZ773170.2498-NODE-2498-length-10903-cov-3.504056_pt1 | contig 10903 bp, 10 predicted proteins | sample MGYA00581002_ERZ773170 | MGnify/ENA primary metagenome ERZ773170 (study PRJEB29015, sample SAMEA2737811) | human gut metagenome | biome: human gut; feature: human-associated habitat; material: faeces | place: China | collected 2012 ... | reverse complement strand
GGAATTTAAGAAGAGCAGGTGTTAATATGGCAAATATCAGAGAGATACAGAGCAGGATCAACAGTGTCAAGGACACGATGAAGATTACCAATGCAATGTATATGATCTCTTCTTCAAAGCTGACGCAGGCAAGGAAAAAGCTGGCAGATACAGAGCCGTATTTCTATGCACTTCAGGGTGAGATCAGCCGTATTCTCCGTCATATGCCGGAACTGCATCACAGTTATTTCAATCAGAGAGAAGAGATCCCGGCAGAAGAACGAAAGATCGGATCGATCGTGATCACGGCGGATAAGGGTCTCGCCGGAGCTTACAACCATAACATTGTAAAGTTGGAAGAAGAAATCCTGGCGAAGCCGGGACAGCATAAGCTGTTCATTGTCGGAGAACTCGGAAGACATTATTTTGCCAAACGTGATGTAGAGATTGATACAAACTTTAAATATACAGTTCAGAGACCGACCATGCATCGTGCGAGGGACATTTCGGGAGTGATCCTGGAGCAGTTCCGCAACAGGGAGCTGGATGAGGTTTACGTGGTTTACACGAGAATGGAAAATTCGGTGCAGGCTGAAGCGGAAGTCATGAAACTGCTTCCTTTGGAGAGAAGTGATTTCGGTGAGATGAAGATGCCACTGAATATGTACCGTGAGGAAATCGAACTGAATCCATCACCGATGGCGGTCATGAACAGTATTGTACCAAGCTATATCAACGGTATGATCTATGGTTGTCTGGTAGAGGCATATGCAAGTGAACACAATGCACGTATGATGGCGATGAAATCGGCAACGGACAGTGCCCAGGAGCTGATCAAGGAACTGTCGATCCTCTATAACAGAGCAAGGCAGGCAGCCATTACGCAGGAGATCACGGAAGTCTGCAGTGGTGCGAGAGCACAGCAGAAGAAGAGTTAAGGTAACTGTTTAGGACAGATACAGAAAGCGAGATAGAGACATGAATAAAGGACGAATTGTACAGGTTATGGGACCTGTCGTTGACGTAGTATTTGAGAACGGCGACCTTCCTTTTATCAAAGATGCTCTTGAAGTTGAAAATAACGGAAAGAAATGCATCATGGAGGTTGCACAGCACCTCGGAAATAATGAGGTACGCTGCCTGATGCTTGCCGCCAGCGAAGGACTTTGCAAGGATATGGAAGTCACAGCGACCGGAGCGGGTATTCAGGTACCTGTCGGTGAGCAGACACTGGGCAGACTGTTCAATGTACTCGGTGAGACAATCGACAATGGCGAGCCGATCACTGATTCAAAAAAATGGGTCATCCACAGAGAGCCACCAACATTTGAAGAGCAAAGTCCGGTTGTAGAGATTCTTGAGACAGGAATCAAGGTTATCGACCTTCTTGCACCTTATGCAAAAGGTGGTAAGATCGGTCTGTTCGGTGGTGCCGGTGTAGGTAAGACTGTATTGATTCAGGAGCTGATCCGTAACATTGCCACGGAGCATGGCGGATATTCCATCTTTACAGGAGTCGGAGAGCGTTCCCGTGAGGGAAATGACCTCTGGACAGAAATGAAGGCATCAGGAGTACTGGATAAGACAGCACTGGTATTCGGACAGATGAATGAGCCACCTGGAGCACGTATGCGTGTCGCTGAGACAGGACTGACGATGGCAGAATATTTCCGTGATGAGCAGCATCAGAACGTGCTTCTCTTCATTGACAATATTTTCCGTTTTACACAGGCAGGATCTGAGGTATCCGCACTTCTTGGACGTATGCCTTCAGCCGTTGGTTATCAGCCGACACTGGCTACCGAGATGGGTGAGCTTCAGGAGCGTATCGCATCAACAAAGAACGGTTCAGTTACATCCGTTCAGGCGGTCTATGTACCTGCCGATGACCTGACTGACCCGGCCCCGGCAACAACATTTGCCCATCTGGATGCGACAACTGTACTTTCAAGAAAGATCGTTGAGCAGGGAATTTATCCGGCAGTAGATCCGCTGGAGTCCAGTTCCCGTATTCTGGAAGCAGATGTAGTTGGAGAAGAACATTATGAGGTTGCAAATAAAGTAATCGCAATTCTTCAGAAATATAAAGAATTGCAGGATATCATTGCCATCCTTGGTATGGAAGAGTTATCAGATGAGGATAAGGCAACTGTTATGCGTGCAAGAAAGATTCAGAGATTCCTTTCTCAGCCGTTCTTTGTAGCGGAGACATTTACGGGAATCCCAGGAAAATATGTACCGCTGAAAGAAACGATCCGTGGATTCAAGATGATCATTGACGGAGAGATGGATGAATATCCGGAAAGTGCATTCTTTAATGTTGGAACGATCGACGATGTCATTGCAAAGGCAAAAGCTGAAGCAGAAGAGGCACAGGCATAATAACGGGGTGAGTGCATATGGATACATTTGGTCTTAAAATCATAGCGAGTGACGGAGTGTTCTATGCAGGAAGATGTCAGAAACTGACTATTCCGGCACCGGATGGTGAGAAAGGAATCCTTGCCCATCATGAGAATATGGTGATCGCGGTGACAGTCGGGATTGCCCGGATGAACGTTGACGGGACGGAATGGAAAGAGATTGCTGTAGGAACAGGATTTGCGGAGATTGTAAATAACCGTGTAACTCTGATCGTAGATACAGCGGAGAAGCCGGAAGATATTGATGTACGTCGTGCAAGAGAGCAGAAAGAGCGGGCAGAAGAACAGCTTCGTCAGAAGCAGAGTATTCAGCAGTATTATCATACGCAGGCTTCGCTGGCAAGAGCAATGAACCGACTGCGTCTGTCGCAGGATAAAAAATGGAACTTGTAAGCAAAGTGAAAATATAAGATTATATTTCTTAATGGAAGAGATGTGCATGGAAGGACAAAGGTCTGCAATGTACATCTCTTTTGTCGTACAAACCCAGGCAGGTGTCAGCCTGCCTGAGATCCCTTTTTTGTGATAAAGGAATCTTTTTTATTGCGTTTTCGTATGGATTATACTACAATTAATTATGTCTGAGTATGGGCAGAAGAACCATAGTAATAGAGACAAGGGGAGATATTTGTATGAGTGATAGAGATAATCCGCGTTCTCTCGTAGAGATTATGAATGATGTACTGAGTACGGTACGTGAACATTATGACTCCGAGTATGTATATTATATTGAAAAAGAATATGAAGATATTGATGTGATTTATGAGTGGTGTGCCGAGAATGTGCCATGGCAGATGGATAAGATCAAGATGCTGCCGAAGGATCAGTGGCCACGCTGGATGGAACAGGAGATTACGGACACCACGGAGGACAGTTACAGTGTCTTCAGGAGACTGGATGAGAATACTGTGGCAATTCTTGCAGCAGTAGGGGTTCACCGTGGAGGATGCGAAGTGGATCTGCTGCGGAGCGTTTTGGCGTATCTTCCGGAGGCCATTACTTTACAGAAGCTTCAGAAGCAGCAGGAGTATCTGAGTTATCATGACAAGCTTACGGGACTATACAATAGAAATAGTTTTGTTTCTTATACAACGGATATAAATCCTGATGAGTTGAATTCATTAGGTGCAGTATCGGTAGATATTAACGGTCTTAAGAATTTTAATAAGGAATTTGGAAGAGATTACGGAGATGAAGTAGTGATCCGTGTCGGGGAAGTGCTGGAAGAGTATTTCCATACTGCAAATGTATATCGTATGACCGGGGATGAGTACCTGGTTCTGGTGGAAAATATCACATACGAAGAGTTTATGAAGCAGGTACACGGCACGTATACGAAGCTGGATAATATCAGTCTCGGACTTGCTTCTCTTGGCTGTGCATGGGAGAAGATCGACATTGATGTGGATGCACAGGTTTTAAGTGCCGAGAACATGATGCGTGAAGAGAAGAAAAAGTATTATAAGAATCTGCGGAAGGGGCATCATGAACCGATCATCAAGCAGGATCTTCTGGAGGATATTGAGGAAGGCAGATTTATCGTATGTCTTGTTCCGAAGATTGATGTGGCGACCGGCAATGTGGCAGGAGCAGAGGCAGTCGTACGCTACCACCACAAGGATCTTGGAATCATGGAACCGGGAAGATATATTAATCTTCTGGAAGAGACAAGACTGTCCCATTATCTGGATCTGTATGTTTTTGAGGAGGTCTGCAAGACCCTGCACAGATGGGAGCTGGACAATCTCCCGATGATTCCGGTTTCTGTCAATTTTGCAGGCACGACATTAAGACAGGACAATCTGATCGAAGAGATGGAGAAGCTTATAGATCGGTATCGTGTCCGTTGTGAATATCTCGAAGTAGAGGTATCCGAATCTTATGCCGACATGAATCAGGAGATGCTGGCAGAGACCAGCAGTAAGATCCGGAAGGCGAATGTCCGGGTGATCCTGGATCATTTCGGGTCAAAAAATTCCAGCTTTTCCATTCTTTCACTGATGGAATTTGATGGATTGAAGCTGGATAAAAGTGTGATTTCAAATTTAGTCGGAAACCGGAGAAGCAGGCTTGTTGCAAAAGCGGTGATCGATATCTGCCGTCAGCTTGGTGCCGTGGTCATGGCATCCGGTGTGGAGACGCAGGATCAGGTGAATGTACTGGAAGAACTGGGATGTGATTATGCACAGGGATCATTCTTTAATAAGGCGATTACGATCGAGACATTTGAAGTAAGATATTTAAAAGAGTAGAGAAATGAAAAATGAGAGTTTCAGACGATCTTTTTCGATGCTGTGTGCGGCAGTGGGATTGATAGTCCTGATGGGAATTGCAGTGGCAGGGCAGATGGAAAGCACGGAACAGCAGAATCAGAAACTCCTTTCTGAAAATCAGAAGCTGACAGAAGAGAACGAAAGACTTGAAAAAGATTTAAATAACTGGAAGATTGCAAAAGAAATAAAAGAAGCACCCGCAGTCCGGCTGAAGGAAGATTCAGAGAACTGGATGCTTGCACTTGTAAATGAAGAGTATCCGCTGGCGAAAGACTATACACCGGCATCTCTGACAAAGCTGGATGAGAAGTGCTCAGTGGATACAAGAATTTACGGAGAGCTGGAGCAGATGATCGCAGATGCGAGACAGGCGGGGCTGAATTTATATGTGACATCAGCATACCGGTCTTATGATCGCCAGCGGGAAGTGTTTGATACGACAATGAAAGACTGGATCAGTAAAGGATACAGTCCACTGGATGCTTATGATGAGACGAAGAAATCTGTGGCAGTTCCGGGTACCAGTGAACATGCGACAGGACTTGCGGTGGACATTATTTCCGGACAGTATACCGGATTGGATGATAAGCAGGGAGATACAGCCGAGCAGGAATGGCTGATGGCACATTGTCAGGAATATGGATTTATTCTGCGGTTTCCAAAAGATAAATCCAATGTAACGGGGATTGTTTATGAACCGTGGCATTATCGATATGTAGGAAAAGAAGCGGCCAAAAAGATAACTGAGCAGGGGATCACCTTGGAAGAATATCTTCAGGCTGATTGATGGATAAACAGGGGGCAGGCGAAAATAAGACTGTCGATACCAATGGGAAATAAAAGACTGAGGAGTATAAGAGGAGTACATAAGGAGGAGCAAAATGGAAGACTTAACATTTGGTGAACAGGTCAAGATTATTCTTGGAAGAAAAGGAATGACGATCAAAGAACTGGCAGAGACGATCGAAAAAGAGACAGGAAAGAAGATGTCCCGTCAGAATCTGACGCAGCGGCTTGGAAGAGATAATTTCCAGGAGCAGGATATGAGAATGATCGCACAGATTCTGGGATGTCAGTTTCATTTAAGTATTATGGTAGCTGAAGGAGAGAGCGAAGAGACGCAGGGCGAAACTGTTGTAAGATATGAGCAGAAACCAAAGGCTCATAAGAAGCACATTTCCGATGAGGGAGTGCCGGAACAGTTAGAACTGGATCTGTTCTTTGATAAAGATCCGGATGAAGCAGAGCCGACAGAACCAACAGAGGCAGAAGAGACAACTGTGGCACAGGAAGTTGCGTCAGAGCCGGAAGAATCAGAAGAGGCAGTTATGGTTCAGGAAGTTGCGTCAGAGCCGGAAGAATCAGAAGAGGCAGTTATGGCTCAGGAGATTGCAGCAGAACCTGTAGAGGAAGAGACAGCAGATACAGAGGAAGCCCCGGTTTATGAGGAAGAGACGGCATATTCTCCAGAGGAAGAAGCTCCGGTATATTCAGCGGCAGAAGAGTCAGCTTATTCAACAGACGCAGAGCAGGTTTCAGCTTATTCAACAGATGCGGAGTCTGATTCAGACTATGAAACAGAACAGATTTATGCAGACAGAACACCTGCAATCCAGGTGGAGCCGCTGCATCCTGAAACAATGGGTGAGGATGAGCGTGATATGACAATCGGCGAGTTGTATGATATCCATAAGGAACTTTCAGATCTGGAAGAAAATGTAAGGGCAGGAGAGCCGGTCGAAGAAATCAAGAAAGAACTGGAGAAGCCTAAGAAAGAAAAATTCAGAGGATTGAATTTCTTTTCAAGAAAGAAAAAGGCAGTGGAAGAAGAGCCTGCACCGGTAGAAGCAACTCAGACTTATGCAGAAGAGGAAAAAGAACCGTATCGTGCAGAGGAAAATAATGCTGCAGATGAAGGATACAGTTCCTATGAAGAGCAGGAAGAATGCGGACAGCCGGAATATGCATCTGAAGGATATCAGGAGGCAGCATATGAAAATACCGGATATGAGCAGAATGATGCCGGATATGAGCCGGAATATGAACAGGGCGATGCCGAATATCAGCAGGGAGAGGCTGAGTTCCAGCCGGTGATCCCGCATGCTGATGAAGAGGAAGACCGTGAGCTTGGAGATGTGAATCCATATACCGGAAAAGAATATCAGTCCAACAGTGTGCGTATGCATCCGACAAGGATCGGATATGTTCAGGTTTACGACAGAACGATTCATAAATGGACAGATATGACGGAATGGGCATTCCTCGGATACCAGGAGCGGAAGAAAGTGCTGCTTGGAAAGGCATACGAGCCACCGATTTATTTAGACTAAAATCAGGCCGGGGAGATACAGGATATGGAATGGAGTACATTATTATCACCGCGAAGAGAGCGGGAAAGCAGTGAAAAATACAGGTCCAGTGATCTGCGGAGTGAATTTGAAAAAGATTACCACCGGATCATAGGGAGTGCGTCTTTTCGCAGACTTCAGGATAAGACGCAGGTATTTCCACTGGATAAAAGTGATTTTATAAGGACAAGACTGACACATTCGCTGGAAGTATCTTCTCTTGGAAAGTCATTGGGACAGAATATTGGAGAGAGTATTTTAAAATATAAAAAAGACAGTGGATTTACCCCGCAGATGAAGGAAGATATCTCGCATATCCTTCAGTGTGCGGGACTGATCCATGATATAGGGAATCCACCGTTCGGCCATTTTGGAGAATCTGCCATCCGGGAGTGGTTTATACGAAATCTGCCGGAACTGAAGTTTGAAGGTGAAAGAGTAGAAGATCTTCTGACAGAACAGATGAAGCAGGATTTCTATCATTTTGAAGGAAATGCACAGGCACTGAGGCTTGTATCAAAGCTGCACTATCTGGTTGACGAACATGGAACGAATCTGACCTATGCGTTACTGAATACCATGATCAAATATCCTGTTCCATCCACCGGGATCGATAAAGAGAGTGGAAATATCAAGGACAAAAAGATGGGATATTATCTTGCAGATGAAGAATTGTTCCACAGGATCACGAAAGCGACAGGAGCGGGAAATAACCGTCATCCGCTGACATATATTTTGGAGGCGGCAGACGATATCGCTTATAAGACGGCAGATATTGAGGATGCTTTTGTGAAAGGATTTATTTCGTATCATCAGCTTGAGAGTGAGCTTGTAGTGCTGGAAAAGGAAACGGAAGATTCTCCGTTCAAACCGGCGACAAAACTCCGGCAGTTATATCAGAGGGGTGTGGAGAAGCAGGTCAGCAGTCCTGAAGCATACGCAGTGAAGAACTGGATCATCAGTGTGCAGGGATTTGTACTAAATTGTGTGACCTATGGATTTACTTCTAATTATGAAGCTATTATGGCCGGAACATTCGGACAGGATCTTTTTTATGGGACATTTGCAGAAAAGCTGATGAATCTGCTCGGAGATCTTGCTTACCGGAAAGTTTTTTCATCTAGACAGATTTATAAAATGGAGCTTGCAGAATATACGATCCTGGATTTCCTGATGAACCGTCTTGTAAGTTCTGTGTTGTATTACAATACGGACAGCGAACAGGATTCACTGGACAGCCGTATGGTATCCTTTATTTCTGATAATTATAAGACCGCCTACAGGCTGCAGTCACAGGGAAAAAGCAGGACAGAGAAATTATATCTCCGCCTGCTTCTGGTGACAGATTATGTCTGCGGAATGACAGACAGCTATGCAAAGCGTCTGTATCAGGAAATGAACGGGATTATTTAGTGGCGAGATACCGGCACCAGTGTCCGAAAAGTGCATCGTTGTTCCGCTCATCATCTCCCAGTTCAAGAACGGATACATAAGAACTGGTAAATTGAGGAAAACCGAACAGATCCGCAGCACGAGCCTCACGGGCATCATAAATGCCGGGAACGCCAAGCCATATATGACCATCTTCTTCGACCAGAAGGAGGTGGTTATAATTATAATAACCATGTAAAAGAAAACTATTGTTGGCAAGTGACCAGAATTTCCTCGGGAGTGTGGATAACTCTGCCCGCGTGATCTTGCGTGCTGTAACAGAGGATGTGGTATGTTTCGTGTCATCGGAATCAGAAACTGGGGCGGCATTCTTGGTCCCGGCTGTAGCTGTAGTAGCAAGATGGACAGAATCACCGGGATCAACAGATCTGACTGCCTTTGTGGAAGTAACAGGCTGAGTCCCGGCAGACTCCGCAGAATCAATGTCAGATTTCACAGACTCAGTCGTAGGAGCGGAAGTGACAGTTTCAGAACTGGTCTCCGCAGTTTCAGATCCAGTAGTTTCGACTGTCTCGCTTTCCTCCGGTTTGATTTCTGCGGCATGAACGGAGACTTCTTCAGGTGACGGAGACGATTCCACAGGAGAAACTTCTTCAGGTGACCGGGACAGTTCTTCGGCAGAAATCAGTGAAAAACCAACAGGAAGTGCATTAACTGAGGCAGCCCAGAAGAGTGGTTCTGCTTTCCCTTCCGGCAAAAGAAGAAAGCCTTCAAGTCCGGAAAAAGATTTCCCGCAGGGAAATAATGACTCAGATATAGATAACCGGGTTGCAATACTTCCACCGGAATAGTTCAGGATTGCACAGGGAGCATGGATGAGATCCCTGTCTTTGTTATAAAATCCATGGAGTTCCAGTGCCGTTCCGGGAGAGAGTGGCAGACTTTTCAGATGAAGTGTCATCATACAGGAGCGGTACTGATGGGAAATCTGTAAAAATCCAAGATTCCTTTTTCGCTGCCCGGTTTCATATTCATAGAGATAATAAATACCCTGGTTCATAAAATACCTTTCATCTTGTCTTTTTCGTATAATGTATTCAAAAGGAGCAGAAAAAAGAACAAAGAAATAAAAGCCGGGAATGTTATGAAAGAATGGAGTGAGAGGAGAAGCCGTTATGGAACAATTAAAGAATGAATCAGAAACTGAATTACAAAATCAATCAGAAATTGAAATGCAGAATCAATCAGAAGCTGAAATGCGGGATGAAAAATATATGAAAGAAGCGTTGAAGCAGGCCAAAAAAGCATATGCCTTAGAAGAAACCCCCATCGGATGCGTGATCGTCCATGAGGGAAAAATCATTGCCCGTGGATACAACCGCCGCAATACAGATAAAAGTCCGCTTGCTCATGCAGAAATTTCCGCAATAAAAAAAGCCAGCAAAAAGCTGGGTGACTGGCGGCTGGAAGAATGTACTCTTTATGTGACACTGGAGCCATGTCAGATGTGTGCCGGTGCGATCATCCAGTCCCGGATTCCAAGAGTGGTGGTGGGCTGCATGAATCCAAAGGCAGGCTGTGCCGGATCGGTGCTGAATCTTTTGGATGTGCAGGCATTCAATCACCAGGCTGAAGTAAAGACCAAAGTCTTAGAAGAAGAATGCAGCCTGATGATGAAGCAATTTTTCAGAGAGCTTCGTGCGAAGCAGAAAATGAAAAAGAAATCACTTTTCTCTGAATAAGAGTCCGAATACCTTTCTGACAAATGGACCGGCAAAGCAAAGCTGCCAGAAGAATGCCATTGGGAAATTCAATGCGGTCGTCTCAAGCCATACGGCAATAAACTGACTTCCTGCATTTTTGAAAAGCAGGGTCGCAGCCAGGCTCATCAGCGGACACATACCGATGATCGATACGACAGAAATTGCAAGCACGATCATAAACGGGTTGTCTCTTTCTGGATTTATGATCGAAAAAGCTTTCTTTTTGGCAAATGGTCCTACAAGAAAGAAATCAAGGATAAATGCAATTGGTCCCATGATGACAAGTTCGTGGAAAGCACTTAAAAATACTTCATTCTTCATACCGCCGATGTTCAGTGCGATATTGTAGCAGATCATCACATAAACCATGACAAATACCATGATAATCGTAAAAATTACATCTTGAAACTTATTTTTGGGCATAAAAAAACCTCCTGAGATAATAAGCGTAACAGAATCGTGTTGTTCGTTCATCATTCCGGGGGAATGTATCGTTTCCAATATAACCAGTATTCTATTCAGTTGACTTGTTGCTAAATAAATTGCTAAAAGTGCATTGTGCTTCGAACTGGACCAACAGACGTTACCCCGACAGTTGACTCAGCCCAGGCACCCTTACGGCACCCGGAAGGTTCTGCTTAGTGCTGCTCCGTTCCCGACCTGACACGGTTCACAGATTCCCGTCGCGTAAGACCCGGACATCAACGCCACTTATCGGGGGCAGC
>ERZ773170.2490-NODE-2490-length-10926-cov-9.789348_pt1 | contig 10926 bp, 7 predicted proteins | sample MGYA00581002_ERZ773170 | MGnify/ENA primary metagenome ERZ773170 (study PRJEB29015, sample SAMEA2737811) | human gut metagenome | biome: human gut; feature: human-associated habitat; material: faeces | place: China | collected 2012 ... | reverse complement strand
AGCTGCTGGAATACCAGAGCAAGGAAAACACCCGCCTGCCGGTTTTGCAGGCAGAACTGAAAGAGGTGAAGCGGCGCATCGACAATCTGGTGGCGGCCATCGAGCAGGGCATCCTGACGCCTTCCACCAAGTCGCGGATGGAGGAACTGGAACAGCAGCGTGAAGCGCTGGAAACCAGTATCCTGCAGGAGCAGATCGAAACGCCGCCCATCACCCGGGAACAGATTCTGTTCTGGTTCGATCAGTTCCGCCACGGCGACCCGGCGGATATCGCCTTTCAGGAAAAGGTCATCGACTGCTTTGTCAACTCCATTTATATGTTCGATGACCGCATCGTGGTGAATTTCAACTATCAGGAGGGCGGACGCCCGGTCTCCCTCGAAGAAGTACTTAGTTCGTTTTTGGATGGGAATGGTGCACCAGAATACCTCGCAATTTTATTGCGGGGTATTTTTGTTTTGCAAAAACCTTGCATAGACCCGCGCGGCGGAGCATAAAAGCAAAGCAGCAGGGCATAAATGTGAGGTCTTATTTTTATATAAACAGGTCATCAGGTGGGGGACAACGGCAAAGAGCGCCAAATATTCAACAAATCTTTGGAGCCTTAACATCCGCAGGCGTGGGAGCAGTAACGAAGCGGATAAAACCCGGAGTTCATTAGGGAACCAAATCCGGGGCCAGACCATGAGAGAGACTCTGGGACGGGCATGTGCAGGGATAAGTTCTTACCCGTCTCGCAGCCTAAAACCTCTACAGGCCGTCCGACTATGGATGATATCTATCAGGATCATAGTCAGAGGATTTAAGAAAAAGCAAGCCGTCGCGGGGGAGCCATTCCGGCAGACTGGTGGCTTTTTGTACACGGCTCCAGCCGGCGGGATTTCTCTTGGCGGGCCTTCCGGGTGTGATGCGATAAACAATGTAATGCTCACCGTTGCAAAATTGCAGGATAGCAATTTTGCCGGTAGGAAAATCAGCGTCTGCGTCTGCTAGCGAAAACTGCCACTGACATTGTGTGTCCAGTTCAGATAACTCTATGATTTGTTTGGCAAGTTTATGGGCCGTATCCTCATTGGGCTGTTCAAACCCGCCATAGTTGTCGATGTGCAATTCGCCTTTCGCATACGCCTCATCAATTGTCGCCTGGGCGGCGGTCATGAGGGAGCGAGCCTGGAGCATGATGCGCTTTTCAACGGCTTTGTCGATATAGCCGGTCAGGGACGGGACCAAAAGCGCTGCCAATACGGCCAGGATGACCAGGACAACGATCAGTTCAACGAGGGTGACCCCTCTTTTTTGGTTGGAATCACAGAACCGGGCCATAGCGCACGCCTCCCGCATCAGTATAAAACCGTACAAATAAAGTATATGCGCATAACGATGCTGCGTCAATTGTGGGGGATGCCAAATTCTTTATACATTATTTGTGAATAATGTGATATTATAATACGATTTGAAAAACGCAGACGGCGGCAGTAAGAGGTACTGCCAAAAATCCTGCCCCAAATTTGTCGATTGTGCCAAACGAATAAAGTTGCAATCAGATTTGACTTTTTGTATACTATACCTATATATACTATACAAAATAATCGGAAATATTATAAAAATTCTGGTTGGAAAGCGGGCCGGATGTTGAAAAAGATTAGGATACAGCGGGTGAGCATCTTTGATATTGTCGCCACGCTGGTGTTGGCGGTGGTGCTCGTCGCGTTCGCGGTGCAGGGCACGGGGGAGTTGGCTCAAATGCAGACCGCCACGGACGATTACATCCAGTGCGAGACACTGGCCCGGCAGCTGCAAAGCGGGTCGGACTACCTGATCGAGCAGGTGCGGATGTACACCGCCACCGGTCAGCGGGAGTACATGGACAACTACTTTGAGGAGCTGAACACGACCCGCCGCCGCGAGAACGCTTTAGAGTATTTTGCAGAGCATTACGGCGACAACGATGCTTTCACGCTGCTGAAATCCGCCATGGCAACGTCGCAAAATCTGAGCTATACGGATCGGTATGCCATGCGGCTTGTGGCGCAGGCTACGTTGACGGACGAGTCGAGCTGGCCGACGGAAATCCGGTCTGTCTCGCTGCATGACAGTGACATAACGATGACAGACAGCGAGAAAATGCGCAAGGCACAGCAGTTGGTTTGCAACGACCAATATCAAAATATGCGCGATGAGGTGAACGAAAAAATCACCGAGAGCATGGACAGCCTGATTGCGCTGACACGCAGCCGCCAGAACGGAGCACAGACCGTTTTCACCGGCGTGTACCGTAAAATTGAGCTGTGCGCGGCGCTGCTGGTACTGCTCATGCTGGAAATCTGCATGATAACGCGCTATTTTGTGGTAAAGCCGCTGATGGACTACGGTCAGAGCATCCGGCGCGGGGAGATCTTCCCGGTGGTAGGCGCGGCAGAATTGCAGGACCTGGCACTGACCTACAACGAAGTCTACCGCGAAAACCAGGAGACGCAGAAGATCATCCGCCACGAGGCCGAGCACGACGCGCTGACCGGCGCACTGAACCGCGGTTCGTTTGAAAAGATCCTGAATATCTATAAGAACGGCGAGAAGCCGTTTGCAATGATTATCTGTGACGTTGACATTTTTAAACATGTCAACGACACTTACGGACATGCGGTGGGTGACGAGATCCTGAAAAAGGTCGCAAACCTCTTAAAAACGACCTTCCGCAGCATCGACTATGTCTGCCGCATCGGCGGTGACGAGTTTGCCGTTATCATGGTGGATGTGAATCAGGAATTGAGTTATACCATACGTGAGAAAATCACGGTAATCAACAATCAGCTGTACTGTCCGACGGACGACCTGCCGGCCATCTCGCTGAGCGTGGGCGTGGCCTTTACGGATCGCGCAAACCCCGGCGAGAGCATCTTCAAGGATGCTGACAAGGCGCTGTACCGTGTCAAGCAGAACGGCAAGCACGGCTGCGGCTTCTATTAAGTGCGCACGGATTTTGCGCAGCTGCGCCGTCTGCCGGACCTGCTTTTCCCGCGGCGCTGTCCGTTTTGCGGGTCATTGCTGGGGCCGGACGCACTGCAGGGCACGGTTTGCCCGGCCTGCGTGCCCGAAGAAATGCGCTTACAGCACATTCCGGCGCGTCTGCCGGAGGGCGAACACGATTTTTACGCCGTGCGGGAGGCTGCTGCGGCGTATTATTACGAGGATATTGTACGTACAGCCGTTTTGCGCTGCAAGCGGGGCGGCTGCTTTTGGTATGCCCGGGAGCTGGCGGACCGTGTGGCCGTGCTGGTGTTCGGCGCACTGCCGGCCAAACAGCCCGGAAAAATGCCGCAGTATGCGGGTGTGACCGCGCTGCCGCTGTACAGCTGCATTGTGCCGGTGCCGCCCCGCCAGCCGCTGCCCGGTATGCCGGGTCTGCCGCTGCTGCTGGCGCGCCGGTTGGGCGCGGTGCTGGGGGTCCCGGTGGAGACACCGCTGTACATCAAGCGCCGGGGCCGCCCGCAGAAGGAGCTTACCCGCGAGCAGCGCCTGCAAAACGCCAGGGGCGCGTTTGGCTGCCGCCCCGGCACAGACCTGACCGGCAGGCGGGTGCTGCTGATCGATGACATTATCACAACCGGTGCGACGGCATCGGCGTGTGCGCTGGCACTTTTGGAGGCCGGTGCGGTGGAGGTGACCGCTGTGGCGATTGCCGCGGCGGAGGAGCTGCCCAAGAGCCGGAAAAAGCCCCCTGAGACAAAACCATAAAAAGACCGAAGCGGCGTGCCCGGAAATCATGGGCGTACCGCTTCGGTATTTTTCATAGCTTATACGAGCTTATACGGGGCATCTCCGCACCATCCGGTATGCCGTGCCCGCCCCGCCCAACGCCAGCCCTGCCAAAAATAGGGTGAAAAATTTGGCGGTTTTGCCACGCGCATAAAATCTGAACATCCTGTATAATAAAGACACGGATCGATTTTCTGCTGTAAAAAGGAGAAACCGCGATGACAAAGCAAAAATATATCATGGCGCTGGACGCGGGCACCACGTCCAACCGCTGCATCCTTTTTAACGCCCGAGGCGAGATGTGCAGCGTCGCGCAAAAGGAGTTCACCCAGTATTTCCCCAAGCCCGGCTGGGTCGAGCATGACGCCAACGAGATCTGGACGACCCAGCTCGGCGTGGCGCTGTCGGCCATGAACGAGGTCGGCGCGTCGGCGGAGGACATCGCCGCCATCGGCATCACGAACCAGCGCGAGACGACCATCGTCTGGGACCGTGACACCGGCGAACCGGTCTACCACGCCATTGTCTGGCAGTGCCGCCGCACAAGCGAGTACTGCGACGAGCTGAAGGCCCGCGGCCTGACCGACCTGATCCGGCAAAAGACCGGGCTGGTCATCGACGCTTACTTCTCGGCCACAAAGCTCAAGTGGATTTTGGACAACGTGCCCGGCGTGCGTGCGCGTGCCGAGCGCGGCGACCTGCTGTTCGGCACGGTGGAAACGTGGCTCATCTGGAAGCTGACCTGCGGCAAGATCCACGTGACCGACTACTCCAACGCCAGCCGGACGATGATGTTCAACATCCACACGCTGGACTGGGACGACGAGATACTGAAAATTCTCGATATACCGCGCTGTATGCTACCGCGTCCCGTGCCCAACAGCGAGTTCTACGAGTACGCCGACCCGATGCACTTCGGCGGCGAGATCAAGATCGCGGGGGCGGCGGGCGACCAGCAGGCCGCGCTGTTCGGCCAGACCTGCTTTAACAAGGGCGAGGCCAAAAACACCTACGGCACCGGCGGCTTTTTGCTGATGAACACCGGCGACCACCCCGTGCGCAGCAAAAACGGCCTGCTGACTACCATCGCCTGGGGGCTGAACGGCCAGGTGAACTATGCGCTGGAAGGTTCCATTTTCGTCGCCGGTGCAGCCATTCAATGGCTTCGGGACGAGCTGAAGATTTTGGAGGACAGCCGCGACTCCGAGTACATGGCCCGCAAGGTGCCGGACACCAACGGCTGCTACGTGGTGCCCGCCTTCACCGGTCTGGGCGCCCCCCACTGGGACCAGTACGCCCGCGGCACCATCGTAGGCCTGACCCGCGGCTGCAACAAAAACCATATCATCCGCGCCACGCTGGACAGCCTGTGCTATCAGGTCAACGACGTGCTGGACGCCATGAGTGCTGACTCCGGCATCCGCCTGTCCACGCTGAAAGTGGACGGCGGCGCGGCGGCCAACAACTACCTGCTGCAGACTCAGGCCGACATCAGCAACGCGCCGGTGGAGCGGCCTTCCTCGGTGGAGACCACCGCCCTGGGTGCGGCGTACCTGGCAGGTCTGGCCGTCGGCTTCTGGTCCGGGCCGGAGGAACTGGCGAAAAAACACGCTATCGACAAAATGTTTGTGCCTGACATCTCCGAGGAAGAGCGCCGCAAGCGGCTGCGCGGCTGGCACAAGGCCGTGCGCTGCGCCTACAACTGGGCGCGGGACGACGACGAGGACGAATAATGCACACCCCATGGCTGCCCCTTTTGCCAGGAGCAGCCATTTTTCTATTGAAAAAGCAGCCTTATAATGTTATTATAAAATGAATGGTTGTATCCCTGTAACCGACAGCCTGGACAACGGAGGTCCTGCATGCATTATCACAAATCCAAATTTCTGCGGTTTGCAAACGCCGCTTTCGAGTTTCTGCTGCTGATCCTTACTTTCATCTTTGCCGGCTGGCTGCGCAGCTACACACCCACGGGCAGCCAGTTCTTTATGTGGGACATCTGGACGTTCCTGCCCATTTCGGCCCTGTATGCGCTGGTGATCGTAGGCTGTAACGCCGTGCTGGGCAGCTACCGCACACTGCACCTGCGCAACAGCATCAAGCAGCTTTTTCTTATCGCGCTGACCAGCCTGATGGGCCTGGCGCTGATGGCTACTGCGTTTTACGTGTTCCGCGTCAGCCAGCTTTCCCGTCTGCTGCTGGTATATTATTACCTGCTGTCGGTCATTATGATCTACCTCAAGCGGCTGGTGTTTGACAGGCTGGCGGATGCTTACGTGCGTAAGCACGACATCGTGCCCCGGGCGCTGCTCATCGGCGGCGGGCAGCTGGCCCACCGCTTCTTCCGCGATGTGATCGAGGGCCGCGGAAGCACCGCCATGCAGTATGTGGGCTACCTGGACGCCGCCCCCCGCGAGGGTCTGCCCGCTTATCTGGGTACCGTGGACAGCCTGTATGAACTGCTGCAGACCCACAAGGTCGATATGATCGTACTGGCCCAGGATGTGCAGGATGTAGCTACTACCCAGCGCATTATGATGCTGGCCGACAACTTCCACCTGCGGGTAGCCGCAGTGCCGGTGTACAATGATTACGTCAGCTCCCGCACCGAGATCAGCACCCTGGGCGGCATGCGGTTCGTGGACCTGCGCCTGCTGAACACCTGCGAGATCATGGGCGTAAATATTGTTGTCACCGACATGGAAAAGACCGTCCGTCTACTGGAGGAAAAGCTGGAGGATTGGCGCGGCAAATACATCTGCGTGGCCAACGTCCACACCACTGTGACCGCCCACGACGACCCCACCTACCAGGCCGTGCAGAACGGCGCTGTGATGGCCCTGCCGGACGGCGGCCCGCTGTCCAAATTCAGCCGCGAGCAGGGCTATGTGGACGCCGCCCGCGTGACCGGCCCCGACCTGATGAAAGAGATGCTGAAAGAGAGCGCGGACAAGCACTACCGCCACTATTTCTACGGTTCTACGCAGGAAACGCTGGATATTTTAAAAGCAACTATTGAGAAGAATTACCCCGGCGCGGTGATTGCCGGCATGTACTCTCCGCCGTTCCGTCCCCTCACGCCTGAGGAGGACGCCGCCGTCATCCGCCGCATCAACGAGACCAAGCCGGATTTCGTCTGGGTCGGCCTGGGTGCCCCCAAGCAGGAGCGCTGGATGGCCGCCCACGAGGACAAGGTACAGGCCGTGATGGTGGGTGTGGGTGCCGCTTTCGACTACGAAGCCGGCAACATCCGCCGCGCCCCCATGTGGATGCAGCGCCACAACCTGGAATGGCTGTACCGCCTGATGCAGGACCCCAAGCGCCTGTTTAAGCGCTACCTGACCACCAACATCAAATACCTGTGGTGGACCTGGAAACAATGACCCTATCGCCATCGCACACCGCGGTGGCGTTTTTTGTCCCACACAAAAGCCGCCCTCTGCGAGACAGCCTCCCCCGATACGGGGGAGGTGGCGCGAAGCGTCAGAAGGGGAGCGGTGACTGCGCGACAGCGCAGACGGAGGGAGAGAACCTTCGATAAAGCTCTCATTCAGGATTGCAGAAAGTTTTTCTCTAAGGAGTTTGTATAAATGAAACGACTCGTCATCGGTCTGCTGGCCCACGTGGACAGCGGCAAAACCACCCTGGCCGAAGGCCTGCTCTACCGTGCCGGTGTGCTGCGCAAGCTGGGCCGGGTGGACCATAAGGATGCCTTTCTGGACACCGACGCCCAGGAGCGCGCCCGGGGCATTACCATTTTCTCCAAGCAGGCCATGTTGACGCTGCCTGCCCTGCCGGACGCCGAGGAGACCACCCTGACCCTGCTGGACACCCCCGGCCACGTGGATTTTTCCGCCGAGGCCGAGCGCGCTTTGCAAGTGCTGGATTACGCGGTGCTGGTCATCAGCGGCACCGACGGCGTGCAGGCCCACACCGAAACGCTGTGGAAGCTGCTGGCACGTTACCGCGTACCTACCTTTATCTTCGTCAACAAGATGGACCTGCCCGGGGCGGATGCCGCCGTGCGCCTACGGGAGCTGCGTGGGCGGTTCGGGGATGGCTGTGTGGATTTCACCACCGCGCCGGACCCCGAGGCCCTGGCCCTGTGCAGCGAACCACTGATGGAGGAAGTGCTGGCGGACGGCCAGCCTAAGCACGACACTCTGCTGATGGCTATTGCGCGGCGGCAGGTGTTCCCCTGCTTTTTTGGCGCAGCCTTACGGCTGGACGGCCTGGATGGCCTGCTGCATGGTCTGCAATCCCTGACACGGATGCCCCCCGCCTGGGGCGAATTCGGCGCACGGGTGTTCAAAGTCAGCGAGGATGCCGGCACCCGCCTGAGCTGGCTGAAAGTAACCGGCGGCGTGCTGCACGTAAAAGATACGCTGCCGGGCGGCGAAAAGGCCGACACCCTTCGCCTGTACAGCGGCGGCAAGTTCCGGCTGGTCAGCGAGTGCCTGCCCGGCACCGTGGTGGCCGTGACCGGCCCCGCCAACACCCGCCCCGGCCAAGGCCTGGGGGCCGAGGCCGACGCCAGCGCCCCACTGCTGGAGCCGGTGCTGAACTACCGGGTGGATTGCCCCGACGCCGACCCACACACCGTGTTAAGAGCGCTGCAAACCCTGGAGGACGAGGACCCGCAGCTGCATGTGGCCTGGCGCGCCGATCTGGCCGAGGTGCATGTGCAGCTGATGGGCGAAGTGCAGCTGGAAATTTTGCAGAACATCCTGCAGGAGCGGTTCAAGCTGACCGTCACCTTCAGCGAGGGCGGCATTTTGTACAAAGAGACCCTCACCGCTGCCGTCGAGGGCATCGGCCACTACGAGCCTCTGCGCCATTATGCCGAGGTGCACCTGCTGCTGGAGCCCGGCCTCCGGGGCAGCGGCGTGCAGCTGGCAGCGGACTGCCCGCCGGATAGTCTGGCCGAAAACTGGCAGCGCCTGGTGCTGACCCATCTGGCCGAGCGCACCCATCCCGGCGTGCTGATCGGTGCGCCGCTGACCGATGTGAAGATCACGCTCGCTGCAGGCCGCGCCCACCAAAAACACACCGAGGGCGGGGACTTCCGCCAGGCCACCTACCGCGCCGTGCGCCAGGGCCTGCGGATGGCCGAAGCCAAAAACGCCGTGCAATTGTTGGAGCCGTGGTATGAGTTCACGCTGGAGCTGCCCGCCGATTGCCTGGGCCGCGCCATGGCCGATGTGCAGCGGATGTGCGGCAGCTTTGAGCCTCCCCTCGCCCAGAGCGACACCGTGACCCTGACCGGCCGCCTGCCGGTAGCCACTGCCCGGGGCTATGCCCGGGAAATTGCCGCCTACACCCACGGCCTGGGCCGCTGGTCTGTGCTGCCCGCCGGGTACGATGCCTGCCACAACGCCGACGAAGTGCTGGCTGACTTTGGCTACGACCCGGACGCCGACGTGGAGAACCCGGCCGACTCGGTCTTTTGCAGCCACGGCGCGGGGTATCTCGTCCGCTGGGACGAGGTGCCTGCCAAGGCCCATGTGGACAGCGGGCTTGCCCGCCGCCTGGACAGCCCCGCCGGGGTGAACACCGATGCCGCCGATGAGGACGAGGAAGTACAGGCCAACAACGCCCGCCGCCGCGCGGCCGCCTACCGGGGCACGCTGGAGCAGGACAAGGAACTGCTGGCGATTTTTGAGCGCACCTATGGCAAGATCAAGCGTCGTGGCCAGCCCGCCGGGGCGGATAACGACGGCAAAGCCGCCCGCACCGCCATGCACACCCGCCCGGCCCCGGTGGTGACTTCTTCCGCCCCTGCCAAGCCCCAGCCCACCGGGCCGGACTACCTGCTGGTGGACGGCTACAACGTGATTTTTGCCTGGGATGAATTGCGCAAAATGGCCGAGACGAACCTGGATGCCGCCCGCCGCCGCCTGATGGACATTTTGTGCAACTACGCCGGGTACAAGCGCTGCGTGCCCATCTTGGTATTTGACGCTTACAAAGTACGCGGTGGCACGCGGGAAGTAGAAAAGCACCACAACCTGTACGTAGTCTACACCCAGGAGGCCGAGACCGCCGACATGTACATCGAGCGCACCACCCACGAGCTGGCCAAGGATCACCGCACCCGCGTGGTGAGCAGCGACGGTGCCGAGCAGATCATCGTGCTGGGCAACGGTGCCCTGCGCGTCTCCGCCCGCGCTTTCGCCGAGGAAGTAGCCGCAGTAGAAAAGGAAATACGAGAGTTTTTGCAGAATTGAGGCACCTCTTAAAGGCTCCCTTTTGCAAAGGGATATGTCACCGACGGTGACTGAGGGATCGTTCCGTTTACCTGGCAAGTCGGTTTGCCCCACAAGGTCACAATCCCCCAGTCTGCGCTTGCGCGCAGGCAGCCCCCCTTACACAAGGGGGTCTTTTTGTTTGCACTATTTCTCATTTAGAAATGATTTTGAAAAACGCCTGTGCTATACTGGTGTCAAATCCAAAGAAAGGAGATGCCCGCCATGCGGCCTATCTTAATTGTCGAGGACGAGCCCGCCATTGCCGACTTAATTGAAATGACGCTGGAACCCCTGGGCCAGCCGCTCATCAAGGCACACACCGGCAACGAAGCCGCCAACCTGCTGGAGTCCACGCTGTTCGACCTTATTCTTCTGGACGTGATGCTGCCCGGCGTGGACGGCTTTACCCTGATGGACTACATTGCCCCTACGGGCACGCCGGTCATCTTTTTAACGGCCAAAGCCACGGTGGAGGACCGGGTGCGCGGGCTGCGGCTGGGCGCGTATGACTACATCGTCAAGCCCTTTGCCCCGCCGGAGCTGCTGGCCCGGGTGGAAGGCCTGCTGCGCCACACCGGCCGCCGGGCCGCCACACTGCAAGCTTTCGATGCCGTCATCGACCCGGACAACCACATCGTCACCCAAAACGGCACCCGCGTAGAGCTGACGCCCCGGGAGTTTGATCTGCTGCTGGCCCTTGTCCGTGCCCGGGGGCAGCTGCTCTACCGCGAGGCCCTGTATGAGCGAGTCTGGGGCCTGGACAGCAATGCCGGGCCGCGCACGGTAGACATCCACATCCACCGCCTGCGCAAAAAACTGCACTGGGATCATAAGATCGTGACCGTACCCAAAGTAGGGTACAAGTTATTGCCGTAACCTCTAAAAGGCCCCCTCTGCGAGGGAGCTGTCCGCGAAGCGGACT
>ERZ773170.2458-NODE-2458-length-11056-cov-9.327697_pt1 | contig 11056 bp, 9 predicted proteins | sample MGYA00581002_ERZ773170 | MGnify/ENA primary metagenome ERZ773170 (study PRJEB29015, sample SAMEA2737811) | human gut metagenome | biome: human gut; feature: human-associated habitat; material: faeces | place: China | collected 2012 ... | reverse complement strand
CTGCACGAAATCATTCTGCACGCCGGTCACATGGCGCAGGTTGACCAGATAGCACTGGTTGCAGCGGGCAAAGTGGTAGGGGGCCAGCTCTTTCTCGGCCTTTTGCAGGCTGCCCCGCACCGACCAGGTATCGGCAGCGGTGTGGTAGTGCAGCAGGCGGTCGCGGGTCTCCAGGTACAAAATATCATCGGTATTCAGCAGCTGCACACCGCCGCCCACCTGCAGGGCAATTTGCCCGCCACGGCGGCGCTGGATGCGCTGGAGCGCCCGCTCCAGCTTGGTGCTGAACTGGTAGTAGCTGACGGGCTTAAGCACGAAGTCCAGGGCATCCACCTCGTACCCGCGGATGGCGTACTGGGCCATGTTGGTGACGAACACCAGCACCACATCCGGATCCACCTGCCGGATGCGTTCGGCGGTAGGCATGCCGCCCAGGGTGGGCATCTCGATGTCCAGGAAGATAATGTCAAAGCCGGGGCGGTAGGGGTCCACGATCTCGGCCCCATCGGCAAAAGCGGTCACGTCCAGCTGGCGGCCGCTTTCCCGGGCATACTGGGCAATAAATCCGCAAAGCTGCTCCCGCATGGCGTCGTTGTCTTCCACTACGGCGATTTTAGCCATTTTGTATGCCCCCTTCCAGGTAAACGTATATAACAGTATTATGGCAAATATGCCGGAAAAAAGCAACACTTTTTGCTGCAAAAAATCCGCCTGCCGAAACAGACGGAATTTTCTAAATTTAATGCGGTGCGCCGCCGCCCAATTGCGGGATGGGGCAGTGGCGGATGTACCACGCGAAGAGCAGCGAGGAGATGCTCCATGTGATGGGGTAGGCCCAGAATACCACGCCGATGGCATGGATAAAATGCAGCGTGATTGTAATGTAGGTGATGCGCAGCACGCACCAGACCGCCAGCATGACCATCATGGGCACCACCGGGCGGCCCAGGCCGCGCAGGATGCCTGCACAGCAATGGCTGAACGCCAGCAGGCAGTAGAACAGCGCCGCCGTGTGGGCCTGCTGGACGCCGAAAGCGATAACGTCCGGCTCGCTGCTGAAGGCTCCGATGAGCCAGGGGGACGCCAGATAGATGCAGACGCCCACGACCTCGGCCATGGCGATGGAGCAGAGGATGCCGAATTTCATGCCCTTGCGCACGCGGTCCGGCTGACCCGCGCCTACGTTCTGGCTAACGAACGTTGCCAGCGCCATGGCAAAGCAGGTCACCGGCAGGAAGGCAAAGCCCTCCACCTTACTATAAGCACCGCAGCCCGCCATGGCGTTGGCACCAAAGGAGTTGATGTTGGACTGCACAATGACATTGGCCAGCGAGATGACCGAGTTCTGGATGCCGGAGGGCAGGCCCTGCACAATGACAGCCTTGAGGGACGGCCCATCAAAGCGGACTTCCCGCGGGCGGACGGCCCATTCTTCTTTGGAGCGTATCAGCTTGGAGAACGCCAGCACGGCGCTGACCGTCTGGGAGGCAATCGTGGCAAATGCCGCTGCGCCAACACCCATGCGGAAAACGCCGATCAAAACAAGGTCCAGCACGATATTGATGATGGAGGCCGCGATCAGGTACCGCATAGGGCTGCGGCTGTCGCCCACAGACTGCAAAATACTCGCACCTACGTTGTACATAACCACAGCAATGCTGCCCATAAAGTACATGCGGAAGTAGGCGATGGAGTTGACCAGTACGTTGTCCGGCGTGCCCATCCAACGCAAGATCTGCGGAGTAAGCAGCACACCCACCACCGTAAGCACCGCACCGGCGGCCAGGCCCAGGGCTACCGTAGTGTGGATGGTGCGGCGCATGCGCTGCCAATCCTTGGCACCAAAGTAGCGGGCCACCACAACGCCCGCGCCCAGCGACACGCCGTTGACAAAGCCGGTCAAGAGAAAGATCAGACTGCCGGAGGAGCCGACAGCGGCCAGAGCCTCGCCGCCCAGGAAGTTGCCGACGATGAGGGAGTCGGCTGCATTGTACAGCTGTTGGAAAAGGTTGCTGATAAAAATAGGCAGCGCAAACAGCAGCATGCCTTTTGCTACACTGCCCTCGGTCAGGGTCGTTTTCTTTTGGGGTTCCATTCTGTGTTTCCTACACTCCTTCTGTTCGCCATCGGGTGACATAAATGTATTGTAACACTTCCTTACGAGGTATGGCAAGTTTTTGGATACATATTTTATACAAGATGGCAAAAGCCCCCGCCATGCCTTGCGGCGCAGCGGGGTCTTTTGTTTGAAAAGAACATTTTGCAGAGCAAACGGGAATGGTGAAATAAGATCAAGCGGTCTCCTGCATTTTGGCCGTCAGCTTCCGGGCGGCAAACACAAGCGCCACAGCGGCGGCAGCCAACAGGGCAGAGCCGATGTACCCGGCCACGTAGGAGCCGGTGGAATCGTAGAAGGTCGCGCTAATCTTGGGGCCGACAAAGGCGCCGATGCCGTAGCCGATGAAGATCAGGCCGTAGTTGCGGTTGTAGTACTTGCTGCCGAACACGTTTTTGACGATAGGGGCAAAGACCACCAGCAGTCCGCCGAAGGAGAAGCCCACCAGGCAGATGCAGGCGATGAAGTAAGGCAGACTCTTGGCAACCGTCAGCATGCACATGGAGATACCGTTGAGGACCAATACCAGAATCAGGGAGTTCCAGCCCTTGAGCTTATCATAGATAAAGCCGAAGCCGATACGGCCGCACATGTTGGCCAGCGTCATGATGGAAACACACATGGCGGCAGTCATGGCGTTCTGGCCGATCTGGTTCTGGGCAATGGGCGAAGTGGCGCTGACCATCATGGTACCGGCGGCGTTCGCAAAGATAAACATCACGACCATGACCCAGAATACCGGGGTCTTGACCATCTGGGGGATGTTGTAGTTTTTGGCATTCAGCTCTTTTGCCTGGGTGGCGCTGGGGGTCCAGCCTTCGGGCATCCAGCCCTCCGGGCAGGGCACGATCATCCATGCCACAGCGCCGACACCGATCAGGAATACGACCGCCAGGATGCGGCAGGCCATCTGCGCACCGTAGGTGTCAATGAGCCACTGGGCAATGGGCGACATGATGAAGGGGCCGCAGGATGCGCCCGCCTGCACAAGGCTGGAGATAGAACCGGCCTTGTCGGGGAACCGCTTGAGGGCCGTAGGCAGGCAGGCCGGGTAGATCGTGCCTGCGCCCGCCCCCGCCATGACGCCGGGACGCGGGATTTACAGGAGATGGGCCGCGGCGGCGGGCTGGTGCTGCTGGGCGGCATCCGCAAGCTGGCGGCCCAGACTGTGCCGGACTTGATGCAAAAATTTCTTGCCACATCCGGCAACGAACATACCCGCTTTGAGCTGCACACCGAGAGCAGCTTCACCGCCGATCTGCTGCAAGCCGTGGCCGAGGAACGGCTCGACATGGCTTTCGTCAGCCACCCCGGCGACGACACGGTGTTTGAAAACGTCGCCTTTGCCCGGTCGCCCTTCGTCGTCGTGACGCCGCCAAACCACCCGCTGGCACAAAAAAGCAGCGTCACCCTGCGGGAGACGCTGCCCTATCCGTTTGTGTATTTTTCCAAGCGCGGCGGCCTGCGCCGCCTCATCGATGCCCTGTTCCAAAAAATCGGCGCAACGCCGAAAATCGCCTACGAGACGGAGGAAGATACCGTCGTAGCCGGTATGGCGGCGGCGGGCTTTGGCATTGCCATCGTGCCCGACCACCCTGTTCTGCGCTGCATGGATTTAAAGATCATTCCGCTGACCGACCCCGACCCGGGGCGCACGGCCTATCTCTGCCGCAAGCGCGGGGCCTTGCAGCCTGCGGCGGCGCAGCGGTTCTTCGCCTTCTGCCAGGCGCAGCTCAGCCAGGGCGCGGCACTGTAACGGTCAGCGCAGGGCCGAAACCAAAAACTCTGCCGTGGCGTTTTCAATGCGGGCGGCAATTTCCGCATCACTGGCGTCGCTGCCCTCGGCGGCCTGGTAGTTGTGGTTGGCGTCGGGGAAATCGTTTGTCATATCGACAAACGGCAGGTCCCGCGTTGCCAGGGTGTTTTGCACCAGGGCCACGGTATCCTCGCTCAACAGCTCGGCGTCACCGCCGGTGAATGCCGCCAGCAGCGCCCCCGGATACCCGGCCAGCACGCCGCAGGGGTCGCTGGCGGCCATCTCGTCAAACAGGGCCGCACCGGCGGCCACGCCCCACTGGGGCAGCTCGACGCTGCCGTTTTCGTCGGCGGTCTGGCGCAGGGCCGCCCGCTCGTCGGCATCATGGGCCAGAAATTCCAGCCCATCCAGCCCGGTATTGTCCGCCGGGCTCCACAGGGCGGCGGCGGTCACAGGGTAGTCCCGGCCGTCCAGGTACAGGCTGACGGCGCGGCCGCCCATGCTGTGGCCCACCAGCCCCAGCCGGGTCGTGTCCGCACCGTAGGTCACCCCCATATAGTCAATGGCGGCGGTCATGTCAGCGCGGATGTTCGAGAGTGTGTAGGCCGTGAACGGTTCCTCGCTCTCGCCGCAGCCGGGAAAGTCCATGGCGATGCTGGCAATGCCTGCATGGGCCAGCCGTGCGGCCAGCGGGCCAAAGTGGCCGTCGCCGCCCCGGCTGCCGGTAAAGCCGTGGCAGAGCACCACCAGCGGCCAGCCCGCGCCCTCGGCAGGCGTGGTCACGGTGGCGTGTACCGTCACTTCCGTGCCGTTGTGCCGGGCGCGGAACGTCTCGTCCCGCTGGTCATAGCTCTCGGGCGGGATCGGCTCCGGCGTGGCGGCGGGGGCTTCGGTCACTGCCGGGGCCGCCGTGGGGGCCAAGGCTGCGGCGGGCGTCGGCTGCGGTTCCACCGTGGCCGATGCGCCGCAGCCCGCCAGCAGCAGGGCCAGCGACACTGCCGCAAGTTTCAACTTCGTATTTTTCATGCGTACCTTCTATGGAGTGGTTACGGCAGGGGCGCGTAGGTGGTGGCGCTGTACGCGCCGTCGGGCAGCAGCGAAAAGGCGTCCACTTTCCAGATGCCGTCCTCCCACACAAGGCGCAGCGTGCGGTGATGGTCCGCTGTGTAGCTGCTGCCGCTGTCCGTGTAGTTGGCAACAAAGTGGCCGTTGTAGATGACCTGGCCATCGGTGTATTTGATGGAGGCCGGGTCGCTGACTGCCTGGAAGTTGCCCAGGTCGTAGGTGTTGCCGGTGTAGTTGCGAATCTCCGCAGCGCAGCGGGTCGAGTTGTCCGCCGTGGAATAGCGCAGCAGCGAGGAATTTCCCTCGTTGATGGCTTCCTGGAAGGAGCGGTAGAACGCCCAGGTCAGCACATCCACGACCTTGTCGCCGGGTTTTGCCAGGCCGGTGGCGTCGCAGTCGGTGTAAGCGCCGTAGTCTGCGCCGAAGGTCAGTTCATTGCCATAGTCCTTGTTGTACCAGACGGCGGCGGTCTGGTAGCCGCCGTTGCCGTTGTCGGCCACGATGCGCACCTGGCAGACGTCGGACAGGCTGCTGCGGGGGATGACCGCGTCGTTGCCCACGTACGCAAAGTCCACCGCCTTACCGTCCACCGTAATGGTGCCGTTGGCCGCCGCGTTGCGCAGCACGACCTGGGTATCGGAGGCGACCGCCGCCGCAGGGGCCGGGGTCTGGGCAGGCTGGGGCGTAACAGCGGGCGCGGGTGTCTGGGCTACTGCGGCGCTGTCCGCCGGGGCGGGCGTCTGGGGCGTCGCCGCGTCGGCAGCTTCGGTGGCGACCGGCTCGGCGGCAGGCAGGGTGGCTGCATTGTCCTTGCTGCCGCGCAGGAAGAACACCGCCGCAGCGGCAGCCACAACGACTACGACCACGACTGCCGCAATAATGATGGGCAGCTTGCTCTTTTTCGGCTGCCCGGGCTGTTCGGGCTGCGGGGCCGCTGCGCCGAAGGGGTTCTGCGGCTGCTGGGCGTAGGGCTGCACCGGGGGCTGGACAGGCGGCTGCACCGGGGCCTGGGGCGCGGGCTGCACCGGCTGGGCCGGGGCGGCGGGTTCCGCGGGCGTCATATCCGGGAACGGCGTGCCGCAGACCGAGCAGAATTTCTGCGTATCATACCTGGCGGGCGTATGGCATTTCTGACACACTTTCATCGGGAAAACACCTCTTTAGAATTTATACTACTAATAGAATACTGTATCCGGCCTGTAAGGTCAATGGGAAAATATTGTATTTGTGGCCACACTGCATAAAGCCTCCCCCCGGGAGGGCAAAAAAAACGCCGCGGCGCTTTTCACGCGCTGCGGCGGTCGTTTGTTTATTCGGGCAGTCTGCCGTACAGTTCCATCAGGTCGTGCAGGCGGCGGGCCAGGCGGGAGTTGAACGCCCCCGGCTCGGCGCGCCAGCACCAGTTGCCGCCCAAAGTCGACGGCGTGTTCATGCGGGACTCATGCCCAAGGCCCAGCACATCCTGCGCCTGCACAACGGCCAGGTCGGCCACGCTCGACCAGACGCCACGCATCATGCCCCAGTGGTAGCCCTCTTTCTTCGTCAGGTTCAGGTAGCGCACGGCGCGCTCCACATCCTCGGGCGCGGCGGTCTCCATCCAGCCGTTGACCGGCTCGTTGTCGTGGGTGCCCACGTAGGCGATGCAGTTGTTCGGGTAGCTGTGGGGGCGGTAGTCGCCGCCGTCGCGGCTGTCAAAGGCGAACTCCAACACTTTCATGCCGGGGTAGCCGCACTCTTTCAGCAGGGCGTTGACATCCTCGGTCAAAAAGCCCAGATCCTCCGCGATAATGCGGGGGCTGCCCAGCTTTTTCTTGATAGCGGCAAACAGCGCATAGCCGGGGCCTTCGCGCCAGCGGCCATGCTCGGCGGTCTTGTCGCCGTAGGGGATGGCGTAATATCCCGCGAACCCGCGGAAGTGGTCGATGCGCACCACATCATAGATGCTGCACATATGGCGGATGCGGCGCACCCACCAGGCATAACCGGTCTTGGCCATGGCGTCCCAGTCAAACAACGGGTTGCCCCACAGCTGGCCGGTGGCCGAGAAGCCGTCTGGCGGGCAGCCTGCCACCTCGGTGGGCAGCAGGTTTTCGTCCAGCTGGAACTCCTGCGGGCAGCTCCACACATCGACACTGTCCAGCGCGACGTAAATCGGCAGATCGCCGATAATGTCGATCTTCATGCGGTTGGCGTAGCCTTTCAGCGCGTTCCACTGGGCGTAGAACAGGTACTGCACCACCTGCCAAAAAGCCACATCGTCGGCGTACTGCTCGCGGGCCGCTTTCAGGGCCTCCGGCTCGCGGCGGCGCAGCGGCTCTTCCCACTCAAGCCAACAGGCCCCGCCGTGGGCGTCCTTCAGTGCCATGAACAGCGCGTAGTCCGGCAGCCAGAAGGCGTTTTCCTTCACGAACTTGCGGTAGGCGGCGTTGGGCTTTGCCAGCAAACGGTTTGCCGCGCAGCGCAGCACCTTGTAACGTTTTTCGTACAGAACACCGTAGTTGATGGTATCGGGGGCGGATTCCCAATCGATGTTCTCATATTCCTCGGGCAGAAGCAGGCCGCGTTTGGCAAGCTCGTCGAGATCGATAAAATACGGGTTGCCCGCAAACGTCGAGAAGGACTGATAGGGGCTGTCGCCGTAGCTGGTGGGGCAGATGGGTAAGATCTGCCAATATGCCTGCCCGGCCTTGGAGAGGAACTCCACAAATCGGCGTGCCTCCGCACCCATAGCGCCAATACCATGGGCCGAGGGCAGGCTGGAAATAGGCATCAGAATGCCGCTTGCTCTCATCAGAGAAAACCTCTTTCTTTTGAATGTAAACGCGGGGTGGGTGCCGGGGACGCCGCCCCCCTGCAACGATGCCGCCCGCAGGGCGATGCCAGGCATCGCCCCCTACAACAAGCACCACAGGGGCCGGGTATGCCCGGCCCTCAGCCTTCCGGTAAACGCGCACCTACGGCAAGGCCGCGGGCCGCACATGTGCGGCCCCTACATGGCGGCACTGTTTTTGCAAAATCGTCAAACCTTGCCCACGCTCTCCCCTTCGATCAAATCAAAGGGGACGACTTCGTGTACGGCGCGGCCGGGTTCTTCAATGCAGTGCAGCAAAATTTTTGCACTGCGCTGGGCCAGCTGCTCCATATCCTGCCGGATGGTCGTCAGGCGCGGGATGCTGTACTGCCCCAGGGCAATGCCGTCGTACCCGGCTACCGAGATATCCTGCGGCACCCGCAGCCCGTGGTCCTGCAAAGCGCGGATGGCCCCCAGCGCCATCAGGTCCGACATGGCGAACACTGTCGTGATATCGGGGCTGTGGTCCAGCAGATACTCCATCGCCTCGTACCCGCTGCGCAGCGAGAACCGTGCGTAGGCGTACTGCTTTTCCATCTCAAAGGGCAGGCCCATCCGCAGCATGGCGCTCTGGCAGCCTGCCAGACGCGCAAGGCTCGGGCGGGACAGGTTCGGCTTGCCGCCGATGATGCCGATGCGCCGATGGCCCTGTTTGTACAGGTACTCGATCATCCGGTCGGACGCCGCCATATCATCGACCGACACGCTGGAAAGGTTGGCGATGCGCAGCGTGGCCGCGCTGTTGGTCAGCAGCAGGCAGGGGATGCCCAAATCTTCCAGATCAGGGGTGAAATACTCCAGGTTCGACCCCAGAAACAGGATGCCGTAGGGCTTACGCTCCGCACAGATGCGCCGGGCCTGGGCGACCTCGTTGGCTTCCTCGTCGATGTAATAGACGGTCGCCACGTAGCCGCTCTCTTCAATCACGCTCTGCAGCTGCTCTAAAATATCGGCGAACAGCATATTCTGCGTGCCTTTGACAATCAGGGCAATGCCGTCATTGGCCTGCTGTTTTAAATGCTTTGCGTTTGCGTTGGGTTCATAGTTGTGGCGGTTCACGACTTCCAGGATCTTCTGCCGCGTCTCGGCGCTGACGCCGGGGGCGTTGTTCAGCGCCCGCGACACCGTACCGATGGCAAAGCCGGATTCCCGCGCAATATCTTTGATGGTCATAAAACCGGACCTCTTTTCTGGTTCGGCTGAGTTTACCCCTTGACCGCACCGGCCACAACGCCGTCAATGATATATTTCTGGCAGAGCAGGTACAGCACGATGACCGGCAGCACCGTAATCATGATGCAGGCCATCATGGGGGCCATTTCCACCTTACCGTAGCTGCCGCGGAAATACTGGATCGCCATGGGGATGGTGCGGTAGGTCTTGATATCCAGCACCAACGTGGGCAGCAGGTAGTCGTTCCAGACCCACATCGTTTCCAAGATGGCGGTGGAGATCATCGTTGGCTTCAGAATCGGGCAGACGACCTTGAAGAAGATCTGGAGGGGATTGCAGCCGTCGATCATGGCGGCCTCCTCAATGGCGATGGGCATGCTCTTGACAAAGCCGGTGAACATGAACACTGCCAGGCCCGCGCCGAAGCCCAGATAGATGATGCAGATGTTGTAGGGGTTATTCAGCTTTAAAGTATCCGCGGTCTTGGCCAGCGTGAACATGACCATCTGGAAGGGAACGATCATGCTGAACACGCACAGGTAGTACATACCCTTGCCGAGCACGCCCTGCACGCGGGTGATATACCATGCGCACATCGAGCAGCACAGCAGAATCAGTGCGACGGACGAGACCGTGATGACTAAGCTATACCAGAAAGAGGACAAAAAGTCCATTTCCTGAATGCCGTAAATGTAGTTTTTCAGCCCGACGAAGGTTTCGGCGTTCGGCAGTTCAAAGGCGTGGGTCGTGGTGATGGCACGCTCTGTCTTTAAGGAGTTCATCAGGATCATGAACACCGGGTACATCCAGGCAATGCACAGGATGGTCAGCAGGACGGACAGCACCGCATTGATGCGGCGGTCTTTTTTGGTAGCACCCATTATGCCTGCACCTCCTTAGAGCGGGTAAAATGCAGCTGCAGCAGCGAGATGACAACCACAAACAGGAAGAATACGACGGCCTTCGCCTGGCCGATGCCCTTCCACTGGGGTCCAGAGCGGGCATAGAAGGTATCGTAGATGTTGTAGGCCAGCATCATGGACTGTTTGGCGGGCTCGCCTGCCGTCAGGGACAGGTTCTGGTCAAACAGCTTGAAAGAGTTGGTCAGCGTCAGGAACGTGCAAATCGTCACGCTGGGCATGACCATGGGGACCTTGATTTTAAAGAGAATCTGGCTGGAGGTCGCACCGTCGATGCGTGCAGCCTCGATGAGGTCGGTGGGCACGTTCTGTAAGCCGGCGATATAAATGATCATCATGTAGCCGATCTGCTGCCAGCACATCAGGATGATAAGGCCCCAGAAGCCGTAGGTGGCGTTCAACGCCAGCAGCGACTTGCCCCAGGCGGACAGCAGGCCGTTGAGCAGGATCTGCCAGATGTAGCCCAGCACGATGCCGCCGATGAGGTTCGGCAGGAAGAAGATGGTACGGAACGCGTTGGTACCGCGCATACCGCGGGTGAGCAGCAGCGCAATGGCGAATGCCAGCACATTGATGAGCACGGTGGATACGACGGTGAACGCCGCCGTGAACCAGAATGCATGGGTGAAGGTGTCATCCATAAGAATCATCTTGTAGTTGCTCAGCCCCGCGAACTGGACGTTTTTGACCGTCGTGAATTTGCAGAACGACAGCCCGGTGCCCCAGATAAAAGGCCACACAAAGCCGATGATAAAGGCAATGAGGGTGGGCAGTACAAAGACTGGCCAGTAGCGCTTAATGGCTTTTTCCATGGAAAAGCCCCCCTTTGTTTAGATTTCCTGTTGCAAAAATGGAGCGGGGCGGGCGAATCCGCCCGCCCCGCTGACCGGTGATGAAAGAGGATAAGGAGAAAAACTGGAGAAAACAGTTTAAGAGAAATGTTTAGGAGGTTTTAGGAGAAAAACGTTTGCAAAGAATTGTAATGCGTTACAGTTGCGTACCCACTACTTACGCAGCTGCGTTCAGGGCAGCCTCAGAAGCCCAGCCATCGACAAAGGCGGTGACAACGTCATCCCAGCTGCCGGTACCGGCGGCATAAGCGGTCAGAGCAGAACCAACGCCGTTCTTCCAGTTCTCGGAAGGCATGGTGGAGAAGTTCCAAGCCACAGGGGTCT
>ERZ773170.2446-NODE-2446-length-11094-cov-5.674065_pt1 | contig 11094 bp, 10 predicted proteins | sample MGYA00581002_ERZ773170 | MGnify/ENA primary metagenome ERZ773170 (study PRJEB29015, sample SAMEA2737811) | human gut metagenome | biome: human gut; feature: human-associated habitat; material: faeces | place: China | collected 2012 ... | reverse complement strand
CCATCGGCTGGACAGGCACCATCTGCACCCAGCCCAGCATGGTATCCATCAGCGTGCGCCCGGAGCGGTACAGCCATCAGCTGCTGTGTGAACACGGGCAGTTCGCCATCAACCTGCCCACCGAAAAGCTGGTGCGCGCCATCGACTGGTGCGGCGTGAAGAGCGGCCGCGACGTGGACAAGTTTGCCGCCTGCGGCCTGCACGCAGCACCCGGCAGCGTGCTGACCGACTGCCCGGTGCTGGAAGAAAGCCCGGTCAACTTGGAGTGCCGCATCACCCAGCGCATCCCGCTGGGCAGCCACGACCTGTTTTTAGCCGAGGTGGTGGCCTGCGATGTGGACGAGAGCCTGCTGGACGAAAAAGGCAAGCTGTGTCTGGACAAGGCAAACCTCATCGTGTACAGCCACGGGGAGTATCTGGCGCTTGGCAAAAAACTGGGCACCTTTGGTTACAGCGTGCGGAAGAAAAAGCCCGCAAAGCACAAAAAATAATCCACCATGCAAAAAGGAACCCTCTGCAAAGTTTTTGCTTTGAGAGGGTTCCTTTTTTACGGGATCAAGTCCGGGCAGGCTGCAGCTTTATCAATGCAGCTTCAGCATGGCATCCTCGTATTTTTGATACCAGCCGCCCATCCATTTCAGTATTTTTTCACTTACCTTTGCTGTTATCTTTTGAATACTCTTTTCGTAAAGCAGGCTGAGCACAAGTGCTGCAAGCAGCCAGCCAGCTGCGTACAAAAAGACCCACAAAAACAGATGGGCATATCCATACCGGTTAAAAATGCAGTGCCAGAGATATGGTCTTGTATAGGTTCGCAGCAAAATGTTTTCATGGATGATATAGATCAGCATGGAACACTTTGCAATGTGATTTACCCTTTTATTTTTAAAGTGGTTGTTTCTGGCCAGACCAAACGCTGCAATGGCGATCAGGATCAAAAAAAGATTAAAATTGCTTACCCACCGTAAAAGCTGATCCGACAGCGCAGCGATCTTCAATCCAAGCAGGTCGGTCAGAATCACGATGCCCACTGCCCCCGCCGCACCGCACAGCAGCAGGATGCCATTCACTTTTGCGCTGGAATACAGCTCCATGCAATAGCGCTTGATGTAGGCAACGATCAGATATACGCTGATCCAGAGAAGCAGCATATTCGGGAAGAAAAAACTGTCTTTTATAAAGTTAAAGCCGATATACAGTACCGCCAGTACAGAAACCACCTTCAGATGTTCTTTTTGCGTCATCGCGGCGATCAGACGGTTCAAATACGGATGGATGGGATAGAATAGCAGATAGCAGGTCAAATACCAGTTATTTGCAAAGAGCGTTGGGAAAAGCGAAAAAATGAAAAGTTTACCGCTTACCTCACCCCGGATCAAAAGCGTTATTCCAAGGAACAGGACGGAGATCACCCAGATATCCAGCAGCATCCCCATCATTTTCTTGCCGGACGCTTTTGTGCTGTCCAGCAAAAACCATGCAGAAGCAACGAAGAAGATCCAGTTCCCCAGCGCGCCAAAATGCCGCATGACCGCTAAAAGCAGAACTGTTACGTTGGTCGTTGCATGGGTACAATCCAGAAGGTAGTCGCTATACGGAATATATTCATTTTCCGTTATCAGTGTCAGCACCACATGGCTGATTACGATCAGAATGACCGCAATGATCTTTAAAAGCTCAACGCCGGAATCCCGCATTCTGCTTTTGTCCGCACAAATATTATGTTCCACGATTCCACCCTTTCTGTTTTCGCCTTTTTCAGACGATCTATGTATTTTATTGTACCACCTGTACTATTTTCATACAATACCTGCCTGTACAGAAAAGCCGCCGGGCAGTTTTTCTGCACGGCGGCTTCTGATGTTTCTTATACTTCTTCGTGCTTGACCCGCTGGATATCCCCCAAGTCGTAGGGAGTGTTCTGGTAGACATAGTAGTTGAGCCAGTTTTCATACAGCAGATGGGCGTGGGCACGCCAGCGGAACAGCGGCGGCTTTGCGGGGTCGTTGTCCGGGTAGTAGTTGACGGGCACATGGATGGGCAAGCCCTTGGCTACGTCCCGCTTATACTCAGCATCCAGCGTGTACTTATCGTACTCCGGGTGACCGGTAACAAAGATCTGCCGCCCGTTCTCGGTGCTCATGAGGAAGGGTCCGGCTGCATCGCTCTCGGCCAGAATGCGCAGGGCGGCGCAGTTGTCCACATCCTCCCGGCAGATGCCAGTGTGGCGGCTGTGGGGAGCGTAGAACACCTCATCAAAGCCGCGCACAAGCGGGTTTGCCGGGCGGGTGACCCGGTGCTCGAACACGCCGAACATCTTTTCCGGCAGCAACTGCTTGCGCACGCCGTAGTGGTAGTACAGCCCGGCCTGTGCGCCCCAGCAGACATGGAGGGTGGAGTAGACGTTCGTTTCGCTGAAGTCCATGATCTCGCACAGTTCGTTCCAGTAGTCCACCTGCTCAAAATCCATGGTCTCCACCGGCGCGCCGGTGATGATCATGCCGTCGTAGCGGTTGTTCTTCACCTCGTCAAAGGTCTTGTAAAAGGCCTCAAGGTGGGCAGCCGACACATGGGTGGCAGAGTGGCTGGCAGTCTGCAGCAGGGTCATGTGCACCTGCAGCGGGGTGTTGGCCAGCAGCCGGGCGATCTGGGTCTCGGTGGCGATCTTGGTGGGCATCAGGTTCAGGATCAGGATCTCCAGCGGGCGGATGTGCTGTGCCAGTGCCCGCTCCCGGTGCATGACAAAGACGTTTTCTTCATACAGAGCATCAAAGGCAGGTAAGGTCTTGGGGATGATCAGCGGCATAGGGAAGTCGCTCCTTTGCTAGACGATTCAAAAATGGCTCCGCGTTCGCTTTGCCATCTTCAGGGGTATCATGATTTTTGATTTCACATTTGTCGCGGCCTATTGGCCGCGACAAATGTATTTTCACGGGAGGGGATCATACCTTATCCAGTGCCTGCGCGATATCGGCGATGAGGTCCTCGGCAGATTCCAGACCGCAGCTCATGCGCACCAGCTCGGCGGGCACACCGGCGGCAGCCAGCTGCTCGTCGTTCATCTGGCGGTGGGTGCTGGAGGCGGGGTTCAGGCAGCAGGTGCGGGCATCCGCCACATGGGTCTCAATGGCGGCAAGCTTCAGCTCCTTCATAAAGGTGCTGGCGGCCTGACGTCCACCCGCCAGGCCAAAGCTCACGACGCCGCAGCTGCCGTTTGGCAGGTACTTCTGTGCCAGTGCGTGGTAGGGGCTGCTTTCCAGCCCGCAGTAGTTCACATAGGCCACCTTGGGGTGGTTCTCCAAGAACTGTGCCACTGCCATACCGTTGGCGCAGTGGCGCTGCATCCGGACGTGCAGGCTTTCCAGACCAAGATTCAGCATATAGGCGTTCATGGGGGACTGCATGGAGCCGAAGTCCCGCATCAGCTGCGCGGTGGCCTTGGTGATGAAGGCTCCCTCCTTGCCGAAACGCTCGGCGTAGGTGATGCCGTGGTAGCTGTCGTCCGGGGTGCACAGACCCGGGAACTTGTCGGCGTGCGCCATCCAGTCGAACTTGCCGCCGTCCACGATAGCACCGCCCAGCACTGCGCCGTGGCCGTCCATGTACTTGGTGGTGGAGTGGGTCACGATGTCCGCGCCCCACTCAAAGGGGCGGCAGTTGACCGGCGTGGGGAAGGTGTTGTCCACCACCAGCGGCACGCCGTGGGCGTGGGCGGCCTTGGCAAACTTTTCAATGTCCAGCACGGTCAGGGCGGGGTTTGCGATGGTCTCGCCGAACACCACCTTGGTATTGGGCCGGAAGGCGGCGTTCAGCTCCTCCTCGGTGCACAGAGGGTCCACGAAGGTGGCAGTAATGCCCATCTTTGCCATCGTGACCGAGATGAGGTTGAAGGTGCCGCCGTAGATGGTGCTGGAGGCTACGATGTGGTCCCCCGCCTCGCAGATATTGAACAGGGCAAAGAAGTTTGCGGCCTGTCCGCTGGAGGTGAGCATGGCGGCAGTGCCGCCTTCCAGCTCACAGATCTTTTTGGCTACCATATCGCAGGTAGGGTTCTGCAGGCGGGAATAGAAATAGCCGTCTGCCTCCAGATCGAACAGCTTGCCCATGTCCTCGCTGGTGGCGTACTTGAAGGTGGTGGACTGAATGATGGGGATCTGGCGGGGCTCGCCGTTGCCGGGGGTGTAGCCGCCCTGCACACAGATGGTATCACGGTTCATACAACATACTCCTTTGCTGGTTTTTTGGGTCGGGAAGGACGATTCCCCGCAGGAGGGGCTGCCTCCGGCGGGGAATCGAAAAATTCAAAGCTTCTTATTTCCGCAGGCGCTTATCGCTCTTGGTGGCCCACAGGGTACCCACAGACTGGAACGCCTGCACCATCAGCACCAGCAGCACCACACAGACGATCATGATGTTGGTCTGGTAGCGGTAGTAGCCGTAGGACAAAGCGATCTTGCCCAGACCGCCGCCGCCAATGACGCCGGACATGGCGGAGTAACCTAGAATGGTGGTCAGTGCGGTGGTCATGCTGGAGATCAGGCCGGGCAAGCACTCCGGGATCATGACCTTGGTGATGATCTGGAAGGGGGTAGCACCCATGCTCTGAGCAGCTTCCACCACGCCCTCGTCCAGCTCCCGCAGACTGGTCTCCACCAGACGTGCCACAAAGGGGAAGGCGGCGACCACCAGCGGAACGATGGTGGCCTTGGTGCCCACCGTAGTGCCCACGATGGCGCGGGTAAGCGGGAATACACAGATCATCAGGATCAGGAAAGGCACGCTGCGCAGAATGTTGATGACGATGTTGATCAGGTGCATCAGCCAGCCGGGCAGGGGCAGAATGCCATCCTTGTCACCGGCTACCAGCAGCACACCCAGCGGCAGACCCAGCACCAGCGCAAAGGCGGTGGAGAGCATCGTTACATAAAAGGTCTCCCAGATGGCAAAGCCGTAATCTGCGATATTCATATACCGGTCACCTCCTCTACCGTTACGCCGGACTGGCTGCGCATATACTCCATAGCCTGCTGTGCGACCGCAAGTTCTGCGGGCAGCTTGAGCAGCATGGAGCCGTAGCACTGGCCGCTCAGATCGCGGGTATCGGCGCTGAGCACCGACACCAGAATGCCTTTTTCAGCGGCAAGGCTTGCCACCAGCGGCTTTGCGGTGGAGGAACCGTTGAAGGTAACGCGCACCACATGGTCATCCGGTGCAAAGCAGGAAAGATCCCGCGCTGCGCTGCCGCCGTTGGGCGCCACCAGACGCTTGGCAGCTGCCGTTTTGGGGTTTGCAAAAATTTCCTGTACCGAGCCCTGTTCCACGACCACACCGCCGTCCAGAATGGCCACGCTGTCGCAGATCTCCTCTACCACGCTCATCTGGTGGGTAATGACCACAACGGTGATGCCCAGCTTGCGGTTGATATCCTTGATCAGGGTCAGGATGGAGTGAGTGGTATTGGGGTCCAGCGCACTGGTGGCCTCGTCGCACAGCAGCACCTTGGGGTTGGTTGCCAGTGCGCGGGCAATGGCAATGCGCTGCTTCTGACCGCCGGACAGCTGTGCCGGGTAGGCGTTGGCCTTATCCGGCAGACCCACCATCTCCAGCAGCTCCATGGCACGCTTTTCTGCCTCGGCCTTCTTTACGCCTGCCAGCTCCATGGGGAAGCAGACGTTCTTCAGGCAGGTGCGCTGCATGAGCAGGTTGAACTGCTGGAAGATCATGGTGATCTCCCGGCGACGCTTGCGCAGCGAGGCGGGAGACAAAGTCTCCATTGCCACGCCGTCGATCACCACGCTGCCGCCGGTGGGGCGCTCCAACAGGTTGATGCAGCGCACCAGCGTGGATTTACCCGCACCGGACATGCCGATGATGCCGTAGATCGCGCCATCGGGAATGGTGAGGTTGATGTTTTGCAGCGCTTTCACCGCGCCATCCTTCATCTGGAAGGTCTTGGAAAGGTACTTGAGTTCGATCACAGAAATTGCTCCTTTAGCTTATCCCTCGATGGGTGCCAGACTGTCCTGCTTGCCGCCGTAGACGCCCATGGGCTCTACGTGAATACCGGCAACAGATACCAGATGGGTACCCTTTTCGGCGTTGAAGTTGTCCAGATACGGCTGATGCTGGAAGTAGTTGGTGTCTACCTGACCGTCCTCGACGATCTGGTTGGGGATCACATAGTCGTCGTACTCCTGAATATCCAGCGTGATGCCCTTGGCGGCAAGGATCTCCTTGCACACCTCCAGCACCTCGCAGTGGGGAGCGGGAGTAGCGGCGCAGCTGACGGTCTGGCCGTTCAGAGCGTCATAATCCACAGTGGAATCATAGCCGTCGGTGGGGTTCTCCACAACGGACACCACGGAGCCCTTGTAGGTCTCGTCCATGAAGTCCTTCACCTTCTGGCTCTGCAGAGCAGCGGCCAGAGCCTTGATCTTGGGCTCCTCCTGATTGCCGTCCTTGCAGACCAGAATGTTGACGTAAGCAGAAGAGCCGTCCTCCATGGCCAGTGCATCGGTCATGGGGTTCAGACCGGCAGAGATGGCGTAGTTGGAGTTGATGACGGCGTAGTCCTCGTCCTGCAGGACGTTGGGCACCTGAGCGGCCTCCACCTCGTCCACAGTGACGTTCAGGGGATTCTCCTCGATGTCGTTCTTGGTGGCGGTCAGGCCGGCATCTGCCTTCAGCTTGAAGAAGCCGTTCTTCTCCAGCAGGGTCAAGGCACGAGCCTCGTTGGTGGTATCGTTGGGCACAGCCACCTTGATCTTATCCAGCTTAGCTGCGGCAGAGGATGCCACGCTGCCGGATGCAGCGGTGGAAGAAGCAGTGGAAGAAGAACCACCGCAGGCAGTCAGGGCAGCGGCTGCGGCTGCCACACCGGTAACTTTCAGAAAATCGCGACGAGTAATCATAGTTTTGTTCCCTCTCTATTTGTTCTCTATTATGTACTGCGGCCCGCACGGCACCTTTCCGCGCGCGGCCTTGAACGGATGAATGAAAAAATGCCCCCGTCCTTACGAGCCTTAGGCTCTGCAAGGACGGAGGCATGAACATACTTCCGTGGTACCACCTTGGTTCACTGTACCCTTACAGATACAGCCTCGATGCTGCGGCAGCGTGTGCTGCTTACAGCCGGACGCTGTAACGGGCGCATCCCGTTGCGGGCTTAGCACTCCTGCGCCTCGTCCGCACGGCTCCGAGACCATTTTCAGCTTCCTGTTTCCTGCCCTTTTCCACCGCCCGGGCTCTCTGGTAAGGATCAATGCGAAGGCCTACTCTTCTCTTCACAGCCATTTTTGTGATATTGACACTATAATAAACCCATCGGCGGCATTTGTCAACACCTTCAACGAAGTTTTTGGGTAGGGATATGGCTTCCGGCCTTTTGCCGCGCCCGTTTTGCTTGACAATGCGCACAAAAAGGGTTATACTATAACTACAAAAGGCACTGCGACAAGCGGTTGGCCCTTTAGGTTTTTAGTTTAACTTTTATCCAAAGAAAAACCGTCACCTGTGGGGGGTGGCGGTTTTTACTTTCTTACCTTGATCGTAAACGTAAATCCAAACAAGTGGAATGTCAAAGTAATAGGCATTTTCTCACCTCCTTCCGGAAGTGAGAGCCAACCGCCTGCCGTATGTGCAGTACCTTTCGATCGCTTTTCAGCGACAGGATGATTATAACATATTCCGACCCTTTTCGCAAGAAAGCTCTGGTGTTTCCAGAGCTTTTTATTATACGCCCTTGTATGCGGCTGGTGCACATGATAAAATAGGGTATCATCTTTTGCAAGGAGAGCAGGCAATGAACAGCAGAGACCCTTTTCCCGATGAAGAGCTGCGCCGCCGCATCATGGATTTTATCATGGCCGCAGGGCAGACCCTGCTGGAAAACGGCGCAGAGGTGTTCCGGGTGGAGCAGACCATGGAGATCATGGCGCGCAGCTTCCATTTGCGGGAGTTCCACGTTTATGTGCTGACCAACGGCATTTTTGCCAGTGCCGGCACTGCCGAGATCAGCGAGGTGCGCAACGTACCGGTGCGCACCACCCATCTGGGGCGGGTAGCGGCGGTGAATGCGCTTTCCCGCCAGATCGCCCAGACCGGGATGACCTTGGATGAAGCCGAGAGCCGTCTGGTGCTGGCGCGGCAGCTGCCCTTCCCCAAAGATCATGTGCAGCTGCTGTCCGGGTTGTGCGGGGCGTTCTGCTTTGCCATGATGTTCGGCGGCAACCTGCGCAGCGCGCTGGCAGCTGCCGGGGCGGGGCTGGTGGCCAGCTGGTATCTGCTGTGGTGCGGGCGGCATGAAGTGCCCGGCGGCTTCCAGAAGATCAGCACCGCCGCGCTGATCACGCTGGTGTGCATCCTGCTGTGCAATCTGCTGCACACTTCTGCAAGCCACGCCATCATCGGTACGCTGATGATTTTGACCCCGGGCATCGCCTTTACCATGGGCATCCGGGACTTTGTGCAGGGCGACTACCTTTCCGGCACCATCCGCATGATCGACGCCTTGCTTATTGCCGCCAGCATTGCCATAGGCACCGGCCTTGTACTGCGGCTGTACACGGTATTTACGGGGGTGGTCGTGGTATGATGTCCCTTACAGCTGTACAGATCAGCGAGCTGACCGCGCAGTTTTTTCTGGCCGGGCTGGGCACGCTGAGTTTTGCCATTCTGTTTGCGTGCCCCCGGCGCTGCCTGCCTTACTGCGCACTGGTGGGCGCTGTGGGCTGGCTGTGGTACGAACTGCTGACTCTGCTGGGCGCAGACGCCGCCACGGCCTCCCTGCTGGCGGTCATTCCGCTTACCATCCTTACCCGCGTGTTTGCCATTACCCAAAAAACGCCGGTCACGGTGTTTTTGCTGACCGGCATTTTCCCGCTTGTGCCGGGCGCGGGCATCTACTACACCGCCTACTACTTCATCCAGAACGAAAACGCTCTTGCACTGGCTAAGGGCATCAGCACCTTTAAAATTGCGGTGGCGCTGGCTATCGGCATCAGTTTGGTGCTGTGCGTGCCGCTGCCGAAGAGGAAGTAAGACCCTCTCAGTCATCTCGCCTTGCGGCGTGCCAGCTCCCCCGAAAGGGGGAGCTTTTTTTGCTCCTAACCGGCAGATGCTTAAAGCTCCCCCCTTCGGGGGAGCTGGCGAACGTAGTGAGCCTGAGAGGGTTCATCCGTTCCCTTGGAGAAGGTGGCAAAGCCGCAGGCTTTGACGGAAGGGGCTGCGCGCCAACCCAAAAGCAGCTGCAAACATTTTATATAAAAATAAAAAGATGCCGGCAGGCTGCTTTCAACCTGCCGGCATCTTCGTGTTTATGCGATCAATTTAGTAGCACTTAACTGTTTAGCCCTTGAGTGCCACGCCCATCCAGACAGTAGCCTCATAACCGCCGTCTACGATCTTCAGATAGCTCTCCCAAGTCTCATCCGGTTCGATATCCTTGCACTGAGCGAGCAGGCTATCCTTAATGTCAGCGTAGCAAACCCTCTCATTTGGGTTGCTCTTCAAATCAAACACTTTGTTGGCAATCACTTCCACATGGCGATCCGCCACACCGCCATTAAAGAACTTCAAAGTAACGAACACTTTGGATTGGCTTGCAGGCTTGGACTCTTCCAGCTTAACAGGAACCTTAGCAATCTTCGGGGTGCTCTCAGAAATAATGTCAACCTCGTCCTCGCTAATCAGCTCATAGCCCTTCGGCAGCTTGTCTGCGGGGATCAGCTTCGGGTCGTACTTCTTTGCGTCCTTCAGGACGGTAGTCTCATAAACACCAGTAACGCTGTTGCCAACAGGATTACCCTTTTCATCCACAAAGAGAACACGCAGAGCAACGCTGGTCACTTCGGGCACATCGGGGATATCGGTGTCGGGAATCTTTTTGCAGCCGGTCAGAGCAGCAACAGCCAGAGCAGCAACGCCTGCGCTCTTCAGGAACTGACGACGAGAGATATTAGACATAATAATCAACCTCACAATCTTTCTTTCAAGCACGCTTTACACTCCATGTAATGCGTTTATACCTATATAATACCCTTACCTTCCCCCCATTGTCAAGTGCTTTATGGAAAGATTCACCAAAAAATACAAGGATACAAGAATAAATGTCACTATCCTTTACAATACAGCCGCCGTATCCGCAAAAAACCACGCCGCAGCCATTGCTGTGCGCCGGTGCATCTGCTATACTTTATATATAGTTATAGTTTCTCTCATTTTTGTATTTTACCGGATAAAGGAGCGATTCAATATGTCTGTCATGGAACTTCTGACTACCCGCCGCACCTACCGCCGGTTTGCACAAAAGGCCGTGCCGCAGGATGTGGTGGACGATATCGTACAGGCCGTGCGGCTGTCCTCCTGCGGGGCAAACCGGCAGGCGGTGCGTCTGGTGCTGGTGCAAAGCCCGGAGATGGTGGCCAAGGTACAGCCGCTGGTCAAATGGGCTGGCTATCTGCCGCCGGAGCAGGGCACGCCCAAGGCGGACGAGCTGCCCACCTTTTATGCAGCTGTGGTGCAGGATACCGCCATCCCCGGCGATCTTGCCACCGACACCGGCATTGCGCTGGCAAACATGACCCTTGCCGCATGGGACAAAGGCGTGGGCAGCTGCATCATGGGCGCGATCAATAAGCCCGCCCTGACCGCGCTGCTGGGCATCGAGGAGCCGCAGAAGCTGGCCTTTATGGTGGCTTTCGGCTACCCCACCCACAAAGCCAGCATCGTACCCATGACCGAGCAGACCGGCGTAAAGTACTATCTGGACGAAAACCGCGACTACTGCGTGCCCAAGCGCAGCGCGGAGGAGATCGCAAGAAGCGTATAAGCGCCGCAGTGCAAGTTCGCCCTCTCAGGCTGAACTCCCCCAGTCATCGCTACGCGATGCCAGCCCCCTCTGAGATGGGGCCTTTGGCATGGCGGCAAAGTTACCGGCTCAAGTGCAAAGTGTCCGGGCGCGCCAGAGGCTCCCTCCTAGAGGGAGCTGGCAAAGCCGTCAGGCTTTGACTGAGGGAGTTCGTTCCAAACCCCTCCTATGAAAATAGCGTTTGTCGCACTCCGCAGAGTGCGACAAACGCGAAATTATAAATAATC
>ERZ773170.2442-NODE-2442-length-11134-cov-14.474231_pt1 | contig 11134 bp, 7 predicted proteins | sample MGYA00581002_ERZ773170 | MGnify/ENA primary metagenome ERZ773170 (study PRJEB29015, sample SAMEA2737811) | human gut metagenome | biome: human gut; feature: human-associated habitat; material: faeces | place: China | collected 2012 ... | reverse complement strand
ACATTGCCACCGGCACCGAATTTACCGTTGACAAGCCCGACATGTACCTGTCGGAAGAAAACATCCATGAATCCAGCGACGCCGGGGAAGAAACCGCCCCGAATACCCCCGCCGCTGACGACGCTGCGAAAGGAGGCGACGCCGAATGAACCGTATTTTCCAACTGACGCGCCGCCTTTGGGCCGCGCTGCTGGCGCTCTGCCTTGTGCTGGCTTTGACCCTGCCTGTCTTTGCGGAAGGGGAGAGCAGCGCCGACACCACTGAAAAAGAGACTTACCACATCGGTACCATGGACGAGCTTTTACAGCTGGCCGACTACTGCCGCCTGGACAGCTGGAGCGAGAATCGTACCGTCATGCTGGACGCCGACCTGGAACTGACCGGAAGCGGCTTTAGCGGCATCCCGTCCTTCAGCGGCGTGTTCCTGGGCCAGGGGCACATTATTTCCGGCCTGAGCCTGGTGAACGACGGCTCGGTCGTGGGCTTCTTCCGCTATGTGCAGAAAGGCGCCAACGTCCGCGACCTCGTTGTGCGGGGCCGCGCCATGCCCACCGGCAGCCGCACCACCGTGGGCGGCATTGCGGGCAGCAACGCCGGCACCCTGCATAACTGCCGGTTTGAGGGCGTATCCTCCGGTGCGTCCATCGTCGGCGGCATCGTCGGCACGAACCTAGCCTCCGGCGTCATCGAGAGCTGCACCACCACCGGCAGTGTTTACGGTGCGCACTTCATCGGCGGTATTGCCGGTGAGAACCACGGCATCATTGCCAACTCCACCAACACAGCCAATGTGAACACGACGGTGGAGCAGAACGATATTGACCTCTCTGAGCTGACGCTGGGTGACCTGATCGGCACCGAGAACGTGGCCGATATCACCGATATCGGCGGCATCGCGGGCCAGTCCGGCGGCGTTATCCGCGCCTGCATGAACCGCGGCACCGTGGGCTACCAGCACATGGGCTACAACGTCGGCGGCATTGCGGGCAGCCAGACCGGCTACATCGAGGGCTGCGTCAACTACGGCACCGTCTACGCCCGCAAGGAGGGCGGCGGCATCGTCGGCCAGATGGAACCCAGCAGCACGCTGGAATACACCAAAGACACGCTGCAGGAACTCAGCGATGAGATGGGCACCCTGCAAACGCTGGTCAACCGCGCCTGCGACGACGCCAGCGCCGCCAGCAGCGACCTGTCCAACCAGCTGGACGCACTGAAAAGCAGCGTGACCAGCTCCCGCAACGCCATCGAGAACCTGCTGCAGCAGACCGAGGACGGCATTTCCATCAGCAGCCAGACCGTCAAGACGGACCTGAGCCAGTTCAAGCAGAATTTGAAAAACACCACCGGCGACCCGGAGGACCCCAACGCCACCAAGCAGCCTGACGGCGCGGTCATCGACCCCATCTACTCCACAGGCGACCTGACGAACCGCAATAATGACGACAACGGCGACGATTCGGACAGTGACATCGATCTGCCCGACATCAGCCTGCCGGATATCGGTATCGACACAGGCGATATCGGTGAGGATATCCCGGTGCCCGAGAGTCAGGCCGAGGAGACCCCGACGCAGGACGAGGCCGTCACAGCCCCCGAGCAGCCCGCAGACCCGGCCCCGGCTGAACAGCCTGCCGAAGTGGCGGACACCGCCCCTGTGACCGAGAACGCCCCCGCCGGGCAGAGCGCGGAACCCGAAGCCGAGCGCGAAGCCCACGGCCAGCCCGACCCCAACACGGATGCCGACAGCGATACCGCCATCGGCCCCCAGCCCACGCCCGACCCGAACCAGGACGACGGCGGCTATATCGTCGAGAAGCCGGAGAACCGGGACTTCGGCAAGGAGCTGGTGGACGGCATCAGCGACGCCATCCCGAACTCCGTGGATGTGGAGATCCCCAAAGTAGAGCTGACGAACAAGGACGCCATCACGGCCAGCCGCAACGATTTGAGCAGCAACCTGACCAGCATGGGCGATATCGTCAGCAATCTGAACTCCAACGCAAGCAGCAACTCCCAGGCCCTGATCAACGATGTGCGCGCCATTTCCAACCAGATCAACAAGATCGGCCAGACGCTGTCCGGTGCCAGTGACAACATCAAGGACCCGGATGACATTGTGGACGATATCTCCGACGAGGACACCGACGACGATGTTGAGGCCAAAGTCACGAACTGCATCAACAGCGGTGTAGTCAACGCCGATATCAACGCGGGCGGCATTACCGGGGCCATGGCCCGGGAGAACGACCTGGACCCCGAGGACGACTATACCACCGCAGGCAGCGAGTCGCTGAATTTCACCTTCAAGACCCGCGTTGTGGCCCGCGACTGCACGAACTACGGCACCGTCAGCGCCAAAAAGCAGAACGCGGGCGGCATCGTGGGTGATGCAGAGATGGGTTCCGTCATCGACTGCAAAGGCTTTGGCACCGTCGATGCCGAGGACGCCACTGCCGTGGGCGGCGTGGCCGGTGTCAGCAAGTCCATCATCCGCGAAAGCTACGCTAAGTGCCGTCTGTCCGGCGCAAAGCAGGTAGGCGGCATCGCCGGAAACGGCGCGACGATCGAGAACTGCCGCGCTATGGTCATCATCGACAACGCCGCCGAGCAGCTCGGCGCGATTGCCGGGTATGTGGAGGACCCGCTGGACGGCAGCGTCACCGGCAACACCTTCGTGGACGAGGGCGTGGCCGGCATCGACAGCGTCAGCTACAAAAATATTGCCGAGCCGTTGAGCTATGCGGATTTTGCTGCACAGGAGAACCTGCCCAGCGACTTTGCCAGCATCTGCGTCCGCTTCGTGACCGAGGATGACACGCTGGTGCAGCAGTATTACATCCCCTACGGCAGCGACTTCCCGACAGACCAGCTCCCGCCGGTGCCCAACCATACGGGCCAGTACGGCAGCTGGGAGGACGTTGATCTTAAAAACATGACCTTCGACGCGACCATCCACGCCGAGTACAGTGACATGAACACCGTGCGCCAGAGCCAAGAGAAGCGCGATGGCCGCCCCATCGTATTGGTGGAGGGCAGCTTTGACACCACCGACGAGCTGATGCTCCACGAGGTGGACGACGCGCCCGCAGCCCTCGGCGTTCTGGTCGAGGCCTGGGGCCTGGAACTGCCCGCCGACACGGGCCACACGCTGCGCTACATGCCGCCGGAGACGACCGACAACACCGATCTGTGGGTCAAGACCGACGCAGGCTGGCAGCAGGCCGAAACGAGCGTGGACGGCAGCTACCTGATCTGCACTGCCCCCGCCGGGACGACGGAGTTTGCCGCCGTCAAAATTCCCGCCAGCAAGGTCCCGCTGGCTGCCGCTGCCTACGGTGCCGCCGCCGCGCTGCTGCTGGTGATTTTGTTCATCGTGCGCAAGCGCAAAAAGCGAAAAGCAAAAAAAGCTGCTGAAAAGGCAGAATAAAAAAAATCCCTTCTGTGGTGTGACACCACAGAAGGGATTTTTTTGGCTTCTCCCCTTGGGGGAAGCTGTCACCGAAGGTGACTGATGAGGGGCGGCCTTCCCACGACAACCCATTTATGGACAATAATGGCAAACTTGCCCCTCATCCGGCGCTCCGCGCCACCTTCCCCCTTGGGGGAAGGCTTTTCCTTTAACACGCACCCACAAACGCCTTAAAAATCTTTCGGCTGTCCTCATTCACGCGGAACGAAAATTCGGGGTGCCACTGCACAGCCCAGACAAACCTTTTATCAGGCAGGCATACGGCCTCCGTCAGTCCATCCTCCGAGACAGCCATAGCCGCCAGCCCCGGCGCAAGCGTTTTTATGGCCTGATGATGCAGGCTGTTCACAGCCAGCGTATCCTTGCCCAAAAGTGCCCAAAGCGGGCTGCCGGCCGTCAGCGTAACACTGTGTACCGGCACATCGTAGGGCGGCTTCTGGTGGTGCTCCGCCGCCGAGGGGTGCTCGGTGGGCAGGTCCTGGTACAGCGTGCCGCCCAGGTAGACGTTCAAAAACTGGATGCCCCGGCAAATGCCCAGCACTGGCTTGTCCTGTTCCAGGGCCAGCGCCAGCAGCTTTGTCTCCATGGCGTCACGCGCGGGGCAGGTCTCACCGCAGGCGGGCGCAGGGGCCGCGCCGTACAGGGCAGGGGAGACATCCTGGCCGCCGGTCAGCAAAAATCCGTCGCAGGTGTCGGCCAGCTGGCGCAGAGCGGCGTCATCGTCGGTCAGCGGCAGCATAATGGGCAGGCCGCCCGCCTGCTCCACACCCCGCATATAACCGGGCAGCATCCAGTAACTCTCCCGCTGGGCATCCACCAGCGGCACAATTCCAATCAAAGGCTGTTTCATTCTTCCCACACCTCACTGTAAAAAATAAAACAGAGAAGCCCTTGCGTGACTTCTCTGTCCGTTGTGCTGATTATACCGCGCCGCGCGGCAAAATGCAAGCCCTACATCGGCGGGTGGTTCGCCTTAAACCGCTTGTCCGTCGGCAGGGTCGTGTATTTTTCGTACAGTTCCCGCAGCAAAACCGTACGGCGCACCATGCCGATAAACACGTTGCGGTCATCCACCACCGGCACAAAGTTCTGGTCGATGGCCGCCTTTAACAGCGTCGGCATATCGGTCGTGACCGTCACGGCCTTGTAGTCACGGCGGCGGGGAAAACTGGAAATGGGTACGTCCTCACTGGCTTCCAGATCCAGGCCGTGCAGGTTTTTCATGCCCCAGAGGATGTCACCCTCGGTGATGCTGCCCACATATTCGCCGTTTCGTTTCAGCACCGGGATGGTAGCGTAGCGCTGGTTCGACCATTTTTCCAACGTCTGGCGCAGGGTGAAATCCTCGTAAATGTACAAGACATCCTGCTTGGGTGTCAAAAAGAACAAAAGGTTCATATCTTAACTACTCTCCTTTGGTAGTGTTGTCATACTTCTGTAACCAGTATATACGTTTGCACTGTAAACTTTGTGAATGGAATGTTAAATCCGCGCAACAAAATAAATTTCTCCGAAATGCCCTGTTCAAGCGGGAAAAAATGGTGTATAATAGCTAATGATTCATATAGTGCAGCCGCGGCTTTAGTCGTGGCTAACCCCGAAAAGGAGGATCGCAGATGATCACCAAGGTCAATCCCTATGGACATATTTCGCTGACGAATGACTACTTCTCCGGCCTGGTGGAGCAGGCCGCCAAGCAGTGCTACGGCATTGCCGCCATGGGTCAGGCCCCGGCTGAAAGCGTTGTGCGCAGCGCCCTGCGCACCGGCAGCCTGCCGCCGAAGGGCGTCACCGTCACGCAGGAGGGCGGCAAGCTGGTCATCGCCCTGCATATCAAGGTCGGGTTCGGTCTGAACATCTCGACCATCACCCAAAGCATCACCCACCGCGTCAAGGACGAAGTTGAACTTGCCACCGGCTTAAAGGTCGCCCGCATCGATGTCTACGTGGACGACGTCATTGCCGACTAAAGACTGTTTTACCCAAAAAATATGAGGTGTAACGAAACCATGATTACTGGCCAGACCCTGCGCGACGCCATTCTTTCCGGCGCCAACAACATTGCCAACCAGCGCACCCGCGTGGATGAGCTGAACGTTTTCCCCGTTCCGGACGGTGATACCGGCACGAACATGAGCATGACCATCGGCGCCGCCCGCGCCGAGCTTGAGGCCATGCCCGACAGCTGCACCGTGGCCGAGGCCAGCAAGACCGCTGCCTCCGCCATGCTGCGCGGCGCCCGCGGCAACTCCGGCGTTATCACGAGCCTTTTGTTCCGCGGCTTCTCCAAGGCGCTGAAGGACAAGACCGAGGCATCCTCCGCTGACCTGGCTGCCGCCTTGCAGCAGGGTGTCGAGGCCGCCTACAAGGCCGTCATGAAGCCCACCGAGGGCACGATCCTGACCGTCTCCCGTCTGGCTGCCGAGAAGGCCGCCGAGTGCACCGAGCTGGATGTTCCTGCCATGTGGGACGCCACGCTGCAGGCCGGTCAGGCCGCGCTGGACGACACCCCGAACCTGCTGCCCGTGCTGAAAAAGGCCGGTGTCGTGGACGCCGGCGGTCAGGGCATCATGCTGATCTTTGAGGGCATGAAGCAGGTGTTCGACGGCGGCGAGATCATCGCCGGTGCCGAGGTCGCCGCCAAGCCCAAGGTATCCAGCGAAGCCGCAGGCAAGGGCGTTTTTGCCGACGACCTGATGAAGGTCGAGGACATCAAGAACGGCTACTGCACCCAGTTCCTGCTGCACAAGGATGCCGATGCCAGCGTTACCCGCCTGCGCGCCTTCCTTGAGTCCAACGGTGACTCCGTTGTTGTGATCGAGGATGACGACGTTGCCAACTGCCATGTCCACACCTCCGACCCCGGCATGATGCTGAGCGAGGCCATCAAGTACGGCTACCTGACCAATTTTAAAATTGAAAACATGCACGAGCAGTTCCTCGCCCGCCAGAAGCAGGCGAAGGGTCTGGAGAAGCAGGCCGAGGCCGAGGAGAAGAAGGACAGCGAGTTCACCTACGCCGCCGTTGACCCCGAGCGCGAGTACGGCTTTGTGGCCGTGGCCGCGGGCGAGGGCCTGAAGGCTGTGTTCAGCGACCTGGGCGTGGACGCGGTTGTCAGCGGCGGCCAGACGATGAACCCCTCCACCGAGGACATCCTCGCCGCCATCCAGAGCGTGCCCGCCAAGACCGTGCTCGTTCTGCCCAACAACAAAAACATCATCATGGCGTCCGAGCAGGCGCAGAAGCTCGCGGACCGCAAGGTCATCGTGCTGCCCACCCGCACCGTGCCCCAGGGCATGACCGCCATGCTGAACTTTGACCCCGACCTGAAGCCGGAGGAGAACGCCGTTGCCATGATGCAGGCGGCGGACCGCGTCAGCACGGGTCTGATCACCTATGCCGCCCGCGACAGCGAGTTTGACGGCAAGCCCATCAAGAAGGGCGAGATCATGGCGCTGGAGAACGGCAAAATCGTTGCCACCGGCACCGACCTGGTCAAGATGACCTATCGTCTGGCCCGCTCCATGAAGAAGAAGGACACCCAGTTCATCACGGTCATTTCCGGCTGCGACGTCAGCGACGAGGACGCCGAAAAGACGACCGATCTGGTGCGCGCCAAGTGCGGCGGCAGTGTCGAGGTCAGCCACATCAGCGGCGGCCAGCCCGTGTACTACTACATGATCTCTGTGGAGTAATTCGGACGTTATAACATTAAAAAGGCGAATTTGGGGCAGTTCCGAGTTCGCCTTTTTGGGTATATGGGCGTGGCTGCGGCAAGGCTGCAAAGCCCCTCGCCTTAATCACCCTGTAAAAATTCCACGAAAGGAGGCCGCCACCCTTGCCCACCATCAACGACTCCGTCCAATACCTCAAGGGCGTTGGCCCTGCTTTCGCCAAAAAATTTGAAAAACTCGGCATCGTCACCATCCGTGACCTGCTTTTGTGCTATCCGCGCAAATATATCGACTACACCCAGCCCTACACCGTCGTATCGGCCCCCTACGATATGGACTGCTGCGTCAGGGCCACCGTCCTGCAAAAGGAGCCGCCCCGGCGCATCACCGGCGGGCGGGTCATGAACCGGGTGCTGGCCGCTGACGATTCCGGGATTTTGTCCATGACTTGGTTCAATGCGTCCTACGCCGCCAACAATCTGGTGGTGGGGGAGACCTACTACTTTGCGGGGCGCATCGGCGGCACACTGACCCGGCGCGAGATTTCCCACCCGCTGGTGCGTACCGTGGCCCAGGTCGCGGCCTGTCCGTTCGTGGCTGTCTACCCGGGCACCGACGGTCTGCCCGCCGCCCGCCACGCCAGCTGCGCCCACGCGGCGCTAGCCTTCGCCGACGAGCTGACCGACCCGCTGCCGCCTGAACTGCTGACCCGCTACCGGATGCCCACCAAGGCCGCCGCCGTGCGGGGCATCCACGCGCCCCAGAGCAGTGAGGAGTTGGCCGCCGCCCGCCGTCGCCTGATTTTTGAGGAACTGTATTTACTGCAAATCGGCATCTTTTTGCTGCGCAGCCATGGGCGGCACAAGACCAGCGCCCCGATGCACCCGCTGGACCTCGGCCCGTTCTGGCGCAGCCTGCCGTACCCGCCCACCGGCGCACAGAAGCGCTCGACCGAGGAAATTGTGGGGGACTTGTGCGGCGAGGTTCCGATGAATCGCCTGTTGCAGGGCGACGTCGGCAGCGGCAAAACGCTGGTGGCGGCGGCAGCTATCTGGTTCGCTGCACAAAACGGCTGGCAGAGCGCCATGCTGGCCCCCACGGAAATTTTGGCCCGGCAGCACGCCGTCACGCTGGCGGACCGGCTGGAGCCCTTCGGCGTCAATGTCACGCTGCTGGTCGGCGGCATGAAGGCCAAAGAAAAACGCATCGCGCTGGAAGCTATCGCCGACGGCCGGGCCAATTTGGTCGTAGGTACGCATGCCGTGCTGACGGACACCGTAGAATTCAAAAATCTCGGTCTCGCCATTGTGGACGAGCAGCACCGTTTCGGTGTGCGGCAGCGCGGCCTGTTGGCGGGCAAGGCCCAAAGCCCGCACCTGCTGGTCATGAGCGCCACGCCCATCCCGCGCACGTTGGGGCTTTTGATGTACGGCGACCTGGATATTTCCGTCCTGGACGAGCTGCCGCCGGGCCGCAAGCCCATCAAAACATGGTTTATCACCGGCAAAAAGCGCCGGGATATGTACGGCTTTTTGGACAAACAAATCGCGGCGGGGCATCAGGTGTACATCGTCTGCCCGGCCATCGAGGAAAACGAGGCCATGGGCGACCTGCAGGCCGTGACGACCTACTACACCGAGACGGCCTGCGCACTGCTGCCCAACCGCCGCATCGGGCTTTTGCACGGCAAGATGAAGCCGAAGGAAAAGGACGATGTGATGCAGCAGTTCAAGGCGGGCGAGCTGGATGTGCTTGTCTCGACGACGGTCATCGAGGTCGGCGTTGACGTGCCCAACGCCACGGTCATGGTCATTGAGAACGCCGAGCGGTTCGGCCTGTCGGCACTGCACCAGCTGCGCGGCCGCGTTGGGCGCGGCGCGGCGGATTCCTGCTGCATTTTGATTTCCGACAACGGCAACGATGCCGTGCGGGAGCGGCTGCAATTTTTGTGCCGCACGTCGGACGGCTTCGCCGTGGCAAAGTACGACCTTGAAACCCGCGGCCCCGGTGATTTCTTCGGCTCCGCCCAGCACGGCCTGCCGACGCTGCGGGTGGCCGACCTTGTGCAGGATACCCGCACGCTGCGGGTAGCGCAGGATGAAGCCAAAGCGTTATTGGCCGAGGACCCGAATCTGATCGACCCGGCGCACCGGGCACTGTCCGATGAGGTGGAGCGGCTGTTTGAGACCGCAGGGGCGATGAACTGAGGCCTTTGGCTTCCCCTGAGGGGGAAGCTGTCACCGAAGGTGGCTGATGAGGGGCAGACTTACTGTGGCCGCTCATGTATGGGCAATAATGGAACCGCTGCCCCTCATCCGTCTGCGGTCGGAGCCGCAGACACCTTCCCCCAAGGGGGAAGGCAGCGCACCCGAAAACACCACTCCCACCGCCAAAAAATCCTGCATATCCCTTTTATTTCCCCGCAAAGTTTGGTATACTGATAGGTAACTTTACAAAGGAAACCTTTGCCTATGAAAAAATTCTGCGCGATACTATTTTCCTTCGTGCTCGTGCTGATCATAGCGCTGCCGGTCGCGGCGGAAGGGGAGAGCAGCCCCCTTGCGGACAATGCTCCCTCGCTGACCGCCCCGGCTGCCTACGTGGTCAACCTCGACACCAACATCGTCGTGTACGAGAAAAACAGCGAGATGCCGCTCTCCGCCGCCAGCCTGACCAAGCTGATGACGACGCTGCTGCTGCTGGAAAATTACCAGGATCAGCTCGACTCCATCAGCCTGACCGCCCCGAGCTATGTCTACGACCTGATTTGGGAGCAGAGCACCAACGCGTCCTCGGCCGATATCCGCCGGGGCGAGACGCAGAGCCTGCGCAACCTGCTCTACGCCATGCTGCTGCCCAGCGGCAACGAGGCCGCCTACATCGTGGCGGACTACATGGGCGGCGGCAGCATTGACAACTTTGTCGCCATGATGAACGACGAGGCTAAGGCCGTGGGCTGCACCGGCACGACGTTTGTTGACCCCTGCGGGCTGAACCCCAACAACATCACCACCGCGCGGGACGCCTACCTGATTCTGCGGGCGCTGACCGCCTACGATGTGTTCTCCACGGTCGTCGGCACGCCCAGCTACGATATGGGCACGAACGACCGCTACACGACCCCCGGGACTTATATCATCCAGACCACCGACAAGCTCATCACCAACAGCAGCTACCACCGCGACTACACCAAAGGCGGCAAGACCGGCAGCCTGGGCGAGTGGCAGAACTTTGCCGGGTGGCACAGCCAGGACGGCGAGAGCTACATCAGCATCCTGCTGAACGTGCCCTACGACGCTGACCCCGAGGGGATGCGCCCCGCGCTGGTGGAGACAGCTACCATCATGGACTGGGTGTTCGATACCTACACCATTGCCCCGGCGCTGGACACGACCCAGCCCATCACCGAAGTGCGTGTGGCCTATTCGACCCAGGCCGACACCGTCATGCTCTACCCGGCTGACAATATGATGACCCTGCTGCCCAGGGATGGCGGCGCAGCTCTGACCGAACAGGTGTTCAATGTGCCGGATCAGCTTCCCGCGCCCATCAAGCAGGGGGACATTGTGGGCACCGTGACCCTGACCATAGAAGGGGAGACCATCGGCACCGCCGACCTGATCGCCGGCAGCGATGTTTCCCGCAATCAGCTTTTGTACACGATTTCCCGGGTGAGCCTTTTTTTTTCAAGCACATATTTCAAAGTCGTCGTTATCCTGACCATGCTCGTCATCGGTGCTTACCTGATTTTCACCGTTGGCCGCATCCTGCGCATCTGGAGCAAAGAGGTCTGAATATAGGCGTGCCGCCCGGTGCGCTGCAAAATTCCACAGGAGGGTTTCTACCATGTTGGATGTAAAACGCAATTTGACCACTATGACCGATTTCTATGAGCTAACCATGTCGGCGGGCTATCTGGACGAGGGATATGTTGACAAGATCGCCGTCTTTGATATGTTCTTCCGCCGTGTGCCGGATGGCGGCGGCT
>ERZ773170.2440-NODE-2440-length-11142-cov-5.779381_pt1 | contig 11142 bp, 8 predicted proteins | sample MGYA00581002_ERZ773170 | MGnify/ENA primary metagenome ERZ773170 (study PRJEB29015, sample SAMEA2737811) | human gut metagenome | biome: human gut; feature: human-associated habitat; material: faeces | place: China | collected 2012 ... | reverse complement strand
AGAGCTCCAGTGCATGAGCCGGAAGTGCGCTTGGACGGATTCCCTGCTGGGAAATGCTGGCAAATGCCGGCTGAAGAGCTGAGATAAATTCTGTTTTCAGCTGTCCCTCGATCTGTTCTCTGTCGTACTGCTGTTCAAAGTTTCCGCAGACGTTGGAATAGAAGAGAAGCGGGTCTGCAATGCGGTAGGAATAAACACCGCTGCAGCGGACAGAAACATCAATGTCCAGTCCGATGTTCTGGTCTACAACACGGAATGGAATCGGGTTCGGAGTTCCGAATTTATTGTCCACCAGTTCTTTGGTATTGAAATAGTAAACACGCTGGTCTTTGCCAGTGTCACCGCCGAATGTGAAACGCTTGCCAATGGTGTGGAAAGTGTTCATGATGGCGTCGCCCAGATTTCCGGAGAAAATACTTGGCTCGGTAGAAGCATCGTAGGTGTATTCGCCTGGCTCTGCGCAGATATCAACGATCTTGCCCTGCTCTACGATCATCATACACTGTCCGTCTGCGACTGCGATTCCGGATCCGGTGGTGATAATGTTGTCGCTTCCCTTGGTATTGGAGGAACGTTTGGATGTGCGCTTCTGACCCTTTACTGCCAGAACGTCATTGTCGATGGCATCACAGTAGAAAAATTCTTTCCACTGGTCTGCAAGAGTTCCGCCCAGTGCGCCCATACCTGCTTTGATAAGACCCATAGTAATTTCCTCCTGTATGTTTTATTTGTGTAAGCGATAACTTTCTGTTATCGCACGGTTTCGGGTTTCGGTCACGGTACAAGGGTTAGATCCGGGGAGTCGTTTTTCCAGTAAACGGGACGCGTGTCCCGGTCAAACAGCACTTCTCCGGCGCGGTATTTCAGGCTGCAGCCGCTGGGGCTGCCGTCATCGTTCAGCAAAATGGCCCAGAACTCGCACGGTCTGCCGTCCGTGTCGGTCAGCGTGAAGTGCAGCTCGGTGCCATCCTCGGTGCGGCCCTGTGTTCCCTCTGCGGTGCCGGTCAGAATGCCGTTCCACCCGTCCCATTCCACGCTCATGCAGCAGCTGCCGTCCGGCAGGAAGGTCATCCAGCGGATACCCTTTGCGGACTCGTCTCCGGCGCGGTAAGTGCCCCACAGCCTGCGGGGGATGGCGGTGTAGCCGATGTCATCCCACGCCGTGGTGCGCCGGAACACATACCACACGGTGCCGTCCTTTTTCGAGCCGGTGGAACGCATCAGCAGCGAGCCGTCCTCCATCATGGAGATGATCCAGCGGCTTCTGCCGTCCTCGCTGAGGCAAGTCAGGTTCCAGCCCTGACTCTTTTCCCCGTCCCAGCCGGTCACAGCACCGGCATTCAGCTCTCCGGTGCGGGTCTCGGCAGCGGACTGGATCTGCGGGCTGACGTATGTTTCCCGGATGAAGGAGACGGTCACCGTGCCGGTGATCTCGGCCTTTTCCAGCCGCAGGGTAAAGCTTTCGTTGCGGTCGGCGGGGGCATAATTTTCACCCTGCGTCACCGCCGTGACTGCCATCCACTCGGTTAGCACCTGCTGCTCCCAGTCCTGCGGCAGCGGCTGCGCGTCCAGCGGGATGGTTGGGGCATCGTTCACATACTGCTCCCCGGCCGCGCTGAACCTGCGGATCACAAAGGAGATGTTCCCTTTTCCGTCCAGCGAAAAAGGCAGTTCGTCCAGCGAAGCCCACCATGCAGTGTTTCCCGCTTTCACCTCGCCGGGGGGCAGCAGCCCCCGCTCACAGGCGGCCTGCCGGTCCAGCTCATCCCGGCGCTTCACGTCGCGGTACAGTGCTTCTTCCAGCGCGGCGGGGTCTGCCCCCATGCGCTGCAGCAGCTGGGTGGCGGTGAGCTGGCTCCCGCTTTCAAAGTCGAAGCACCAGCCCTGATAGAAGGGTGCATCGGTACCGCCGTAGCAGCTGCTGACCACAAGGCTGACGCAGTCACCGTACCAGCTGGCGTTCCAGTTCATCTCAATGCAGATGTCCCACGATTCCGGGTCGGCTGCCGCCGGGCAGTCTACGTACTCCTGCACATCGTATTCGTAGTAGCGGGCGATCTCGGCGTTGATGCGGGCGGCATCGGCGCTGTCGCACTCCAGCCGGGGCAGATGGATGTTCAGCCGAACCTTGCCGCCGTTTTCCGCCTGCACCACCTTTTCAAGGGTGTACTGCTCAGTAATCGCCGCGGTGGCGTGCATGGAATCCGGCGGGGTCGATTTCAGTTCCCGGCTGCCAGCCGGGCGGGCAGAGGCTGCGGCCCTTGCCCCGCAGCCTGCCAGCAGCGCTGCCAGCAAAACTGCCGGTATCCAGCGGAATGCTTTGTGTTTCATGGTGGTTCTCCTGTGTTCTCAGCGGCTCCCGCCGTGGTCAGTTATCCGGGCAGCGGGTCAGCTGCAGCTGGGTCTTTCCCTCGGCAAAGGGGTTCTGCCCGTCGATCATGGTAAGGTTCAGGGTCTCGTTGTACAGGTCGTACTTCACCGCCGCCACAAAGGTGATGCCCGGCATCCCGTCTGCCGTCTCGCTGGTAGAGACGCCCAGCACCATGCCCTCCGGCACCACGCCCAGATAGTCGGCGTAGCCCTGATAGAAAACGTTGTTGTCCTGCACGCCCATCTGGACGCAACCATTGCTTTCCACGTCCATCCAGTCAAACTGGTTGTCAGACATGTCGTTGAAGGCACCGACAGCCTCCGAGGGGATCTCCTGCGCGTTCCACTCTTCCGTCAGGGGAGCAAGTTCCAGCACAGAGCCATCCTCCTGATGCAGAATTACCTCTTTGCCGCTGCGTTCCAGCGCCACGCCGTTGTTTGCAATATAGATGGGGTCCTGACAGACCAGAACATTTCCGGATATAAGGCAGCGCAGCACGTCCACATATTCCACCACGCCGTCCTTCGTCAGCAGATAGACCACCGGGTGGAAGGATGCGCCGATTTCTCCGATGCACACGTCGATATATTCATTATAAGTGCCTAGGATGGGGTAGGTGCGGTCCTGTTCCAGCCGGATGCCGTAATCCGCGTCCCATGCGGCGGTCTCCGGCGTGCGGCGGAGGGTGATGGTGCCCTGCGTTCCTTCCAGCTGCACCGAAGCGCTGCCGTAGGTATCGGTCAGCACCGTCTGCGGCTGCGGGTCAGCAGCCTGCAGCGGGATCTCCACATCCAGCTGCCGCCAGCCGCTGCCGGCAGTGGAGCTGCACCCGCCCCGGAGCACCAGCCGGTTTTGTTCCGGCAGCAGCAGGCACAGGTCCTCCAGCTGGTTGTTTTCCAGCGTGTTCATCCGCATGCTTGCCAGATTGCCGCCGCTGCGCAGGCCCTCGTAGTAGCCGCCCTGCGCCATGTGCCGGTCAAAGGTCTGCATGGCCTCGCGCAGCATCTGCTGCTGCACGGCGTCCGGGTCCAGCCCCATGCGCTGCAGCATTTCCGTCACGGAGACCTGCTTTCCGGTGGCAAAATCGAAGCACCAGCCCCGGGAATACCCCGGGTCGGTACCGCCGTCGTAGCGGAACACCACAAGGCTTACGCAGTCGCCGTACCAGTAGGCGTCCCAGTTGATATAAATCTCCGGGCTCCACTCGTCCTGCTGCGGCTCGATCTCCGGGCTGTCCTCGTACTGTCGGAAGTCTGCCGCATACATGGCGGCAAGCTCATCGTTAAGATAAGCAGCGTCCGGGCCGTCGCACACCAGCTGCGGCACATGGATGGTCAGCTTCTGTGCGCTGCCCCACTCGTACAGCTGGATGGTCTTTTCCAGCGTGAACTGCTCGGTGATGCGGTCTTTTTGTGCTGTCTGCACCACCGTATCTGCGGCGCTTTGGGAAGCTGCGCCGGAGCCTGCGGGGGCAGCGGGAGCCGCCGCGCCGCCGCAGCCGGTCAGCCAGAGAGCCGCCGCCAGCACTGCAGCGGCAAGGCGTTTGTGTTTCATGGTCGTTCTCCTGTGATCTCAGCCGTAGCTGCGGGTCATCTGCAGCTGGGTCTCCCCCTCGGCAAAGGGGTTTTGCCCGGCGATCATGGTCAGGGTCAGGTTCTCGTTGTACAGGTCGTTCTTGAACGCCGCCACAAATTCGAGTTCCTCATCGGCAGCGATGCCCAGCACCACGCCCTCGGGCACCACGCCCAGATACGCGGCGTCGCCCCGATAGATGCGGCTGTTGTCCTGAATGCCCATCTGGACGCTGCCGTCGCTGGTCAGGTCCATCCAGTTCCAACCGGTTTCAGAGGTGTAGTTGTAGGAGCCGGTGACGGAATAGGGAATCTCCTGCGCGCTCCACTCTGCCGACAGGGGAGCCAGTTCCAGCACAGAGCCATCCGCCCGGCGCAGGTTCACCTCGCTGCCGCTGCGTTCCAGCGCAGTGCCGTTGTTGGCAAAGTAGATGGGGTCCTGACAGATCATGGCGTTGCCGAACATGAGGCAGCGCAACACGTCCACATACTCCACCACGCCGTCTTTGGTCAGCAGATAGACCACCGGGTGGAAGAATCCGTCCTCCTGCTCCCCGATGCACACGTCCACATACTCGTTATAAGCGCCAAGGATGGGGTAGCTGTGCTCCTGTTCCACCCGGATGCCAATGTCTCCCCATTGGTCGGTCTTTGGCGCGGGGCTCAGGGTGATGGTGGCCTGCGTTCCCTCCAGCTGCACCTGCACACCGTCGTAGGTGTCGGTCAGCACCGGGGTATCGGCGGTGGGCAGCGAGAGCTCCATATCCAGCTGCTGCCAGCCTTCTTCGCAGCTGTACTTACCCCGGAGCACCAGTTGATCCTGCTCCGGCAAAAGCAGGCACAGGTTTTCCAGTTCATTGTATTCCAGCGTATCCATTCGCATTTGCGAAAGCTCTCCGCCGAGACGCAGGCCCTCGTAATACGCGCCCTGCGCCATCTCCCGGTCAAAGGCCTGCATGGCCTGCCGCTGCACCTGCTGCTGCACTTCGTCCGGGTCCAGACCCATCCGCTGCAGCATCTCGGCCACGGTGAGCTGCTGGCCGCTGGCAAAATCGAAGCACCAGCCGCTGTAACGCCACGGGGCGGTGCCGCCGTAGCGGCTGTGCACCACCAGACTGACGCAATCGCCGTACCACCAGTCATCCCAGCCCACACCGATCTGCGGGTACTCGCCGCCCGGCTGCCCGGCCTCCTCGCTGTTCTCGAACTCCCGGAAATCCGCCCCATAGATGGCATTCAGCTCATCGTTGATGGAGGCGGCATCCGGGCTGTCGCATACCAGCTTGGGCACATGGACGGAAATGCACTGCACCGCTTCCTCCCCCCACACGCCCGAAACGTTCTTTTCCAGCGTGTACTGGTCGGTGATGCGGTCTGTCTGGGCGGCCTGCGCCACCGCGCTGGGGGTGCTTCGGCTGCTGTCGGAGCTTTGGTCGGCAGCAGCGCTGGGGCTGCTCTGGGTGCCGCCGCAGCCGGTCAGCAGCAGCGCCGCAGCCAGAACCACAGCAGCAAAACGTTTGTGTTTCATGGCTGTCTCCTTTTCGTCATTCATCGTCGGTGGGGTTTTCTGGCGTACGCATTATATAGGCCGCCCAGTAGGTCTTGCCCTGAACATCCGCCACGGTGATGCCGATGTCGTATTTCCTCACTTCCTGAGAGTCCATGGGGCCCGGGGCATAATTGAACGTTTCCTCCAGCTCATCCATCAGGGCCTTGAGCTGGGCCTGATTGGCCGGGTAGGGCCGGTCCAGATAGTAGCGTTTCTCTTTGTAATTGTCCAGCTGGATGCCATAGCAGTTGTGGTGGATGCTCCTGATAAAGGCGGTGGAGCCGCTGCCCCATCCATAGCCGCCCTCCTCAAAGCCAGCCCACATTCCATCCACATAGTCTCCGTTCATCCGGGCTTCCAGCCCCTCCTCCGCGGAGAAGGAAGGGGTGTCGTAGTCCACAAACATCTGCATCTCGGACTGAATGGAGTGCTCCAAGCCCGCATTGTACTGCAGCTTGAAGTACTGCACCTTCCGCCGGGTCAGCTCGGCATTGATGATCTCAAAGATCTTTCTGCCGTCCCGGATCACCGGAATAGGGGGCGAATCGGGAGCCTCCGGAAGCGGAGGGCCAAGGGTGGTGATCTCCTCACTGTAAAAGGGGTCGTAGGTAGAGGGGGCGACGGAGCTGCCGGAGTCCGGAACATCCGGGGCACCGGAGCCGCCGAAGCACTCATCCTCACAGCCTGCCAGCGCCAGCATCACCGCCGATGCGCCGGAGAGCTTGAGGAACGTCCGTCGGTCGTATCGTTTCATGGGGGTGCTCCTTTCACTTACAAAGCCCCGGGCGCACAGGAGGATGGGCAGTGCCCGGGGCCGGGAAATTTCCAAAGATCAATGGGAGGACTTTTCGCCCACCACCAGTGCGATGTAGTAATCCTCACCGCCGATGCTGCGCACCGACATGGCAAAGCAGCGTGGGTTGTTTACCGCCGTGTCAACGCCTCCCGACATATAAGTCAGCCAGTTCTGTTTCTGCGCCTCGTTGGTGGGGTATTTCAAGGTCTCCAATTTGCCCGTTCCTTCCGGTCCAAGGCCTGCAGTAAAATAGGTCTCATAGATGGGATACCCCTTGTTAAACAGCGCCTGTTTGATCTCATTTTCCTTTACATCTACATAGGAGCTGAACTTTGTTCTGTCAACGACCGGCTTCCCCTCCTTCACAAAGGGGCTGATGAGAAGGTCGGTAAGTTCTTCCAGCTCCTTCTCATAGACCAGCTCCGTCAGACCCTTGTCCCTGCGGAACTTATTGAGGGCGTCCAGTGCCTGCTGGACTCTGATGTCATCGGGGGGCGTCGGTGCGCTGGGGGCACCGCCGCAGCCTGCCAGCGAGAGTGCCACAACGGCTGCGCCGGTAAGGGTGAGGAATTCGCGTCTGTTCATCTCTTTCATGGGGGTGCTCCTTTCGATACAATATATTATAGATTACGGTTCGGGACTTGCGGGAAGTCCGTGCATCCCTGCCCCGCTTCAGATCGGTGCAAAGTCTACCATTACCGCCACCGTATAGGTCTTGCCCTTAATGGTGGGGCAGTAGAGCCCGATCATCCACTGCTCGGGATGCAGACTCGCCAGTCCATGCCCGGCCAGACGCCGCACAAACTCCCTGACCTCGCTCTGACTACTAGGATACAGTTGATTTAATTGCATACCGTCATGGGTGTTGTTAGAAACTCCCGCAGTCCCCTGATAGCTTCCGTTTCCATATTTTTTCCTGATTTCCTCTATCATTTCAGACTCACGGAGTTGGTACTCGTGGAATACATCATCAGGCAAGTTCCATTTGCGGTAATCCTCTTCGTCTACTTCAGGTTTATAGAGTTCAAAGGGGCTGGCTGTAAACTTTGCGAGGTCGGCAGCCTCCTGACAGTAGACCACAGACTTGCAGATCTGAAGTTTGGGATTGGGGACTACTTCTCTGTTGACTTCATACCAGACCTCGTTGATGGCTCTGAACAGGGCCATCTCTTTGCTCTCAGAGGCCGGAGGTGCGGGAGGTGCGGAGGGCCCGCCGCCGCAGCCTGCCAGTGAGAGCGCCACAACGGCTGCGCCGGAGAGGGTGAGGAATTCGCGTCGGTTCATCTCTTTCATGGGGGTGCTCCTTTCTCTTTGTCCCCCCTGCTTTTTAGGGGGGCTGGTTTGGGTATTCTCTGCACTTGCAGTCCGCTCCATCTTATGCTATTCTTATGAATAGAATCCGCAGTTGCCCGTTGACACGTTTTGTGCACAGCGACAGGCTTTCTGCACCGGCGCGAGACCTCTTCTGTTTGTACTGTATCATACCCGGGAAAAAATTGCCCCCTCAGAAAAGCCGTTTTTGGGGGGCAATTCCAAAAAAATTTTTGGGGTTTTGGGCTTCCCCCTCAAAAAATCCCCCCAAAAAGCCCAAAATTGGGGGGATTTGGGGGCGTTTTCCCCCTCAAAACGGGCAGCTGCAGCCCTGCCTGTGCCGGGTTTCCCCTCTGGCTGCAATGTGCGGAAAGGAGTCATGAAAAATGGAACGAAGGACATTTTTAAAGCTTGCGGCGCTTGTCCCCGGTCTGGCTCTTGCGGGCTGCGGCGGCAGCAAGACCCTGCTCTCGCCCAAGGACCCCACCATGCTCAGCATCTGGCATGTGTACGGCGAACAGGCCGACTCGCCCATGAACCGCCTGCTGACCGAGTTCAACGACACGGTGGGCAGAGAGAAGGGCATCCTGCTCAACGTGACCAACATGACCAACAGCGCCGCCATCGGCGGCCAGCTGCAGGACGCCAAGGCCGGCAAGCCCGGCGCGCTGGACCTGCCGGACCTGTTCTCGGCCCATTCCGCGGACGCCAGCGCTCTGGGCATTGAGAACCTTGTGGACTGGAACGACTGGTTCACCGCCGAGGACATGGCGGCCTATGTGCCCGGCTTTGTGCAGGACGGCATCATTGACGGGCAGCAGGTGGTGTTCCCTGTGTCCAAATCCACCCAGCTCATCTTTTTGAACGGCTCCCAGTACGCCCGGTTTGCGGCGGACACCGGGGCGCAGCTTTCCACCCTTGCCACATGGGACGGCTTTTTTGAAATGGCGGGTGCCTACCGGCAGTGGTCGCAGGGCAAGCCCTTCTGCGCGCTGGATTACCCCCTGCGTCTGGTGGAGCTGAACGCACTGGAGCAGGGCAGCGGCAAGCTGTACAAGGGCAGCTGGTACGATCTGACCAACGAGACCTTCCGCGCTTCGTGGATGGAGTTTGCCCGGGCGCTGGTGCAGGGCGATATTCTGATCTCGGACCTGTACTCCAACACGCAGGTGATGACCGGCGAGACGCTGGCGGGCCTTGGCAGCTCTGCGGCCATCCTTTATTACAATGATTTCGTCACCTACCCGGACAACACCACCGAGCCCACCGACCTGCTGCTGGCTCCCCTGCCCCACGCCGCAGGCACCGCCACGCCCCTGATGCCGCAGGCCGGTGTGGGTCTGTGCGCCTTTAAGACCACCGGCCAGAAGGCCGAAGCCGCCGCCGTGTTCCTGCGCTGGCTCACCGAACAGCAGCGCAATCTGGAATTTGCCGCCGATACCGGCTACATGCCGGTGTCCAGCGCCGCCTTTGACGCCATTGCGGACTATCCCTTTGAGCAGCAGAGCTACCAGCGGCTGTACGACGTCTACAACGAAATGCGCATCCAGAACACACCCCTGTCCGAACCGGGCATCGTGGGGTACCACGCCAAGGCCAAAACCTTGTACGACAGCCTGCGCCAGCGCCAGAAGGACTACCCCCAGCGCCTTGCGGACGGCGAAACGCTGGAAGCCCTTGCCGAGGAAACATGGCAGCTGCTGTGTGACAATGCCTGAGCCTGCCGCTCAGCCGGAAAGGAGGGACTTTGATGCACTTTGTTGACCGGCACCGTGAAAAGATCCGCCAGAGCCCCATGAGCAGCCGGCTGCTGTGGGCCTGCCTGCTGCTGGTGGTGCTGCTGGTGTTGACCTTTGGTGCGGCGCTGTTCCTGTTTGCCAGCCTGCACAACACCAAAAAGGACATCAGCCGCAGTCTGCAGATCCAGTTTTCGGTGTTCCAGAACGATATGGAGCGCTATTTTGACCAGCTGGCGGTCATGGGCGTGAACCTGTCCGAGGACATGAGCGCAGAGGTGGACAAGGAGCTTGCTCTGCGGCAGATGTCCTTTGCCCAGCTGAACGACTCCCCCGAGGTGCTGAACGCGCTGGAGGAGAAAATGCTCGAGCCGCTGTGCCGCTGTCTGCGCCAGACCGGCTGTTCCGGCGCTTTTGTGCTGCTGGATGCCACCGTCAACACCCGCATGGAGGGAGCAGAGCATTCCCGCGCCGGGCTGTATGTGCAGAAAAGCGGTGCCGACACCCCCACCGTGCCCCTGCTGCTGTACCGGGGCAGTGCGGAGGTGGGCAAGGCCCACAGCGTGATGCCCCACCGCAAGTGGCGCATGGAGTTCCAGACCGACCAGTTCCCGGACTACGACCGCTGGATGACCCCCGGCAGCGCCCCGCTGTACCAGTCTTACACGCTGACCGAGCGGTTCGAGCTGCCCGGCACCTCGGAGGAGGTGCAGTTGTTTTTGCTGCCCCTGCGGGGGCGGGACGGCACGATGTACGGGCTGTGCGGCTTTGAGATCAGCGAGAGCTACTTCAAGCAGAACTTTGCCCAGCCCACCGGCTTTGACCGGCTGAGCTGCCTGCTGGCCCCGGCGGGGGACGGCCTTGCCGCCGATGCCGCCCTCAGCAGCGGCACCACCGGCGGCTACTACCATGCCCCCCGGAACACGCTGGTGCTGCGCAGCATGGGCGGCGGGCTGACCCAGTTGACCGGCCCCGACAGCGCCTATGCGGGCATCTCCCAGCTGTGCCGCCTGAGCGAGAGCCAGTCCTACCGGCTGGCGGTGTGCATCCCCATGGCAGACTACCGGAGACTGGTCTTTTCCGGCAATCTGCAGATGCTGCTCATCGGCCTGTTCATCGCCTTTTTCGTGGTGTTCTGCTGCATGAACTTCCACCGGCGCATCCTCTCGCCGGCGTTCCGGCAGTTCGAGGAGGACCGGCGGGAATCCCGGCGGCGGATGGACGAGCTGCAGCTGGAACGCCAGCAGATGCAGACCGAGCTGTCCCGGCTGGCGGACGTGTGCCGCAACGAGTCGGTGCCCGATGCCTTCCAGACCTTTGTGGCGGGCATTCCCACCCTGACCAAGACCGAACGCCGCATCTTTGACGGCTACGCCGCCGGGCTGCGCACCCGGGAGATCGTGGAGCAGCTGGACATCAAGGACAGTACCCTGCGCTTCCACAACAAGAACATCTACGAAAAACTGGGTGTCAGCTCCCTCAAGCAGCTGCAGCAGTTCGTGGCGATCCTGAACTCCGGCAGCGGCAGCGCCCCGGACGAAAGCGACCCCAAGAAGGCCCGCTGAATGGAACGTTCCCGCACCGCAGCTTTCACCGGAAACAAGCAAAAATGAAGGGGCTATTGCAAAATAGCCCCAACGAAAAAACGCAGCGCACCCCAATTCTATGGGCTGCACTGCGTCTGGCGTCTGGTTTGATTCAATTATTCTGCTATTCTGCCGCCAATTTCAAAAATTTCTTGTCCGACTGGATACTCTGGGTCACAAACTTCCCATCCCGGAACAATGCGTATGTTGTGACCGGTGCGG
>ERZ773170.2435-NODE-2435-length-11151-cov-9.862022_pt1 | contig 11151 bp, 10 predicted proteins | sample MGYA00581002_ERZ773170 | MGnify/ENA primary metagenome ERZ773170 (study PRJEB29015, sample SAMEA2737811) | human gut metagenome | biome: human gut; feature: human-associated habitat; material: faeces | place: China | collected 2012 ... | reverse complement strand
AAGGCCGCGGGCCGCACATGTGCGGCCCCTACAGGGCAATGCCTTCTACACCACCGGCTCTGCCCGCGTATTCGTCACAAACTCCACGGCCAGCCCGACGACCATGTTCATTTCGGGCTGCATTGAATACAGCAGATACTCGTACCCATCCCGCGCCCAGCTGATGCCGGTGATACGCCCGGCATTCTGCCGCTGTGTGACCGTGATGCCGTCGATCTCATACTGCTGCACATCTTCAAACGCCAGGTCAAAGAACCCGGCGGGGTATAACATCTGCCCCTGCTTCGCGGTGCGCAGGCTCATCCGCCGCCCCGGTACAATGTTGTAATCAATCTCCGAGACGCATCCCTCGATGAGCCAGTAGCGGTAGGGAATGATGATTTCGTTGTTGGGCGTGGACGCGACCCGGAATCCACCCGTCTGCCCATAGTTAGGCTGCAAATACTCGGTGCGGGTCTCGCGGCCGCCGTGCAGTTCCTCACGCCGCAAAACCAGCACCAAGACCAGCGCAACCGACACGACGGCCAGCAGTACCAGCACAATGACAAACCACAGGGAATCCATCATAAAAACCCCCTCCTTTTTCGTATGCTATGCGCCGCCGCAGCCCAATGTGCAAAATTTACCGGTTTGCCGCGGCGCATACCGGCCCATACTCCCGGTAAATAAAAACTGGGGGTCAACAGGATGTATGCTGGAAAAGTAGAACTCTGCGGCGTGGATACCGCCCGCCTACCGGTGCTGAGCGAAGCCGAAAAAGCCCGCCTTATCAAGGCGGCCCGCGCGGGTGACCGCCAGGCCCGGCAGGAGATGGTGCAGGGCAACCTGCGGCTGGTGCTCAGCGTCGTGCAGAAATTCGCAAGCCGCGGCGAGAATATGGACGACCTGTTCCAGGTGGGCTGCATCGGGCTTATCAAAGCCATCGATAACTTTGACCCGGCGCAGAACGTGCGGTTTTCCACCTACGGTGTGCCGATGATCGTGGGCGAGGTCAAGCGCTACCTGCGGGACAACAATGCCGTGCGGGTCAGCCGCTCCATCCGCGATTTGGCCTACCACTCGATGCAGGCGCGGGAGGAACTGCAAAAGCAGAATGGCCGCGAGCCGAAAATATCCGAGATCGCCGCCAAGGTGGGCCAAAGCCCCGAAAACGTCGCCATGGCGCTGGAATCCGCCGTCACGCCCGCCAGTCTGTACGAGCCGGTCTACTCCGACGGTGAGGACAGCTTTGCCCTGATGGATCAGCTGCGGGACAACGCAGGCGAGGAAAACTGGATCAGCGATATGATGTTCCGTGACACGGTCAAGGCCCTGACACCCCGGGAACGGCGCATCATCGCGCTGCGGTATCTCCGCGGCCAGACCCAGACCCAGGTGGCGCAGGAAATCGGCATCAGTCAGGCCCAGGTCAGCCGCCTGGAAAAGGCCGCACTAAAGCATATTAAAGAGCAAATCTGCGCGGACTAAGCAAAACAAAACCCGCGGCATCCAAATCGGACGTCGCGGGTCATTTATGCTTTACTCAATCTCGATCCCGCACGCTCCCAGCGCACGGGTGAAAGACTTCGGGTTCTTATACAAAATACCGGTGATGCCCAGGTTGTACGCGGCCTGGGCATTTGCCTTGTTGTCGTCCACAAAAATCGACTCATCGTAGGCCAGGCGACAGGTCTGCATCAGCGTTGTAAAAATCTCCGGCTCGGGCTTGCACAGGTGTACGTCGCAGGACGCAATCCCGCCGTCGAACAGTGAGAACCACTCCCGCTGGCGTAGCTCGTCCATGATGTCGGTGGGAATGTTCGTCAGGTAGTACAGCCGGTAGCCTGCGGCTTTCAGCTTGCGCATGATCTGCACGGTCGTCTTTTTTGTGCGCAGCATCGTGGCCCACTCGTCAATACAGGTCTGCACCTCAAATATGCGGCCTGCCTCGGCGGCGTGCTCTAACATCTGCTTGTTGGCGGCCTCGCGGGTGATGGTGCCCCGGTCCAGGTCCTGCCACTCCTGGCTGCCGAAAACCAGTTCGTAGGTTTCCTCCTCAGCGCGGCGGTTCATGAAATGGTCCATCAAGAAATCCTTGGGGGCAAAATCCACCACAACGCCGCCAAAATCGAAAATAATATTTTTATACATAAAAACCTCCGCAAGGTGCATAGCATATTTTCTACTATTATACACGCAATTTGCATAGGATACAAGAGAAAGGGGGCTATCCCATGACATTGCGTGATTTGAGCAACAAGGATGTCATCCAGCTGAAAACCGGCGAAAACCTTGGCCGTATCGACGATATCGTCTTTGACGAGCGGGGGGCGCGGCTGCAATCGGTCATCCTGCGCGGGCGGGCGCACTGCTTTGGCCTGCTGGGTTGCGATGATGACCTGATCCTCCCGTGGGAGAGCATCAAGACCATCGGCACCGATGCTATTATGGTGGACGCCGAGCCGCTGCCCGGTACCCGCCGCCGCTAAGGCAAGAAAATCGTATATTTTGTGTAAAATTCCGCAAAAGCAGATGCTTTTTTTAGAGCAATGTGCTATAATTAAAATTCAACAGGAAATGGGGGACACGGCCATGCAGACAACCCGGAAACTCGCAGCGCTGACGGCTGCCGCAGCGGCGTTGATTATCCTGGGGTCGCTGTTCCTCATCGCGCCTGTGTGGCAGCCGCAAAGCCCCGCAGCTGTGTATATCCCGGCGGCTGTGGCAGCGCCGACGCCGACCCCCGCCCCGGCAATCATCAACATCAACACCGCTACTGCCGAGGAGCTGACCACCCTGCCGGGCCTTGGCCCCGAGAAAGCCGCCGCCCTTGTCGCATACCGCACCGCCCACGGCGCATTTGCGTCGCTGGCTGACGCAGCCAACGTCAAGGGGATATCCCTGCGCATGACAGAAAGCTGGGCGGGCCTTGCTGCCGTACAATAAATGGAGGAGATCAACTTGGAAAAAAAGCCGGAAAGCATCTTCATCAACCGTGAACTCAGCTGGCTCGACTTTGACAGCCGCGTACTGGCCCTGGCAAAGGAAAAGACCGTGCCTTTGGGAGAGCGCATCAAGTTTGCCGCCATCTTTGGCAGCAACATGGACGAGTTCTTTATGGTGCGCGTCGGTTCGCTCTACGACCAAACGCTCTTGAAAAACAACAAGACCGACAACGTCACCCACATGACCGCCGCCGAGCAGATTGCCGCCATCACGCCCCGCGTGGCGGAATTGCAGGCCAAGTGCGATAAATATTTCCAGCACCTTGTCACAGCACTGGCCGCCGAGGGCTACAGGAAAGTCGATTTTGCCAAGCTGTCCAAGCCGCAGGAGCATTTCTGGAAAACCTACTTCCAGCGCGAACTGTTTCCGCTGCTCAGCCCCCAAATTGTCGATTCCCGCCATCCGTTCCCGTTTTTGAACAACAAGGATATCTACTACATCGCTCAGCTGCACACGAAAAACGAGGGCGTCAGCTACGGCATCGTGCCGGTCAGCAGCCAGTTTGAGCGCGTACTCTTCGTCAAGGACGGCGAGACGGCCTGCTTCGCCTTTGTGGAAGAGCTCATCGCCCACTACGCCGCCACGATTTTCAGCGCCAGCACCGTGACCAAGCAGTGCCTTTTCCGTGTGACCCGCAATGCCGATATCACGGTCGACGAAGGCATGATGGACCACGATGTTGACTTCCGCGACGTCATGAGTGAGCTGCTGAAAAAGCGCCGCAAGCTCGCCGCTGTGCGCCTGCAATTCTGGCCCGACGCCCCGCAGGAAATCGTCAAGTTCCTGCGGGACAAGCTCGTCGTCCCGGCGGACCGCTGCTATACCCAGACTTCGCCGCTCGACTCCGGCGCACTGTTCAAGCTGGCCGGGCGTATCTCCGGCGACGGCAGCCACACGGAGCTGTTCTATCCCACCGCCAGGCCGATGCAGGCCCCGGCAGGGTACGACCTCTACACCGAGGTGCGCAAGCATGATGTGCTGCTGGCTTACCCGTACCAGAGTATCCGCCCGTTTATTAAAATGCTGCTGCGCGCGGGCGCGGACCCGGACGTTGTATCGATAAAAATGACGCTCTACCGCATGGCAAGCGACTCCCAGATCGTCAACGCCCTGATTGCCGCCGCCGAGAACGGCAAGGAAGTCGTCGCCATGGTCGAGCTGCGCGCCCGCTTTGACGAGCAGAACAACATCGACTGGTCGAAGCAGCTCGAGGATGCCGGTTGCACGGTTTTCTACGGTTTCGACGACTATAAAGTACATTCCAAGTTGACCCTTATCACCAGCCGCGTCAACGGCCAATATAAATACTTGACGCAGATCGGCACCGGCAACTATAATGAAAAGACGAGCGAGCTGTACACCGACCTGTCCTTCATCACGACCCGGCAGGAGATCGGCGAGGAAGCCAGCGCCGTGTTCAACAATATGGCCCTGCAGCGCCTGACCAGTGAGGCCGACACGATGCTCGTCGCGCCGCTGCGATTCAAGAGCGTATTGCTCGAGGAAATGGACCGCCAGATCGCCCTTGCCATGCAGGGAAAGCCCGCGTCGATTATCCTCAAAAACAACTCCATCAACGACCCGCAGATTATTGATAAGATCAGCGAGGCCAGCTGCGCGGGCGTGCGTGTGGATATGATCGTGCGCGGCATCTGCTGCGTGCGGGCAGGCGTGCCGGGCCGCACCGAGAACGTGCATATCCGCAGCCTGGTCGGGCGGTATTTGGAGCATTCCCGCATCTACTGCTTCGGCAGCGGCGAGAATATGCGCATTTATATCGCCTCCGGCGACTTCCTGACCCGCAACACCGAGCGCCGCGTCGAGGTCGGCGTCCGGGCGGACGACCCGGCTATCGCCAAAAAGCTGCGCGGTATTCTCGATTTGCAGCTGCGCGACACCGTGAACGCCCGCGAAATGCAGCCGGACGGCACCTACACCAAGGTGCGCCCCGCCGAGGGCCAGCCCCCGGTGGACAGCCAGATGGCAATGTTCGGCTATTTCCAGTACGGCTTTGAGATGGCCCCCGAGAAGCCCAAAGCCAAGCCAAAGCCTAAAACAGCGGCCGCCAAGGCCACTGCAAAACCTGTGGCCCGCCAGCACGCAGCGCTGCGCCCCAAACGCGCCAGCCTTTTGCAAAACCTGTTTGGCCGCGGGAAAAAATAAGGAGAACCTAAACCATGAAAAGCTGTGTAGTGACCGCAAATTACGCCTGTGACCCCAACAAGGTCTGGCTCTACCTGACCAAGCCCACCCTGAACAACTGGCGCAAGGACGTCAGCGGGTACGAGGAAAGCGACGACGGCATGAAAGCCACCGAGAAGAACACCGACGGCGGCGAGACCCAGATCGTCTTTACCCGCAAGGAAAAGCCCCGCTGCCTGAGCTGCAACTTCCAGAAGGGCAAAATCAGCGGTACGTTTACGGCGCTGCTGCTGGGCGGCGGCGACTCCACCAGTGTGGAGTGTACGCTGGATGTGAACGGCCTGGGCCTGTTCACCAAGCCCGCCAAGCTGATGAACGAGCGCCTGGAAATGCTGCGCCAGACGCTGGGCGCGTAAAGAGCCTTCCCCCGATGGGGGAAGGTGGCCGAGTGTGCGAGGCCGGATGAGGGGCGGGCTTGCCGAAGCCTGACCTGTAAGGAAAACGACCTCCTGCGGAAAAGCCGTGGCCGTGTGCCGTTATAACCAATCTTCCATCCGCCTTTCGGGGCGGATATTTTTTTTCCCTCCCGCATACTGTTGTAAAAAACAGGGGAGGTGTACGCCATGTGGGAAGATGCAGCCCCGATGCAGGAGCGCGAGCCGCCCAGACCGCCCGCACGTCCGCGCAGTGAGGAAGATTTGGTCCTGTGGGCGCAGATTTTGCTGTGCCTGGCCGCAGTCGGCTTTGTGCTGGCAGCCAAACTGCTGGGCTGGCCCGCGTATCCGGTGCTGCGCCGTGCCTTTGCCGCCGCCACACAGCCAGAACAATCGCTGCTGCTGGGGGAGGAACGCGGCCTTTTGAAATTCACTGAGCAGACTGCCGAGGAATTGGCAAACTCCGCCCGCAGTATGTGGGACGACTTCACCGCTGCGCCCGAGACAGCCCGCCCGCCCCACGGCCAGCCGATACCGCCCGCCTACGCCAGCGAGGACAGCTACACCCCGGACTTTGCGCTCTGCTTCCCGCTGCCGGGGCACTTTGCCCGCAAAACCTCCGGCTATGGCTGGCGCACCGACCCCATGGGCGGCCTGGGCGACGATTTCCACATTGGCAACGACCTGGCAGCGGCCCGGGGCACGGCGGTACTGGCCGCCGCAGACGGCGTGGTGCGCACGGCGGGCAGCCATAAAAGCTATGGCAACTATGTCCGCATCCTACACGCCGACGGCGACGAGACGCTGTACGCACATATGCAATATCTGTTTGTCCGCGCGGGGGAGCGTGTGACCGCCGGGCAGACGCTGGGCACGGTGGGGCAGACCGGCAACGCCACCGGCCCGCACCTGCATTTTGAGATACTGCACAAGGGCCTGCGGTACGACCCAGCCCAGGCTTTACAGGATGCAGCGTAGGCCCAAAATCACCTGGCGCAGGCCGCTGGCGGTGCTGTTTGGCCTGACCGTGCTGCTGGCGCTGGACGGCAGCGGCCTTGTGCGGGTGGGGCTGGGCTGTGCGATTCTGCACGAGAGCGGCCACGCGCTGGCCTACCGCGCTTTGTGGGGGCACTGGCCGGAACTGGAAGTGTCGCCGTTTGGTATCTGCCTGCGGCTGCGCGGCCTGCCCATGACCGCCCGGCAGGAACTTTTGCTGGCTGCCGCCGGGCCGCTGGCCAACCTGCTGGCCTGCGCGGCGGTGCTGCTGTTCATGCGCGGGGCAGGGTACAGCTATGGCGGGTATTGGTTTGCCTGCTGTAACCTGCTGGTGGGCGGCAGTAACCTTCTGCCCCTGCCCGGCCTGGATGGCTGGCGCATTGCGGGGGCACTTCACGGCTTGCGGAGAACGTAGGGGCGGGGCTTTGCTCCGCCCGCAGCCGTTGCCACAAAATGCAAACCCCCGGGGACGCACGGTCTCCGGGGGTTGTTTTAATTTGGATTATTTGGATTTACGGCGCTTTTGCAGCACGCAGAGGGCGGTGATACTGCCCAGCGTCAGAATGCTGAACAGGGCGGGGGAAGAGCTGTCGCCCGTCTGGGGGATAACACCGGATGCCTGCGCGGTGGGCGCGGGCGTGGCGGTCACAGCGGGCCGTGCCGTGGGTGCCGGGGTGGCGGGGGCAGCCGTTGCGGTGTTGTCGGCAGGTGCTGCCGTGGGCGCTGCCGTGGGGGCTACGGTAGGGGCTGTTGTGGGTGCGGCGGTGGGTGCTGCTGTGGGTGCGGCGGTGGGTGCTGCTGTGGGGGTAGGTGCGGCAGTCGGTTCCGCCGGCTTCGGCGAAGGAGTAGGTGCATTTATACCATGTGCCGCTTTCAGCGCCGCGCCCCGGGGAAGATCGGTGACGGTATTATTTTTAGCGGTTGCTGGCTTCCAACGGTTTCCTTCGCCTTCGTCATCGTGATACCAGTCGTCAATGATGCAGTCGTCATCGTCCAAAACACTCCACTTTGCGCCGGGTTCCAGTTTAATGATGTCGAAGCTGTTGCCTTCTACATCGTTGTTGTAAAGGTCGTCGCCGGCTACTTTGGCGTGGTTGTTATAAACTTTAGCAGTGGTGGAAAGTGAAACACTACCGTATTCATTGTAGATGCCGCCGCCGTATTCGTCTTGATAACCAAGATTGCCAATGCTAGAGGGCATAGAGGCTCGGCCGGTACTATTTTCTGTGATAAGGCCGGAATTGAGAATCAACTTAGCAACGGCCGCAGGTTTGCTAGAGAACTTTGACTCGGAATTGCCGTTTTTGATGGCACGACCATAGTTACCAGTGATGGCAAGGTCGGCACCTGCATTAGCTGTGGTGGTTGCATAGGGATAATTGTCTAAGCCGCCGATGAGGTTCTCATTTAAGTAGACGTGTGCGCCGGACTCAATGTTAAGATTATAGCCGTTGGCAAGACCGTAGTTGTAGTTCTTGCAGGAAGAGAGCGTTGCGCCGCTTTTCACGGTCAGAGTGCCGCCGCCGTAAAAATTGCCTTTGTCGTCCACGTCAGAATAAACTTGGACGCCTGGACCACAGTTCCCACTGGAAGTCAATTCAGCACCACTGCGGAGAATACCATTACCACTAATGGCGATGCCGGTGCCGCCGTAAAAGAGGGTGCCATTGTTGGTAACATTGACTTTAGAGGTTCCGTCAATGTCAAGGCCGTCAACAAAGACTGCGAACTGCCGTGCAGTGTTATTGTACGCAGTCACAAGTGAACGATCAGAAACGGTTAGCGTGCCATAGTAACAGCCAAGGCCACCGTAACCGGCCGAACCGTCGTTGTTGTGGTTTACATCTATCTTGGAGTTACCAGTAACAGTAATATTTACCGGGTTGGCGGTGATGCCATTATGATAACACCCTGTGGCTGTCAGGGAAGAATTGTCAGAGACAACAATTTGACCCGTGATTTTTGTGTAATCCTTATTTACGTTTGTATCAGAATCAATATAGATGCCGCTGCAACCGCCCTGTCCCTCTTGAGCAGAGCTTGACGAAGTTCTGTTCATAAACCCGCTGACGGTGAAGTGCGTATCATTCTGAATGTACAAGCTACCGCCGTTGTAGATGCACAGACCGCTGCCGCCCGTCTCAGGCTCGGGGTTCGTGATATTCACGTTGGCGCACTTGTCCAGAGTCAGTGTGCCGGGGCAAAAGAATACCGCAGAGATATTGGCATTTTCGTTGCTGGGGTTCGTTCCCGCATTGACAGTCAGCGCACGGCAGTTCTTGATGGTCACTTTGCAGTAGGTCGCATAGATGCCCTTGTTGTTCAGCGTTAAGCTGTGGTTGGCGGCATCCAGCGTGATATCCTTCCACTCGGCAGGAGTGCTAACTTTCAGCCCATCAAACCGCAAGCCCTCGTCATTCAGCGTCAAATCATCTTGCAGGGTAATAACATCGCCGTTGTTTGCGGCGTTGATCGCCTCTTGCAGCGTTGCATATTCGACACCGCCAATCTTAGCCACAGGGTCAGTACCACTGGGATTAGAATTCCCGTTAGAATTCCCGTCAGAATTCCCGTTAGGATTCCCGTTAGAATTCCCGTTAGAATTCCCGTTAGAATTCTCGTTAGAATTCCCGTTAGACTGCACGAGTGCCTCGCTGCTGATAGTTGGCCCCTCCGGAAGGTTTGGTTCCTCCGCAAAGGCAGGGGTTGCAAAGGCAGAAAGCGCAAAGCAGGTTGCAGCCGCAAATATGAACAACCGTTTTCTCACAAGTACCACTCCTAAAACTGTATTATACCCTGTACGTATCCCTGACAAATTCCGCCGAAAAATACACGTACAAATGTAACCATAAATATATAACAGTAATACTAGCACGTGTAAAACCACCTGTCAACACGCCCAAAAGTCCGGGGGGGGGTATCATGTAAATCGCGCAACAAATGCGCAACGTAACGCCGGTAACGCGGCGCAAACGCAACACTTTGCGGTTACAGTTGTGGCAGTTCACCCAATCAAGTCTGCAAAAAATTGTGCAAACTTCCGAAAATCAACCTTTTTTACCTTTTTGGCACATACAAGGGTAAATGGTTGCAATTTTGGCGGTGGCAGCGTATAATAAGCTTACTATTGCCAAAAAGTGATTTACGGCACAATACAAACAAGGATGGTTCACCAATATGGCGGAATTTTCCCCGAAATTTAAAGAGGCCCTGAGTCTGGTACAAAAGCCGGGCCGTTACACGGGCGGCGAGCCGGGCTGCATCTACAAAGACAAATCCAAAGTGGATGTGCGCATGGCGTTCTGCTTCCCGGACACTTACGAAATCGGTATGTCGTTCCTGGGCGAAAAAATCCTGTACGACATTCTGAACCGCCACGAAAACTGGTGGTGTGAGCGTGCCTTTATGCCCTGGACCGACATGAAAGAACAGATGGAGCGGCTGGACATTCCGCTCTATTGCCTCGAGAGCAAGGATCCGCTGTGCGATTTTGATATCGTCGGCTTCTCGCTGGAATATGAGCTGGCCTACACAAACGTCCTGGCTATGCTGCGCCTGTCGGGTATTCCGCTGCGGGCGGCTGACCGCGACGAGCGGTGGCCGCTCATTATTGCGGGCGGCCCCTGCGTCTGCAACGCCGAGCCGATGGCGGATTTCTTCGACATTATGCAGCTGGGCGAGGGCGAACAGATGCTGCAAGATATCTGCGCAACGGTTGAACAGGGCAAAAAGCAGGGCTGGAACAAAGAACAGCTGCTGCTGGCACTGGCGAAGATCCCCGGTGTCTACGTGCCGTCCTTCTACGATGTGACCTACAAGGAGGATGGCCGCATTGAGGCCGTGACCCCGAACCGCCCGGGCATCCCGGCCCGCGTGACCAAGGCCATCGTCAAGGATATGGACAGCTTCACCCCGCCGGAAAACTTCGTTGTGCCGCTTGTCGGTGCGGTGCAGGATCGCGCCTGTGTCGAGGTGCTGCGCGGCTGCGTGCGCGGCTGCCGCTTCTGCCAGGCGGGCCAGCTCTACCGGCCTTTCCGCGAGCGCAGCCCTAAGCTCATCAGCGACAGCGCCCGTGCGCTCTGCCGCAACACAGGCTATGACGAACTGAGCCTGTCGAGCCTGTCCACCTCCGACCATTCCCGGCTGGAAGAAATTTTGGATAATTTGAACTCCTGGGCCGAGGCTGACCATGTCAGCCTGTCGCTGCCGTCACTGCGCGTGGACAATTTCTCGGAATCTCTGGTCGAGAAAACGACGAAGGTGCGCAAAAGCGGCCTGACCTTTGCCGCCGAGGCCGGCACCCAGCGCCTGCGCGACGTTATCAACAAAAACGTCACCTGGGAGCAGATCGAGCGCGGCTGCCGCATTGCCTTCTCGGAAGGGTACACCTCGGTCAAGCTCTACTTTATGATGGGCCTGCCCACCGAAACACTGGACGATATCAAGGGTATTGCCGATACCGCCCAGCAGGTCGTGGATCTCTTCTACAAAATCCCCAACCGCCCGAAGGGCAAGGGCGTACAGGTGACGATCAGCGTGGCCTGCTTTGTGCCCAAGCCCGACACGCCGTTCCAGTTCTGCGCCCAGGACCGCC
>ERZ773170.2434-NODE-2434-length-11158-cov-2.693146_pt1 | contig 11158 bp, 9 predicted proteins | sample MGYA00581002_ERZ773170 | MGnify/ENA primary metagenome ERZ773170 (study PRJEB29015, sample SAMEA2737811) | human gut metagenome | biome: human gut; feature: human-associated habitat; material: faeces | place: China | collected 2012 ... | reverse complement strand
CCAGCGCAGCGGCAATGCGGCGAACAGCCCCGCCGGACCCGACCCGACCACCACCACGGGCGTCCGTCCCCCGACGAACGGATAGTCGAACCGCACCGGGTCGGGCTCCCGCTCATGGTCGACGTACACCTCGACGCCCAGATTGACCCGGACGGGACGGCGCCGCGCGTCGATCGAACGCCGCACGACGCGCACCAGCGAGACGCGCGACGAATCCACCCCCAGGTCGCGGGCGATCAGCGGAAGATAGTGCTTCACGTCCGAAGCCTGCTTCGGAGTGAGAACAAGAGAAAGGTCGAACGGCATATTTTTAATCGGATCACATACCAGATTTCGCCAAAATTAGTACATTTGTTTCAAAATACATCTGTTGGCTATGAGGAATCTGGTTATCATCCCGACCTACAACGAACTGGACAACATCCGTCCGATGATCGACAAGGTCTTCTCGCTTCCCGAAAAATTCGACCTGCTGGTTATCGACGACGGTTCGCCCGACGGCACGGCGGAGATCGTCAGGGAGCGACAGAAAGCGTATCCCGAATCGCTGCACCTGATCGAGCGTCAGGGCAAGCTGGGGCTCGGAACCGCCTACCTGACCGGATTCCGCTGGGCGCTGGAGCACGGCTACGACTATGTTTTCGAGATGGACTGCGACTTCTCGCACAACCCGGACGACCTGATCCGGCTGTCGGCGGCCGCCGCCGAGGGAGCCGACCTGGTGATCGGCTCGCGCTATGTGACCGGCGTGAACGTCGTGAACTGGCCGATGAAGCGGGTCCTGATGTCGTACTACGCGTCGGCCTACGTCCGCGCGGTAACGGGCATGCCGGTCCGCGACGCGACAGCCGGATTCGTCTGCTACAGCGCGAAGCTGCTCCGCACGATGGATATGGATGCCGTCGAGATGAAGGGCTACGGCTTTCAGGTCGAGATGAAATACACGGCATGGAAGCTCGGCTTCCGGATCAAGGAAGTGCCGATTATCTTCACCGAGCGGACGCAGGGCGCGTCGAAAATGAGCGGCGGCATCTTCCGCGAGGCGTTCTTCGGCGTACTGAAGCTGCGTTTCCGCACGATCAAACCGCGCGCATGATGGGCGGCTTGCTGATCCGGGGCGGGACGATCGTCAACGAGGGAGAGAGCTACCGGGGCTGGATCGTCGTCGAGGACGAACGCATCGCGCGGACCGGACGGGGCGACTATCCCCGTCCCGAGTTCGACGGCGAGACGATCGACGCGGAAGGAATGTACGTGCTGCCCGGCGTGATCGACGACCAAGTGCACTTCCGCGAGCCGGGTCTGACCTACAAGGGCGATCTGCACAGCGAATCGATCGCGGCGGCGGCGGGAGGAGTGACCTCCTACATGGATATGCCCAACGTCAAGCCGCCCACCGTAACGAACGCTCTGCTGGAAGAAAAGCTCGAGCGGGCGGCCGAAACCTCGGTGGTCAACTACTCGTTCTACCTCGGCGCGACGAACGACAATATCGAGCAGATCCGTCGCCTCGACCCGAAGCGGGTCTGCGGCGTCAAGCTCTTCATGGGCTCGTCGACCGGCAACATGCTCGTCGACGACGAGCGTGCGCTCCGCGCCCTGTTCGCCGAGTCGCCCGTGCCGATCGCCGCGCACTGCGAGGACGAGCCGACCGTACGGGCCGACATGGAACGTTTCAGAACTCTGTACGGCGAGTCGGGCCTGACTGTGGCGATGCATCCGCTGATCCGTTCGGCGGAAGCCTGCCTGCGAAGTTCCGAAAAGGCGGTTTCGCTGGCCGAGCGCTACGGAGGAAGGCTCCACGTGCTTCATCTGAGCACGGCCCGCGAGTTGAGCCTGTTCGACCGCGACAAGCCGCTCGAACAAAAGCGCATCACCTGCGAAGTCTGCGTGCATCACCTTTGGTTCAGCGATGCCGACTATGCCCGAAAAGGTAACCTGATCAAATGGAATCCGGCCGTCAAGACCGCTGCCGACCGCGACGCGCTTCGGGCCGGATTGCTCGACGGAGCGGTCGACGTCGTAGCGACGGACCATGCGCCCCACACGCTCGAAGAGAAGGAACGCCCCTATGCGAACGCTCCGTCGGGCGGTCCCCTCGTACAGCACTCGCTGCCCATGATGCTCGAGCTGAGCGCGCAGGGCGTATTGCCCGTAGAAACGGTCGTCGAGAAAATGTGCCACGCGCCGGCCCGGCTGTTCGGCGTCCGCGACCGGGGCTTCCTGCGAACGGGCCATTTCGCCGACATCGTGCTCGTCCGGCCCGCAGATCCATGGACCGTATCGAAAGAAAACATCCTGTACAAGTGCGGCTGGTCGCCTCTGGAAGGTACCGCGTTCTCGCACCGCATCGTGCGGACGCTCGTCAACGGACGGACCGTCTATGCCGACGGACGGGTCGATACGGCGCACCGGGGAGCGGAGCTCGAGTTCGACAGGTAAAAGCGAACGCCGGAGTCCGGCAGAACCGCCGGGGCTCCGCAGCAGGGCAAAAGGAACGAGACAGCAGAGAGCGAGCCGCCGTCGTTCGACGCAGTACCCAACGGTGCGGATAGGGATACGAAAATATATCGCCCGAACGGCGGATCGTCCGCTTCGGAGCGGACGGAAAGTCCCGTGACACCGAACGAAACCTATCACCATGATACCGATAAGACGCATCTGCTCGATTTGCTTGTTCGCATGGCTCGCAGCGCTCGCCGCCGAGGCGGCCGGCCTCGGCCGCCACCCTTCGGGAAAGAAAACGGACCGGGCGCAGTACGCCCGGCTCTGCGAACGCTTCGAATCGGGCGATACGACGCTGGCTCCCGACCAGTGTGGGACCGTATACTACGGTTTCGCGGCACAAAGCCGGTACAACGGCAGTCTCGGTTACGGCGAGGTAGACGCTATGACCCTGATCGAACAGGACAAGCCGCAGGAAGCGTTCGCGCTGTGCGAGCGGATTCTGAACAAAGCACCCGTGTCGCTTCAGGGGCACATGCTGCTGCTGCTCGCCGCCGGCCGGGCGGCAATACCCCCGGAGCAGGCCTACCGGTATGCGATCCGGTTCGACGGGCTGTTGGACGCCGTTTTCAGAAGCGGCGACGGACGCAGCGTTCGGACGGCGTTCCGTGTGCTGAGCGTAGCGGACGAATACGTCGTCATGCAGGCGTTGGGCGTCGAGAGCGTGCTTTCGCAAAGCCTCGTCGAAGAGCATTACGACCGGATCGAAATTTCGGGCGCAACGGGTTACGAGGGCGACGAAATCTATTTCGACGTAAGTCTGCCGATGAAACATCTTTACAAAGTTTTCGGAAAAAATAGCCGAACCGTTCGACATACCGCATAACACGACCGAAATGAGAAAACCGAATATCAGACTTTGGACCCGGCGGCTGACCCTGACCGCCCGGGAAGCTCCGGCCGAAATGCTGCTGGCGCTGTACTTTTTCGCGATTTATTCTTTGAACCGGGAACATGTGCTGAACGACCCAACCGACTATCTGTTGCTGATGCCGATCTTTTTCGCGCTCTCGCTGCTGACGAACCGGTGGTGCCGCAGCCCGCGCAGCCGGATCGCCTACCGTCTTTCGCCACTGGCCGCCGTCCCGTTCCTGTGGGCCGACGTCGGCGGCTGGGTCCACTCGGTCGCCTATCCGGTCACGCTGATCGTCAGCGCGTTAACGGTCTTTGCCGGCGGCTGGCAGCGCGACAACGCGCGCTTCGTCGAACGGGTCCTGCGCTACCTGTCCGACGCGATCGCGAGCGGGCTGATCGCGCTGGCGGCCTTTCTGGCCTCCTGCGCCATTTTCTTCTCGATCGTGTACATCTTCAACATACTGGACGACTGCTCGCGGGGATTCACCGAATACGCGGCTATGGCGTCGCTGCTCGTCGTCTGGCCCGTTCTGTTCCTGATCCTCGACCGGGACAGCGAGCGCGATCAGGGCAACGGCTTCGCCTCCGGCCCTTTTCTGGACGTGCTGTCGAACTATATTCTCACTCCCGCCCTGCTGATCTACACGGCCATACTGTATCTCTATTTCGCGAAGATCGCGATCGGCTGGTCGCTGCCCAAAGGGGGAATAGCCTATCTCGTATTCGGCTACACGATCACGGCGCTCGTCGTGCAGGCGAGCCAAACGCTGTTGCAGCGCCGCCGCTACGACTGGTACTATCGGCGCTTCGGACCGATCGCCCTGCCGGCGCTCGCGATGTTCTGGATCGGCGTGCTGTATCGCGTGCACCAGTACGGCTTCACCGAGGCGCGGGCCTATCTGGTCGTCTGCGGAACCGTGATGACGCTGACCGTGCTGATGCAGTTCGACCGGCGCACGGCACGCTACCTGTACGCCACGGTTACGGGAGCCGCCCTGCTCGCCCTGTTCACCTACGTTCCCGGCATGACGGCCGCCGACATCGGCGTCCGCTCGCAGTCGGTCCGGGCCGACAGACTGATCGACAGGCTGGAGCTCGCCGACCCGACGGGCCGCTTGACCCTCGCCAGGCTCACCCATGCCGACAGTACGCAGAAAAAAGACCTCCGCAACCTGTACGAGTCGCTCGAATATCTGCGGGACGAGCGAGGCGAAGAGTATTTGCGGGCCCGGTACGGAATCGGCACCGAACGCGCTCTGCTCGACGAGGTCGTGCCCGAACGGTTCCGAGAATATGTGGAGTACGGCTGGGAAGGGGAGGTCGATACGATCACGGTCGACGGGGACGTCACTCTCGAGCGCGGCGCGGAAGCCGTCGATCTGTCCGGATATTCCAAGCTGTACCCTTTGCAAAATTACGGCGACAGCCGGCATACGTTCTATCGCACGAACGACGACACGCTGTATGTCGAGCAAGGCGACCGCATTCTGTTCCGGCTGAGCCTCCGCGATATGCTCGCCGGACAATTGGAAGACATGCCGTACAGCCCGCACGGAACGATTTCGGTCGACTCTCTGAGAAACGGAGCGGACCGGCTGCTCGAGTACCGGAGGGATTCGGTCCGACTGATCTTCAGGCGGATCGTTCTGGACCGGCAGGGCGACGGCGGGCTCCGGATACTCGATCTGGACATGGACTATTACCTGATCCGGTAACGCCGAAACCCATTCTCTCACAATGAAACGCTCAACGAAAAAAGCCCTCCGGATCGCAACCGCCGCAGTCGCCGGTTTCGGGCTGCTCATCGGATACCTCTGCTACCGGAATGCGCAGATCGCCCGGGAACTCGACAGCGAAGGCGTCACGACCTCGGCCGTCGTCATCGGGCGGCATACCGAAGAAAGAACTTTCCACAACCGGCGGCGGGCGCCGACCCAAAGGCAGATCACGCGCATCGAGTACGAGTTTACGGTCGACGGCAAGACTTATCGGAACGATGTGTCCGGCCTGTCCGGCAGCGGAGCGCTCCAGCGCGGCGACCGCGTGCAGATCGTCTATGCGCCGGACGACCCGCAGACGCACCGATTCGTCCGCAATCCGGACGGTACGATCCGTCGGCTTGCCCGGCCGAAGCGCCGCCGTGAGGTCCGTCTCGGACATCCGGAAGACACCGCGAGGAAGCGCCTGCCGCAGGATCTGCCGACGAAAGGCCAGCCCGTCCGGTAGCAGGCAGCCCGCTCCGGCCGCACGAGCCTCCGCCGGGAAGAAGGAATCGGGAACGCTCCAGAAACCGGGTCCCCGCACGGTCCGCGAATGCGCGACAGAACGCCGGCCGTACCGTGCGAGAGCGGCTTCGGAGACCCTTCAGCTCAACGCCTGAATTTCACGGCAAGATTTGCAGCCTGATAAAAAAACAGCTATCTTTGCACAGCTTTTTTTGCGGATATGGCGTAATTGGTAGCCGCGCCAGACTTAGGATCTGGTGCCTTAACCGGCGTGGGGGTTCGAGTCCCTTTATCCGCACGGCCCGAAGCCTCCGGCGGGAAATCTCCGGAGGCATTCCGGCTTTTGATTCGGAAAACTTTAAAAGACCCTGTTAAATGAATATCGTCAGAGAAAACCTGGAAGACCTTACCACCCTGCTCAAGGTGACCGTCGGTGAGGCAGACTACAACGAAGCCGTGGACAAGTCCCTGCGCACGTACCGCCGCAAAGCCAATATCCCGGGCTTCCGTCCTGGCATGGTCCCGATGAGCATCATCAACAAGATGTACCGCAAGGGAGTCGTGGCCGAAGAGGCATACCGTACCGCATCGAAGGCCTGCTTCGACTACATCGAGACGGAAAAGCTCACGACGGTCGGCGACATGATTCCGAGCCAGAAACAGCAGCCGCTGGACTTCGACAACGATACCGAGTACGAATTCGTATTCGAAGTAGGCATTGCGCCGGAGGTACAGATCAGTCTGAGCAAGAAGGACAAAGTGACCAAATACACGATCCGGGTCGAGGAGAAGATGCGCGAAGGCTACCGCAGCAACTTCCTGCGCCGGTTCGGCAGGCTGGTCGATGTCGAGAAGGTCGAGAAGGAGGAGGCCCTCGACGTGACGCTCGAACAGGGCGACACGAAGATCGAGGAGGCCTACGTGGGCCTGATCGGCATGAGCGACGAGGACCGCGCGCCGTTCGTCGGCAAGAAGGTCGGCGACACGATGGATGTGGATATCGCGAAGCTCTATAAGACCCCGTCGCAGCGCGCGTCCGTGCTAGGCGTGAAGGAAGCCGAGCTCGAAGGCATGGACCCGAACTACCGTCTCACGATCACGAAGATCCGCAAGTTCGCCGAACCCGAGCTGAACGAGGAGTTTTTCAAGACGGCTTTCCCGGACGGCGGCGTGAAGACGGCCGAGGAGTTCGAGCAGTATGTCACGCGCCAGATCGAGGGCGACCTCGCACGCGAGAGCGGATTCCTCTTCTCGATCGACGTGCACAAGTTCCTGCTCAAGAAGGCCGCGCTCGTGATGCCGGAGGCTTTCCTGAAGAACTGGCTCTACACGATCAACGAGGGCAAGTTCACGATGGAACAGATCGAGAAGGATTTCGCTCAGTTCGTCGACATGATGCGCTGGAACCTGATCCAGAAACATTTCGTGTCGGAAATGAAGCTCGAGGTGACTCCCGAGGAAGCCAAGAACGAGGCCAAAGCGATGGCCGCCCAGCAGTTCGCCTATTACGGCATGAACCAGGTGAACGACGAAACGCTCGAAAACTACGCGCAGAGCATTCTGGGCAACAAGGAGGAAAACCGCAAAATCTACGACAGGCTGTTCGAGCGCAAGGTCATCGACGCGGTGACTCCGCAGATCACCGTCGTCGAGAAGGAAATTTCCGCCGACGACTTCGGAAAGCTGGCTCAGGAAGCGCAGTAAGCGCCGGAGCATTCGTTAACCGCAAAAAAAAGAGGAGTTTCACGTGAAGCTCCTCTTTTTCATTGATCCGCCATGGAATTCGTCCGGCGGGGCAGGATTCGGATTATTTTGCTAACTTCGTGACGGAACGAACCGTAAAACCACGACGACATGAAATCAGGGAGACTCTTTACCCGAACGTGCTGCCTGCTGGGCTTCTTACTGTCGACGGCGTGCGGGTCCCGGACGGAGAAGGCCAGCCCGGACTATGCCGAGTTCAAGATGATCGTGCGGCTGTGGCCCGATCATCACAAGGACAGCGCGCTCAGAGAAGAGCTGCTTCAGGCGCTGAAGAAGTATCCGGACTTTTGCGACGAAGTCTGGCTCTGCATGGAATTCGAGACTTTCTCGAAAGAAGCGCACAAAGAATCCGCGCGGGCCATGGCCGTAGCGGCCGAACGGCTGCGGAATGCGGGCATCGGCGTGTCGATACAGGGAATAACGCTCGGTCACGGGGACGATTTCGAATCGGGAGCGGCGCGGCCCCACCCGGAGCTCACATGGGGCAATATCGTCGACGCGCGGAATGTCCGGACCGTCACTTAGAGCTGTCCCCGCCAGCAGGCTTTCCACGACTACCTCGGAGAAACCTATGCCCTGTACGCCGGGCTATGCCGGCCGTCCTGCGTATGGCTGGACGACGACTTGCGCGTTACCTATCACGCTCCGGCGCGGCAGCTCTGTTTCTGCGATACCTGCCTCAGCCTGTTCAACCGGCAGCAGGGGGAGCGCTGGACCCGGGAAACGCTGGTCGAGGCGCTGGACAGGAACGAAGGGGAAGGCCGGCTGCGGCGGCAATGGATATCGTTCTGCCAGCAGAGCCTCGCCGAGGTAGCCCGGACTGTCGCGCGAGCCGTCCACGAGGTTTCGCCCGGCACCCGGATGGGCTTGCAGCATGCCAATTTTCACCGCGAACTCATGGAAGGACGGGACTGGAACCCGACGCTCGACGCGCTGGAGGAAGAGACCGGACTGGCCCCGGCTTCCCGGCCGGGAAACGGATTCTACGACGATCACGCCCCCAGAGGCATGCTGCTCAAGGGATACGACATGGCCCGCCAGATCCGCCGTCTGAAGCCGTCCGTGCGCGAAATAGCCGCCGAGGTGGAAGGATACAGACACCGCGCGACCGGCAAATCCCCTCACGGCCTGTGCGTGGAGTCTATGTTCTACCTGGCCATGGGAGCGACTCAGCTCTCGTACGCGATCATCTGCGCCGCTTCGGAGCCGATGCAGTGGTATGCGGACAACTATTTCAAGTCGCTGAGCGCCTGGCGCCCGTTCTACGAGCAATACGTCGCCTTCAACCGAGGGACGGAACCGGGCGGAATCGATCCTTATATCGGTCCCGACCATGCGTTGCGCGATACGGAGGCGGGCGAACCCTCTTTCGCATGGAGCGTTGCGGGATCCGGCGATATGATCTACGATATGGCGACACTCGGCCTGCCCTTCTGCCCCGACGGGAACCATTCGTCGGCACTCATCATGGACGCTTCGGCCGTGCAGGGACTGGCCCGAGACGAGGCCGCCCGGCTTTTCGGCACCCGGGGCATCCTGCTCGACCGGGCGGCATGGGAACAGGCACGGCAGCGCAGACTCGATACGCTGCTTACGGACGTTCCGGTTCCCGACGGACTCGCCGGAGTCGAGTGCATGATCTCCGGGAACGGAGGCAGGACGGCAGTCGTTCCTTCGTTCAGCGCCGACGTCAACAATGCCGGAAGACTGAATCTGCTGCGCATCGCCGACTGGCTTTCGGACGGGAAGCTTCCGGCGATCATGGAGACGATGGCTCAGGCCGCCGTCGTGCCCCGGATCGACTCGGCGCAGAACCTGCGTTCCGTCATGCTGCTCAACTGCAGTATCTCGAAACAGGATTCGGTCCGGCTCCGCCTGCGCGGATGTCCGCCGGAGGCGAAACGCACTTTCGTCTGGAAAAGAGCGGGACAACCGGACGAAATCCTGCGTCCCCGGTACGAAGGCACGGATGCGGTCGTCCGGATTCCCGCTCTGGAAGGCTGGAATGTCGGCTGGCTGGCCGTCGAATAGCATCGCGGCCCCGGCCGAAGCGAATTATCGAGAAACCGAACCGATTTTCCGGCGAATTAGGCTATCTTTGCAGACGGTTTCTGCCGACTCAACATCCGGACGATGAAATACCTTCGAGAGATTCTGCTTTGCGTCGTACTGACGGCGGCATGTTCCGTGGCGACGCTTCACGGCGGGGACTCGCTGAGCCTGAAGATCATGACTTACAATCTTCGCTTCGGCGAGAAAGCTTCGCTGGAGGAGCTCGCCGAAGCGATCCGCGCGCAGCGGCCCGATCTGGTCGCTCTTCAGGAGATCGACTGCCGCACCCGGCGGCCGGGCGTCGAGCGCCAGCACGACAAAGACTTCGTGACGGAGTTGGGCCTGCGGACCGGCATGTTCCCGCTCTACGGGAAAACCATACCCCATGCCGGAGGGTGGTACGGAATCGGCATACTGACCGCCGGACCGTACATAAGCGTGCAAAAGCTGATGCTGCCGCAGGCATCCGCGACCGAGGAACCCCGGGCGTTGCTGCTCGCCACGATCGAGGCAGGCGGAGACACGATCGTTTTCGCCTCGACCCATCTGTCGCTGAGCGCGCAAAGCCGTCGGATGCAAGCCGAGTTCATCGCCCGGGAAATCGGAAGTCTGCGCTTCCCCGCGCTCCTCGGCGGAGATTTCAACGCCGGACCGAACGCTCCGGAAATCGAGACGATGACCCGAACGGGAAAGATGCTGTGCGACCGGCAGCCCACCTTCCCGGCCGACGGGCCCGAAATCCGGCTCGACTACCTGTTCGGTTTCCCGGCCGGAAAATGGAGGCTGGAATCGACTCGGGTCGTTCCTTCGGAATTTTCCGACCATCGGGCGGTCGTTTCGGTCGTTACGCCGGTACGGTGAACGGGGAAAATCTCCCGGGACGCTTTTTGGTTCGGGGTTTGCTTTAGAAACTTGCCGTCACAGGCATTTGAATGTCAACAGAGTCGAAACAGTAAAAACGGAATAACTATGGGTAAAAGCGAATTCGAGAAATACGCCGCCGGCCACGCCGGGATCAGCAGCCTGAAGCTGCACCGGTTCAACACGATCACGCAGGAATACATTTCGCCGACGATCATCGAGGAGCGGCAGATGAACGTCGCGACGATGGACGTCTTCTCGCGGCTGATGATGGACCGCATCATCTTTCTGGGCGTACCGATCTACGACGACGCGGCGAATATCATCCAAGCGCAGCTGCTGTTCCTCGAGTCGACCGAGCCCGAGAAGGACATCCAGATCTACATCAACTCCCCGGGCGGCTCCGTATCGGCCGGACTGGGCATCTACGACACGATGCAGTTGATTTCGTCCGACGTGGCGACGATCTGCACGGGTTTGGCGGCCAGCATGGGAGCCGTCCTGCTCACAGCCGGAACGGCGGGCAAGCGCTCGGCCCTGCCCCACTCGCGCGTGATGATCCATCAGCCGCTGGGCGGCGTCGAGGGACAGGCGTCGGACATCGAAATCACGGCGCGGCAGATCCTGCGCACCAAGAAGGAAGTTTTCTTTGCTTACCACCTGCGAGCAGGAGAAGGTGAACAGGATACCTCCTGGCTTGATCTTTTCGAAAGCGATGGCGTTCAGTTTGCGGTAACCTTGCAAGGCATTGCGCAATACGTTTTTATGTTTGGCGAAAGCTGGTGGATCCAGGATGATGAGATCGTAGTTGCTTCCCATCTTTTCGAGATATTTGAAAGCGTCTTCCGCATAAGCTTCGTGGCGCGGATCACCTGGAAAGTTCAATTCCACGTTCC
>ERZ773170.2428-NODE-2428-length-11172-cov-2.632185_pt1 | contig 11172 bp, 13 predicted proteins | sample MGYA00581002_ERZ773170 | MGnify/ENA primary metagenome ERZ773170 (study PRJEB29015, sample SAMEA2737811) | human gut metagenome | biome: human gut; feature: human-associated habitat; material: faeces | place: China | collected 2012 ... | reverse complement strand
GATGATAAAGAAATCGTAGAGGCGATAGAAATCTATTTGTCGCAGGAAGGATATAAAGTATTAAAAGCTTACGACGGTGAGGAAGCATTGAAGCTTTTGGATAAGCATAAAGTGGATCTTCTGATCATTGATGTGATGATGCCAAGATTGGATGGAATCCGCGCAACGTTAAAAATCCGGGAAAAACAGAATATGCCGATCATTATTCTGTCTGCAAAGTCAGAGGATGCCGATAAGATCCTCGGACTGAATGTAGGAGCCGATGATTATATGACCAAGCCATTTAATCCACTGGAACTGACTGCAAGGGTAAAATCACAGCTTCGCAGATATACACAGCTTGGAAGTACAGTGGAAAAAGAGAATCAGGCAGTTTATACCGTGGGAGGACTTATGATCGATGACGATCAGAAAGAAATTACGGTTGACGGAGAGCCGGTGAAACTGACACCGATCGAATACAACATTTTATTGCTACTGGTAAAAAATCAGGGGAAAGTATTTTCTATTGACCAGATATACGAAAGTATCTGGAATGAAGATGCTATCAATGCGGATAATACAGTGGCGGTACATATCCGGCATTTACGGGAAAAGTTGGAAATCAATCCGGCAGAACCCAGATACTTAAAAGTAGTCTGGGGCCAGGGATACAAATGTGAGAAGCAGGGATAAGAGCAGGCAGGTGAGCGGAGCAGCTTGAGGAAATAAGGAGACAGGAATATGGATAACAGGGAAGAAAACAGCAGGAGCACAGAACAGGACAGAGTGGCAAATCCGGTGGAAGAAACAGTGAGTACGACGGTAGAACCAGCATTGTCAGAGAATAAAAGGGAACGGAAAAAAAGAGAAAAAGCAGAGAAAAAAAAGAATGCACCGGCACAGGGAAACAGCCTGTTGGGCAGCACAATGGCAAAGGTTGTGGCATTTGTTCTGATGATCGCAGCCGCAATTGTGGGGGTGTTGGGACTCTATGGTACCTGTATGCTTGCAGACAGTGGAGCGTATTCCTCCGGTGAAAGGATGTTTATCCATGATCAGCTGTTGTACCGGCAGGTCAATCAGGATCTGTATCGGATACGCGACTGGTATGAGAATGAGAGCTTGCAGACCATGGAAGCTTATTGCAGGCAGCGGAACATCTGGGTAAAGGTGGAGAGCTACGATCTGGATACGGATGAATTCCTGGGAGAATGGAAGAACGAGGATTATGTAGACAAGACAAATGATCTGACTTACCGGCTGGAGTCCCAGGTGCAGCATAGGAATGATAACACCTATATCAACACAGAAACTTCCTCTGCCTCTGATAGCTATGAAAGTTACGGAAGCTCTGAAAGCTCTGATATCATGGAGCTTGAACCATCTGTCAATACCGGGTCTGATGTGGAAAGCATAACGGCAGCGGAGCAGGAAGCCCTTTCCTCCGGCAATCTGGAGAAATATCTGGATCTGGGGGACAGCGTATCCTTAGGTGGAGAGATTTATGTGCCGGTTGAACGGGCGGAACAATATGCAAAATGGATGATCAAGGATGCCTTAAGTGAGACAGAACGGCAGCAGGAAGAGGCTGCAGAGGAAGCATTAGCAGAGCGTAACAAGCGTATTGTGGTTACCCTGACAGTGAATCCCAGCCTGCCGAAGGAAGACGAATATGCCCTGATCTATCATCAGGCAGAGCAGTTTTATGATAACCGAAATGTGATCCCTGTGGTATGCTGTACGGGAACGATACTGGCATTATTATGCTTTATCTTCCTGTTGTGCAGTGCCGGACATAAGAATGGCAGGGAGGGTATTACCCCCAGTGCGATCCATGATATCCACCTGGATGTGTATACAGTGGTCGTTATTGTTGGAGCTTTTACCGGTCTGTACCTGGCTTTTGGATGGATCGGTATGAACTCAAGTATGATCAATCTGATCGTTCTGGTGGTACTGTTTGCCGCAGAGGTGATATGGTGCACCCTGTACTGCATGGAGTTGGCTATTCGCCTGAAAATGGGAAAATGGTGGCAGAATACGATCCTGTATAGAGTGTTCCGGTTCTTCGGAAGATTCTGCAAGAGAGTTTTCCACGGTATTGTGAAATTGATCCGTGGGATTCCTATGGTATGGAGAACAGCACTTTTGTGCCTTGCAGTCTGCGTGGTAGAGTTTTTCGGTTTAATGCTGTTTTATAATGATACAGATGTATTACTCTTTTTCTGGGCCATAGAGAAATTTATTCTGTGCGGTGCGATTACTTTTGTGGCATTGATGTGCAAAGAACTGCAGGAGGGCAGTGAAGCATTGGCGGACGGAGATCTGAATTATAAGCTGGATACCTCCCATATGGTATTGTCCTTCAAGGAGCACGGAGAGAATCTGAACCGCATCGGCGAGGGAATTTCCGCAGCCGTGGAACAGAGGATGAAGAGTGAACATCTGAAGACGGAGCTGATCACGAATGTGTCCCATGACATCAAGACCCCGCTGACTTCCATTATTAATTATGCGGATCTCATCGGGAAGGAAGTGGAAGAGAATACAGCAACAGAGAATGGTCTGACGACGGAGACGGATTCCGAAAAGGAACAGCGTCTGTCGGAGTATGCGGAAGTGTTGTTACGCCAGTCCAAGAAGTTGAAAAAACTGTTGGACGATCTGTTGGAGGCATCCAAAGCCACCACCGGCAATCTGGAGGTCCATCCGGAGGTCTGTGATGTGTCGGTACTGCTGTCACAGGCGGTGGGGGAATACGAGCAGCGCTTTTCTGAAAAAAAGCTGGAGGCCATCGTAAAACAGCCGGAGGAGACCGTGAAGGTCATGGCGGACGGCAGACATCTGTGGAGAGTGTTCGACAATCTGTTAAACAATATTTACAAATATGCCCAGACAGGCAGCCGTGTCTATTTGAATGTGGAGCATGACGGACAGAATGTCAGTATTATTTTCCGGAACATGTCGGCCTACCCGCTGGAAATGTCACCGGAGGAGCTGGAAGAGCGGTTCACCAGAGGGGACAGATCCCGCCATATGGAGGGCAACGGACTGGGACTGTCCATTGCCAAGAGCCTGACGGAGCTGCAGAAGGGCGATATGGAGATCGTCACGGACGGTGACCTGTTCAAGGTGGTGATCACACTGCCTGAGACGGTGTAAACTGTTTCGGTAACTATTCAGCCTCATTCGCAAAATCACGGCCATGCAGCTTTTCTTTTGCAAATGGGATTATTTCGTCAAATAAATTTTCTAAAAATAGTATTGACAAAACAGAAAAGAAAGATTATTCTTAGACACATAAACAACATTCATAAGTTTACCAAACCTGTGAGGAAGAGTAGTAAGCCTTAGGGAATTTTGCAGAGAGCCGTGGATGGTGGGATCACGGTAAAGGAACTTTCGCCGAATGGACTTCCGAGGCTGGCCCGAGAACAGATCAGTTTTAGGCGTCAGCGGGATTCGGACCCGTTATCAAGCCGATGGATATGATAGTATCCAGAGAGAGTGGACACAATTCGCAGGAATTGTCAAATTGAGTGGCACCACGATGATGAGCAAGAGCTTATTACCGTCTCAAGTGTATAGCAATATACATTTGAGGCGGTTTTTTGTTATGAAAGTCTTTCAATCCACATGACGCTTGTATGCAAATACGAATGTGGGTACAGATGCGAAAGCATCTGGCTTTCATGACAGTGAAAGGTTCAGTAATCTTATGAGCAAACTATTTTATGGTATGCGCTGCATATCATGGTACGCAGGACGTACAGAAAGCGAGGAATAAGATTATGAAGAAGAGAATTTTGGCAGCAGTATTAACCGCAGTTATGGCAATGGGTGCCCTCACCGGATGTGGCAGCACCGCAGGCAAGGACAATTACACCATTGGTATCATGCAGTACGCCGTACATGGTTCCCTGGACAACTGTCGTGAAGGATTTATTCAGGGGCTGGCAGAGGAAGGTATTGTAGAGGGTGAGAACCTGACGATCGAATATGTCAATGCACAGGCAGACAACGGAACTTCCGCCATGACCGCCAGCAACTTCGTAAGTAAGAAAGTAGATATGATCTGTGCTATCGCAACTCCTTGCGCTATGGCAGCATACAATGCTACAATGAATACAGATATTCCCGTGATCTACACTGCAGTATCTGATCCTGTGGAAGCAGGTCTGGCCAATGAGGATGGTACTCCCGTAGGCAACATCACCGGTACTTCCGATGCACTGGCAGTAGATGCACAGTTGAAAATGATCCGTGAGGTACTTCCTGAAGCGAAGACCATCGGTATCATCTACACCACCAGCGAAGCAAACTCCATCAGTACCATCGCAGAGTACAAGGCTCTGGCAGGCAACTACGGATTCGAGATCGTGGACAGCGGTGTTACCGCAATGTCTGAGGTAGCTCTGGCAGCAGCGGATATCGCATCCAAGGTAGACTGCATTACCAACCTGACCGACAACACCGTAGTAAGCGCACTGCAGACGGTATTGGATGAGGCTGGCAAGGCAGGCATCCCCGTATTTGGTTCCGAAGTAGAGCAGGTTAAGGCTGGCTGCGTGGCATCCATGGGTCTGGAATACATCGAACTCGGCAAGCAGACCGGTAAGATGGCAGCAAGAGTCCTGAAGGGAGAGGCAGAAGCTTCCGAACTGAATTTCGAAGTGATCTCCGAGCCCAGCCTGTATGTGAACTTTGCAGCAGCAGAGAAGATCAACCTGGAACTTCCCGAGAATTACAAGACCGATGCTTACCAGTCCTTTGATGAGATCGTAGTACAGTAATCAGGAAATAGCTGCCGACAGGCAGAAAATAATAGAGTAATCCGGATATACAGGATTTTAAGAATGGAGAAAAATATGGCGTTATTATTAAGCGTACTGGAACAAGGAATGATCTACGGCATCCTGGCACTGGGTGTCTACATTACCTATAAAATACTGGATTTCCCGGATCTTACGGTCGATGGCAGCTTCCCCTTTGGGGCTGCCATCACTGTGCGTCTGATCAACGGTTTCGGCGTCCCGGCAATCCTCACCCTTCCCATTGCATTCTTAGGCGGAGCACTGGTGGGAATCTGTACCGGATTGATCCATGTGAAGTTGAAAGTAAGAGACCTGCTTTCCGGTATCATTATGATGACCGGTCTGTATACCATCAATCTGTGGGTGGCAGGCTCCGGCTATGTAGCTATTTTTGATAAGGAAAATATTTTCAACAACAGCTTTGTGAACAGCATTACCCCCTCTTTTTTGTCGAATTTCAAAAATGTGATCATTATTTTCCTGATCACATGGTGGCAAAATATCTTTTAGACTGGTACATGAGTACCAAGTCCGGATTCCTGCTGCGTGCCGTAGGTGACAATGATACTATCGTTACCAGCCTCGGTGTGGATAAAGGACTGGTGAAGATTGTGGGACTGTCCATTGCCAATGGTCTGGTATCCTTAAGCGGTTGTATCTATGCACAGCAGCAGAGAAGTTTTGAGATTTCCATCGGAACCGGTGCGGTAGTCATCGGTCTGGCCAGCGTTATCATCGGCACCAGCCTGTTCAAGAAGGTAACATTTTTCCGTGTGACCAGCAGTGTTGTGGTGGGATCCATTCTGTATAAGGCATGTGTGGCAGTAGCCATGTTCGCAGGTATCAGCCCTAATGCCATCAAGCTGATCACAGCAGTCCTGTTCCTGATCATTCTGGTGGTCAGCATGGACAGAAAGAAGGTGAAAGCATGCTAGAACTTATCAATATCAACAAGAATTACAATCCCGGTTCGGTCAACGAGCTGTGCCTGTTCAGGGATTTCAACCTTACGGTAAAGGACGGAGAATTCGTATCCGTTGTAGGAAGCAACGGTTCCGGTAAGACTTCCATGCTGAACATCATCTGTGGAAGCATTGCGGTGGACAGCGGCAAGATTCTGATCCACGGAGAAGATATTACGAGACAGAAGGATTATATTCGCCAGCGTCGGATCGGCAGAGTCTATCAGGATCCTTCCAAGGGTACTTGCGGGCATATGACTATCTTGGAAAACATGGCACTTGCGGACAATAAGGGTAAGCCATACAATCTGGGTATGAGCGTCAAAAAGAGCCGGGAGGATTACTACCGGGAGTTGTTGCTTCCGCTGGGACTTGGGCTGGAAGATAAGATGCGTACGCAGGTTGGTTCCCTCTCCGGCGGACAGAGGCAGGCAGTGGCACTTTTGATGGCGACCATGACACCGATCGACATGCTGATCTTAGATGAGCATACGGCGGCATTAGACCCAAAGACAGCAGAGATCATTATGGAACTGACGGGTAAGATCGTAGCCGAAAAACATCTGACCACCATGATGGTCACCCACAATCTCCGTTATGCAGTGGAATATGGTGACCGGATTTTGATGATGCATCAGGGGCAGGCGATTCTTGATAAGTCCGGGAAGGAGAAAAAGGATCTTGCAGTTGACGATATCATGGGTGTATTTAACGAGATCAGTGTGGAGTGTGGTAATTAATGGTAGAAGAATTGGCAGTCAATGCTGTAGAAAAGAAATTGGATATGCAGGCATCCATTTTGGTGGGAAACTATGAATATTATTATGCCTGTGGAAAATTAAAAGGTCTGATGGATCTGGCGGTGGATGAGAAAACCGCACCGCTTGTCATGAAGGAGATCGTGGATGAAGCCTTAGCGTCTTATACACCGGATGAAGAGACTGAGCCGGTCAAGGCTTATCTGAAAACCTTGCTCCTGCGCTACCGTCCGGCGGATGAGTACGATGCCCAGATGGCAGACCTATTTCGCTGGGGCAGGGATGGCCACTAGGGGCCACTAGGGACGTTCCTTTTGCCACAAGGAGCGTCCCCTTTGGCATCTATATTTTTCACTCCCAGAGTATAGTGAAAACTCTGGAAAGTGCATCTCCATTATCCTATTAACTCACGCCGTAATCTTTCCAGGTGACTTCAATCTGGTCACCTTTTCACCCAACCTGTTTGCCTGATTTTCAGGATAAGTATCAAAGTAAGATTTATGTTGAACTGCGCGCTTCTTCTCAAAGTATGGGATTTTCGCCCAGATCATAGATGGCGCGCCGACAGTTAGCAGATACAGCGGCCCCCAGATGAGCGACTGGATTGTGTGCCCGTATTCATGCACCGCAAACATTTGAGAAAAATCTTCCTCGCTATAATTTCCCTTTTCATGTTCATAATAGAAAAATGGATCATCAGAAACAAAGATGAATAAGCCAAGTGATAGACTCGCTTTTAACTTCCATGTAGTACAGATTGCTCCATGGAAATTTTTATGCGGGCAGTCACGGTTTTTTAGAAAAATAATAAAGCCCGCCAAGGTTTGTGGAAAGCCCCAAGTCAGTTGCAATATCGTATATAAAATCTTTTTCATTATTCCCTCGCTGGAGTCATCCTATTTGATTTTTACAATCATAAGAGTAACATTTTTTATTCATATGTTCAAATGCATATTTCCCCTCATATTTACACACGCTATCCTATAGAAAAATAACGAAAACATGGGAACGAGCCAAAGGGGACACTCCTTGTGGCAAAAGGAACGTCCCTGTGGCGAGGAGGATAGTATGCAAATACAAATGGGGGCGGACAGTCTCTGTCTGCCGAAGCCGGTTTATATCATGCAGACGGCATCTGTTGTTGGAAAATTGGAAGGAGAGGGACCACTGGGGGATTGTTTTGACATGATCTGTACGGATGACCGATTTGGCGCGGATTCCTGGGAACGTGCGGAAAGCGAGATGCAAAAAGAGTCGCTGACGCTGGCACTGGGTAAGGCAGGGATGGACGGAGAGCAGTTGCGCTATCTCTTTGCGGGCGATCTTTTGGGACAGACCATTGCATCCTCTTTTGGCTTGATGGAGTTTCAAAGACCGTTTTTTGGTTTGTATGGTGCCTGCTCGACGGTGGGAGAAGCCTTATCTTTGGCAGCCATGAGCGTTGCGGCAGGCTATGCTGATCTTGTTGCTGCGGTCACTTCCTCACACTTTGGCGGAGCAGAGCGGCAATTCCGTTTTCCTATAGAATATGCCAACCAAAGACCACTTTGTTCGACATGGACGGTCACAGGCAGCGGTGCTTATATTTTGGGAACGGTTAAATCCGGGGCAAAGATCACAGGCATCACGACGGGAAAGATCATGGATCTGGGCATCCGGGATGCACAGAATATGGGGGCTGCCATGGCTCCTGCAGCATCTGCCCTCATTTTAAACCACATGAAAGATTTTGAGCGGAGTCCCAAAGATTATGATGCCATCATCACGGGTGATCTGGGAAGTGTGGGAAGCGAGATCCTGGCAGAACTTTGCAGTATCGGTGGATGCGACATCACAGACAATCACTATGACTGTGGCATGGAGATTTTTGATGCAGACGAGCAGCACACCTGTGCGGGAGGCTCCGGCTGTGGCTGCTCAGCGGTCACGTTGGCATCCTATTATCTGCCCCGTGTCATATATGGCAAATGGAAACGGATCTTATTTATTCCGACGGGAGCGCTCTTATCTCCGGTCAGTTTCAATGAGGGTAACAGTGTACCAGGCATTGCGCATGGTGTCGTGATCGAACATGAGGAGGTGGCATGATGGACTATGTAAAAGCATTTGTCATTGGCGGTCTGATCTGTGCCCTGGTACAGATCTTAATGGAAAAAACAAAAATGTTGCCGGGGCGTATCATGGTACTTCTGGTCTGCACAGGAGCACTTTTAGGAGCCATCGGCATCTATGAACCTTTTGTGGAATTTGCAGGCGCAGGTGCATCAGTGCCCCTGCTTGGCTTTGGCAATGTCTTATGGAAAGGCGTCAAAGAAGCCGTGGAAGAACAGGGATTCTTAGGAACTTTTGCAGGTGGGCTCAAGGCCGGGGCTGTGGGGATTTCGGCGGCACTCATCTTTGGTTATTTGGGAGCCCTGATCTTCCCACTCAAGCGAAAACGATAAAACGCATAGGACTAGGAATAAAAACAGAAAATCCAAGCCATACTATAAATGCCTTGCAAGGAACGAGGTAAATTGTGTAAAGGAGAATATCGCGATGAAAAAAGGAAAACTTCTGCTGGTATTGGCACTTTCGGTATTGGCACTCGCTACTTTTGTAGGTTGCGGAACCAACAAGAACACAACCGACAATAATAAGAACGAAACGCAGAATGTCAACGACGCGACCGGAGGCAACAAGAAGGACACAAGTGATGACACAAAGACGGAGGAGAATGGCGGCGGTATCATTGATGATGTTGTCGATGGTGTAGGCGACGGCGTTAAGGATGTGACCGACGGCGTATCCGATGGTGTCAAAGATGTGACCAATGGTGTGGAAAATGCCACAGACAATATGACAGACAACAATAAAACGACCAAACCAAACAATACAAATGCCAATTAAGGAATAAGAAAAGGAACACCGGTCTTTATAATCAAAGAGGCGGTGTTCCTTTTATTTACTACTTATTTTCTTTTTTGGGCAGATGAACTTCCGGGATGGCGACATCATCATAGGTCAGAATGTAGTCCGAAGCAGACCCTTCTTTTTTGCCTGCAACATATTCTTTGAATTTTTCAAACATAAAGAAATCTCCTTTCAGACAAAATTGATGAAAAAGGTTATGACCAGACTGTTTAGAAAATCTGCAAAGAGACTGCCGATCAAAGGGATCAGAAGGTAGGCTTTGACAGAAGGTACATATTCCTCACAGACAGCCTGCATATTAGCCATAGCATTTGGGGTTGCGCCCATGCCAAAACCGCAGGTTCCGGCAACCAGGACGGCGGCATCATAATCGCGCCCCATGATGTTGAATTCGATAAAGTAGGTAAAGACGATCATGAGTAGAACCTGTGCAGCCAGCAAGATGATGAGTGGCAGTGCCAAAGAGGCAAGTTCCCAAAGTTTCAAGGTGATCATTGCCATGCCGAGAAAGAGGGAAAGTGCGGAAAAAGTGTTGGCAAAAGAATAGTACATGCCACCGATATCCGCCCAGGTTCATATATACAGTTTATAATACATAGAGTGAGTTTTATATCCGGCTTTGTACATTTAGGAAGGTGTTGGTTTATTTCTGGCACCTTTTTTTTATTGTGCATTGAGAAAATGAAAAAAAAGGCTATAATAGATTTATGGCAACGAAGAAGAAAAGACATAAATTTACAAAAAAACAAAAGAAAAAATTGATCTTGGAGATCGTGATTCTCTTTTTAGCAACAGTTGGTGCCATCACAATACTTCTGGGAATCGGACACAAGGTAGTTGAAGTATTTTCGGGCAGAACAGCCCATAAGGTAGTGAGTCAGCAGCCGCAACTTGATGTGGAACTCTTATCCATCAATGATTATTCCAGACCGGGACTTGCGATGAATGAAGTCAAGGGGATTGTGATACACTATACTGCCAATCCGGGTTCCACTGCGATCCAGAACCGTAATTATTTTGAAGGATTAAAAGACAGTCATGAGACTATGGCCAGCAGTCATTTTATTGTGGGTCTTGACGGAGAGATCGTGCAGTGCATCCCAACCAATGAGATCAGTTATGCTTCCAATGACAGAAACAACGACACGATTTCCATTGAGTGTTGTCACCCGGATGCAACAGGTAAGTTTAATCAGCAGACTTACGATTCGCTTGTGGAGTTGACGGCATATCTGATGGGACGTTTTCAGTTGACAACGGATGATGTCATTCGTCATTATGATGTGACGGGTAAAAAATGCCCACTTTATTATGTAGAGCATGAGGATGCCTGGCAACAGTTTTTGACAGATGTCAATCAATATATTGATACGCATGGTGAAGTGCAGGAGGAGTAGGATGCGCGAAGAGCAGTATAATCAGATGGCAGATGCTTTACGAAAGCATCCGGGAATGCTTGGTCTTATGCTGGGGCTAAACCGTGTGATCACATTACTTACGATGGCAGCATATCCTATGCTTCTTTTGTATTTGCTTTTTTCAGAAAAATATGAGATGCTATATCACACTGTTTTAGTGCCGGGAGTTGCTTTTGTGGTTGTCAGCATATTCCGACGTGTTTACAACGCACCACGTCCTTATGAGCAGATGCAGATCAGACCACTTATTCAAAAAGATACAAAGGGAAAGAGTTTTCCGAGCCGCTATGTCTTTTCAATTTTTATGATCGGCATGAGTTTTATG
>ERZ773170.2420-NODE-2420-length-11213-cov-2.977505_pt1 | contig 11213 bp, 10 predicted proteins | sample MGYA00581002_ERZ773170 | MGnify/ENA primary metagenome ERZ773170 (study PRJEB29015, sample SAMEA2737811) | human gut metagenome | biome: human gut; feature: human-associated habitat; material: faeces | place: China | collected 2012 ... | reverse complement strand
CGGCCGTCCAAAAGCTCCCGTGCGGAGGCTTTCCCCCTGTAAAAGCACGAAAACCGAGGCGCATTGCCCCGGTTTTCCTTTTTTATGCGTTGCCGTACCGCTCGGCGAGCTGCTGGCTGATGAACTGGCGTGCGGTGCGCGGCGAACGGCCGTTGCGGCGCAGCGCAAAGCGCTCAGCGAGCAGGTGCAGCTCGTCCCGCTCGAGCGCAAGACCGCTCTCGTCGGCGAGCTGCTCGACGATGTACAGAGATTCGTCCTTGTCCGGAACGGAGAAGGTGATCTCGAGACCGAAGCGGTCGGACAGGGAGGTGACGGTTTCAAGCGTGTCGCGAACGCGGACGTCGTCGCCCTGACGGTCGGCCATGCTTTCGCGGATGAGGTGGCGGCGGTTGGAGGTAGCGTAAACGGCGATGTTCCGGGCTCTGCCGCCCACGCTGCCCTCGAGGATGGCTTTCAGGGCCGCAAAGTTGTCGTCGTTAGCCGTGAAGCTCAAATCGTCGATGAAGAGGATGAACTTCAGCGGGTTCGCCGCCAGCTTGTCCATCAGATCGGGGATCTGATAGAGCTGGTTCTTCTTGACTTCCACGAGGCGCAGGCCGTCGGCGGCGAACTCGTTGGCGATGGCCTTGACGGTGCTGGACTTGCCCGTACCGGCGTCGCCGTAGAGCAGGACATTGTTGGCGGCTCTGCCTTCCACGAACGCCTTGGTATTGTCGACCAATTTCTTTTTCTGGATCTCATAACCGATCAGATCATCCAGCATAACTTTATCCATGTTGTTGATGGCGACAAACTCGACATCGCCTCCATCCTTTTCCTTAATACGGAAGGCCTTATTCAGACCAAACATGCCAACACCATAGTCTTTATAAAATCCGGTCACGGCAGCAAAGAAAGCGTCCACATCCTCTGCGGCTTCCAACTGGGCAGAAAGTGCAATGATCTTTTCGCTCACATTTTTATTATACATGAGTTCCTTTTTCTGGATGGCATGATAATCGGATAACTGCGAAAAACAATCAATGCCAAGGTCTTCCTCAATTTTTGAAAAATCATAATCAAAGAGATTCTTAATCACAGCAAAGTCGTTCTTTGCAAAGTGATTCACACTGCCATCGTTGGCTCCCACCTTTTCACAGGTGATGGAAAATGGGTTTTCATTGGTCACCAGATAAAATGCTAGATAATTGTGCCAAAGGTTATGGTCAAATCCATAATCTGTCGCAACCACCAGAAGTCTCTTGACCTGCGTGTAAATGTCCTGGATCAACTGCGCCTGATCCTTTGTCTTATTTTCATAGTGACGGAAGATCTCACCGAACTGGTATAAAATACAGTCCTTATCCATGTCACCATACATGATCAATTTTGAAATCTCACGATACATCTTCTAATACCTCACTTCTTTTATCCTGTGTTACACCTTATTGTAGCATAGACAAATTCGGAAACCAATGTTTTTACAATCATTATCCTTACTCATATCTAAGTGCGTCGATCGGGTTGAGTTTGGCTGCCTTATTTGCCGGATAATAACCGAAAAAGACACCGATTGCCATGGAAAATCCAAGCGAGATCAGGATACTCTTGACAGACGGTACCGCACTGGCTCCGATATAATTAGCGGCTGCAATACCGCCAACGCAACCGACTACAATACCGATCGCTCCACCGATCAGGCAGATCACAATGGATTCAATGATAAACTGCAGGCGGATGGAGGAGTTCGGCGCGCCGAGTGCTTTTCGGGTACCAATTTCCCTCGTTCGCTCCGTAATGGATACCAGCATGATATTCATGACCCCGATACCGCCCACGACAAGAGCAATACCACCAATCAAAGCAATCGCCGTTGTGATCGTACTCATCATGGTTTCCATGATAGATACCATAGATGCCATACTGGTCGCCGACACGATAAAATCGCGGTTATTACGGTAGAGGTTGTCAAAATAGGACTCAATATCTGCCGCCAGTTGATCCGGATTCTGATTTGGATCTACAACCACGGTCAACGTCTGATAACCACTGGCATGATTGATATCCTGTGCCGTCTTTAGCGGAATATAGAGATTGGTTGCATCACTGTTCATAAACATGGAATACATGCTCATAGTCTCATCTTCGTCCTTGGCATAAACGCCCTCTATGATGAGATTGTAATACTTATCGTTGACAGAAACTGTCATGGTAGAGCCGACAGCCGCATCCGCATCTCCATGGAAAAGATCATCCAGCGCCTCTTCCGAAAGCAGGGCTACCATAGCACCATTTTCCAACTCTTCCTCGCTAAAATAAGATCCCTGTACCAACTGCACATCATTCGCCAGAAAATAGCCAAGACTTGTTCCCATAACGGATACATTGGCTTTTCCACTCTCTGCATTCTGCTGGATAGAACCGCTTCCCACCTGTTCTGTGATGGAATAGGCAGTGATCGAATCTCCAAAGGCTTCCTTCATCTGGCGAAGCATATCCGTCGTTATATAATCCTTTTGTGTCGGTTGCTTGGCATTCTCATCCTTTGAAGATCCCCAGTTCATGCCAAACATAGCATCGGATGCCTCTTCATCATCTTTTCGCTCTTCCAGTGTTACAGTGATATTGTTAGCCCCCAGCGAACTCATGGAATCTGCGACTGTACTGGTAACGGAGTCTCCTACCGTCATAATGGCAATAACAGAACCAATACCAATAATGATGCCTAACATAGTCAGAAGCGCCCGCATCTTATTGGCTTTGAGGCTAAAAAGCGCCAGACGGATATTTTCGTAAATCATCATCATCTTGCCGTACCCTTCCTCTCTCCAAGGACATTTCCATCCTTGATCGTAATGATACGCTCGGTCTCCTCTGCCAGTTCCGGTGAATGGGTAATGAGCACGATGGTCTTGCCCGCCTCCTCATGCAGTTTGTGAAAAAGATCCATGACCATACGTCCCGTCGTAGAATCCAAGGCACCGGTCGGCTCATCCGCCAGAATGATCGCCGGATCATTTGCCATGGCACGGGCTATGGCGACACGCTGCTTTTGTCCGCCGGATAATTCCTCCGGCAAATGTTTCATACGTTCCCCCATACCGACCAGTTCCAGCAATTCCTTGGCACGGGCAATGCGCTGTTTGCCGGGAATCCCCGCATATAACATAGGCATCTCCACGTTTTTGATCGCATTGGTTTTAGAGATCAGATTGTATGTCTGGAAAACAAAACCGATCTTGCGGTTGCGGATCTTGGAAAGTTCTGCATCCTTTGCCGCAATCATGTCCACACCATCCAAAATGTATTTGCCTTCTGTCGGTCGGTCTAGCGCACCGATAATGTTCATCAGTGTTGACTTTCCGGAGCCGGATGCACCCACGATGGCAACGAATTCACCTTCCATAACCTTTAAAGATATGCCGTGCAAGACCTCGAGTTCATTTGGTGTTCCGATATAAAAACGCTTAAAGATATCTTCCAGTTCTATGATCGTGCGGCTCATTATACACCTCCCATAGAACTTGACTGGTTGATCATATCCTCTAAACTATTCTGCTTCTCTGCTGCCGGAACGATCACTTGATCCCCTTCTTCTAAACCGGAATTGATGATCTCCGTATAATAGTCACTCTCGATTCCCTTGTCTACCTTGATCTTCTTGGTCTTGTAAGTGCCGTCTTCGTTTGTACCTGTTACTTTTTGCACATAATAACTAGTTCCCTCATCATCTGTCTGCACTGCATTATATGGTACAGAAAGAACATCTGCATTTTTCTGTAAAACGATGTTCAATTTTGCGGTCATACCAATACGGAGTTTATCACTCGGTGTGTTTAAAGCTATGGTAACCGTAAAGGTAACGTCATCATTGCTGTTTCCTGTGCTAAAAGATGACGAGCCACTACCGCCCATGATACTTCCTAAATCGAGTCCTCCAAGACTGCCGGAAAGATCGCCACTGGAACTTCCGGTTGCGATTGGTGATACCTTTTTGACCGTACCGGAAAGTTCTTCGTCTCCGGTTGCATTGGTCTTGATGACGACTTCCTGCCCTACCGCAATGCTGTTAATGTCATACTCATCGATCTCGGTCGTAATATCAAAGGAATCCACATTGTCGATCACTGCGATCACACTGCCATTATAGGTGTCGCCCACCTCCACATTGACCGCCGTTACCAGTCCACTTGCCGTTGCTTTTACTACAGTTCCGTCAATCTGCTCCTGTAAGTCATCAATACGTTCCTGCTGGGTCTTGCCGGAATCCTCGGTAGAATCCATGGTATTGTTGTAAGTATCCACCTGATCCTGATAGGTGTCGTTGATCCGCTTGATCGTATCCTCACGCTGAGAGACCAGACGATCGTAGGAGGACTTTCTGCTGTCTGCCGTCCTGCGGTCCGTATCCATCTGACGCTTTAAAGTATTGACCTGTGAATTGGCATTGGTATATGCAGTGCTTGTCTTATCCATAATGCTGTTTGCCATCGCCACCGCCTCATTGTAGGCTGCTACCGATTCATTGTAATTGTTTTCCGCACTCTGCCACTCATCATAGGCATCCTGGATATTGGTATCAACATCTGCCAGATCCTCATCCCTGGTCTTTCCTGCCTGTTCCAGATTGCGTTTAGCACTATCCTTGGTGCGCTGCGTCTGCTCATTGGTATCCGCCAAACTCTCCTTGGCATCAGCGAGATTGTCCTGAAGGTCTGCACTGTCAAGAACGGCTATGACATCTCCGGCGCTAACCCTATCTCCCACCTCGACATTGACGGCTAAAACCTCCACGCCGGTCGTATCGGAAGTGATCTTTTTCTCATCTGCCGCCACAAAAGTACCTGTCGCCGAAACACTTTCCATCAGTGTACGCTTCTCGACAGTCGCCGTCTCCTCATTGCTATCCGTCTGCTTCTTACCACCGGAAACAACGCCGATGATGATCGCGATGACAACGACCGCCACAATCGCGATTATGATGCATACTTTCTTATGCTCCTTGATCCATTTCATCTTTTTATTTCTCCCTCTTTTCCTATGTAAAAAACTTCCATAATCAAACGATTTTGCATATGCTCAATTCTATAGGTTCAAACTGGAATATTCAAGAACGCAATCGGAAAATTTTTATTAAAAAAGTATAAACTCACGCATTTTCTGTAAGATCTTCTTTTCCCTGCGGGAAACCTGTACCTGGGTCATGCCTAGTCTGCCTGCGATCTCTGTCTGTGTCATATTCTCAAAAAAGCGCATTTGTATCAGACGCTTTTCCTCCGCCGATAATGCCTGCATGGCCAAAGCAAGGATCTGTTCTTCCACGACTTCCTCCTCCATCGGCTTTTCCTTTCCCTCCAACTGATCCACCACAAGCACCTGACTTTCCCCAGAATCATAGGCAGTCTCATAGATGGAAGTGACCGGTCTGGCACTTGCCATGGCAAGGACAACATCTTCTCTGGTCAATCCCGTTTTTTCTACGATCTGATCCACAGAAATATCTTCCTGCCCCTGCTGCAGGGTCTGGATCTGCTTTCTGTGTTCTGCGATAGTCCGAGACACCTTGATGGGGTTGTCATCCCGCAAAAAACGGCGGATTTCCCCTAAAATCAGGGGAACCGCATAGGTGGAAAAGCGTACGTCATATGTAGTGTCAAAACGATCGATCGCCTGCATGAGTCCGATCATGCCAATTTGAAACAATTCCTCCTTATCCTTACCGGAAGATGAAAAGCGCCCCACCATGCTCCATACCAGGGGCATATTATCCACAACCAGCCTGTCTCTTTCTCCCTTATCTCCTCTTTGCGCACGTTCGATTCTTTCCGTGATTCCATCCATACTAGACCTGGTCCTGCAAGCATTTCGTCATCGTAACCGTCGTACCGACTCCCAGGACCGACATCACATCCACACTATCCATAAAGGTTTCCATGAAAGCAAAACCCATGCCCGACCGCTCCAGTTCCGGTTTGGTCGTATAAAAGGGTTCCCTTGCCTTTTTAATATCCAAGATCCCCTTACCAAAATCCTGCACACAGATGGTCAGCAGATTTTCCTTCATGCTACAACGCATCATGACATTACCTGTTTTCTTGTCATAGCCATGGATCACGGCATTCGTCACCGCCTCGGATACCGCTGTCTTTACATCATCCATCTCTCCCACAGTCGGATTTGCCCCCACCATAAAAGCAGAAACTACCATGCGTGCGAACGCCTCATTTTCTGAGATTGCATCAAAGGTTACTGTCATATGATTTTCCATGCCTACACCTCACTTTTTTGATTTTCCTGATCTGACGGCACAACAGTGATCAGCCGTTGCAGACCGGAAATGCGAAAGATCTGCTCCACACGCGGGCTCAAATTGGTCGCCACCACCTGTCCACCGGAAAAACTCAAATTCCGGCTCCTGCCGATCAAAACGCCAATCCCGGAACTGTCCATAAACTCCGTATTGGTAAAATCAAAGATCAGTGTCTTCACATGATAAGTCTCGATCAAAAGGTCCGCCTCCTCTTTGAGTTGGGTTGCCAGATGATGGTCAAGTTCCTTTGGCACGACCACACGCAATTTTCCCTGCCCCATTTCAAATTTGTATTCCATCTGCTTGTCCTCCTATTTTTCCTGTTTATGAAATAGAAAAAGACGTAGGGAAATATTTTCCTTACGTCTTTTGTATGCTTTCTTATATGAAATTCTCTCTTAGTTATTGGTAGTATTATCATCCCCGCCATTAGATTGTGCATAGGAATCTATGCGTTCCTGCGCCGTTCTTGCATGGGATGTATCCGGGTATTGCTCAATGACCTTCTGGTAATTTTCTATGGCACTGTCAAACTCCCAGGTATTCCACTGACACTCTGCCAGATAAAAAAGCGCATCACCGTTATGATAGGTCTGGTCGATAAATACCACCTGACCGAAACTATCCTTGGCAGTCTGATAATCCTGTCTCTGGTATGCCTGATAAGCCGTATTATAGGCATCTTCCAAAACCTTGGCATAGACTGCCGTATGGATCAGATCATACATAGCCTGCCCTTTTTCTTCAAGCAGATCCCGATTGACGGAAGAAAGTGCCTCCCCTGCCTGATCCAGATTGGATGCGTCGTAAGCCTCCTTTGCCTCCATGAGTTTTTCATAGGAGCCTACCGCATCTGACTTTCCGGTATATTGTTCCAGTTCTTTGTTGAGGTCTTCCACCTGCTTTTTCAGGCTGCTGACATTGGATGCACTATTGGTCAACTGTTCATTGGTATCGACCAAAGATGCCGCCGCATTCTCAGAAGCCCGCTGGCGAATGGTCGGGATGACCAAAAAGAAACAGATCAAAAGTCCTATGACCAGTCCTACCAGAATATTGACCACACTGGCTCTGGTGCTGTCGATCATATCCCGGAAGGAATTGCTCGGCATAACGATGGTATCATTGCCATCCTGAAAAGAAACCAGATCATCCTTCTTACGCTTCTTTTTGTTCTGGTTGAGTTCTTTTAATTTCTCGCGCACCTCTCTGGAATAACGCAGTGTGATGGTATTTCGCACATCGATCTTGTTAGTTGCATTTAACTCCTTGCGCGCCTCATTATACTTGCCATCCTGAATATACAAAAGAGCCAGCAACTGATGTCCGGCAACAAATTTAGGATTTAGGTTCAATACCTTGCGCAACTGGATAGTCGCCAGATCGCGGCTGCCCTGTCTGCAATACAAAAGTGCCTGATTGTATTTCTTGGTTGTCTGGTTTAACTTATCAAGCATGCCAGGTGTATTCTGGATCTCGTCGAGATAGCGGTCTGCCAATGGATTGTCCGGCTCTAAGTTCTTACTGATGACCCACTCGCTCAGCGCCATGACAGTCTCGCCCAACTCAAAATATACCAGTCCCAGGAGATTTCTCGCCTGGGTATTGTATTTGTTGTATTTTAAACTCTTTTTCAAAGAAACGATCGCACCGGACAGATCGCGTACCTGCGCCTGCTCCAGACCGGTATTATACAAGGTATTGGACGATGCCAGAATGGTGCGATAGATCTTCAAATCACTGCCACAATGAGGGCATACGTTTTCATGATCCACAAGGGTGCCACACATATAACATTTCATGTCTGCTTCTATCTCCCTCTCTTTTGCTCTGTCATCTGCCGAAGGATATCCGTCAGATCCGTCAGATCTCGCTTCTGGATCTCTTCTTCCGCTTCTTCTACTTCCATACTTGGCTCAAACTTTTTCAGTTCTTCTTCAAAATCTATCATTTCAGCCTCCAAACTACTGCTTTCTTCTATCTATCATAATGATTCTTTGTGAACATTCCGTCAAAATCTGTCAGCAGATGCTCTATTCATCCGGAACCGGATCCAAGAGCGGATCCATACGGATACCGGTCATGGTCTTGACAAATTCCACACGCTTCTGAAAATCCGTCAGTTGTGCATACTGATCCATGATCCGCACCGTCACGCCGGAATATACGGTATCATAGGCACGCACCGTTGCTCCTCGTCCTGCCTCCATCAAGGCTTTCAGTTCATCAAAACGCACGCGGGCTTCCGCAACCACCGCTTCATCGCGGATACGGATACGCAGCAACTGCATACGCCTCGGATCTTCCTTGTAGGAAATTCCCTTCTTTTGTGCCAGAAGTTCAAAATCCTCGATCCCCTGTTTGATCTTGGCAATATTGGCATCCAAGGACCGGATCTTGTCTGCAAGATCTGACATTTCCTTGATGCGCTCCTCGTCAATCCCAACCATAACATGGGTCACGGTCCCAAACTTATTGCCGATCACCAGGGAAGATACGCCCTGCACCGCCGTCACATAGCCGCCGATGATAGCAGAACGCTTGCCTGCGGTCGTGATGACCTTGGAATCACAATTTACCAGACAGTTGAAAAGCACATCCGCGTGCAACATTCCCTTACAGGAGACAATGGCATACTCAATAAACTCTGCCGTAATCGCACCCTCTGCATGGATCGTGGTACGTTCTCCACCCTTGACACCGCTCAAAAGATAAATATCTTGTCCGGCGCGCAGGTCGCACAATTCCACCAGACCATCCACTGTGATCGATCCTGTCGCATGAATACGGATACCGTTTTTGACACCGCCATGAATTACCACATCGCCCTTGAAATCAATGTTGCCAATGCTCATATCCGCATCCTGGTCGATCTCATAGACAGGAGAAATATTGATCCGATTGTTCTTTAGGACGATCTTACCATCCATATCCGCATAATAGTACAGATTGTCATCCGAACGATGAAAACCACGTCCACCGATCGGTGGCATATCACGCATCATGCGCGGCTCGATCTCTTTGCCACGCACATTCATGCCCGGCATACCCATGACCGCAGGATGGTAAGTGGCGATCAGGTCACCCTCATGCACGACCTCGATCACCTTGATACTAAGGAAATCCGCAGATCCATCCGGTCGGATGGTCGGCTTCTTGGAGAAATCCTGACTAAAATGATATTCGTAGTAGCCATTGATCCCTTCCATGGGCTCTTTTCCCACAGCAACGATGAGTTCAGTATCAAAAAGAATCTCCTGGCACAAAGAGGAAAGCATATTCCTATCAATTCCATAGACTATCCCCTCTTGTGCAAGCATGTTCTCCAGTGTATCCACATCATACTGAGGCGCACTTTCCCCCTCAGCCGGAGCCGGAAAACGGATCGTCGCAAACATAGCCTTATTGTCAACACGAATGACCGGTTTCTTGGCATATGGATTCATCGGAGTTGTCATTTACGACTCCCTTCTTTGACCGCCGCTACCACGCGGCTGGTACCAAGTCTGCTTGCTCCCAGTGCAATAAAATCTGCTGCATCCTCCAAGGATGCGATACCACCTGCAGCCTTGACCAGTGTGCCATCTGTTACATGCGATGCCATCAGAGATACATTTTCTCTTGTTGCTCCTGCTTTTGAAAAGCCGGTAGAGGTCTTGATATATTCTGCCTTGGACTTGGACACCACCTGACACATGGAAATGATCTCCTGGTCTGTCAAAAGGCAGGTCTCGATGATGACCTTTAAGAGTCTTCCCTGGCACGCTGCCTTGACCTGATCGATCTCATCTAAGATGTCATCAAAACGTCCTTCCTTGACCCAACCGACATTGACGACCATATCAATCTCGCTTGCGCCCTTTGCCACAGCATCGGATGCCTCAAAGCACTTGGTAGCCGTCGTAGCGTAGCCATTTGGAAATCCTATGACCGTACAGATTGGAAGTCTGCCATCCACATAGGCTTCTGCTCTTTCTACAAAAGAAGGAGGTATGCAGGCGGAAGCAGTCTCATAACGCATTGCATCATCCAAAACCTCTTGTATCTCCTCCCACCTACTGTCTACACGCAGTAAAGTGTGATCTACCTTTGTAAGAATCTGCTTTACTTGTGCTGCATCCATTGCATATCCTCCTTAAAATAATGTGCCTTACTTCATCTGTGCCAGACGTGCGAGCACATCATCCATCATCTGCTGGTATTTATCCATCTTCGCGCGCTCCTCAGCCACCTTTTCTGCCGGAGCCTTATTCAGGAACTTCTCATTGGAAAGCATGCCCTTGCTTCGCGCAAGTTCCTTTTCCAGTTTTTCTTTTTCCTTGGTCAGTCTTTCCTTTTCCTTCTCAAAATCTACCAAATCCTCGAGTGGAATATACATGACCGCATCCGGGATAACAACCGAAACGGCATCTTCCGGTACGCCCTCTGTACCTGCCTGTACGCATACCTCACTAGCACCGGCAAGTGTCTGATAAGACTCTGTGATCTCGGTAAAGATCCCCCGCACTGCCGCATCATCCGATGTGATGATGATCTTTGCCTTGCGACTTGGCGGCACCTCCATATCGGTACGGAGATTTCGCATACCACGAACGACATCTTTGGCTCTGTCGATCATAGCCTCTTCCTTTGGATAATGACGGTTCTCATCATATACCGGCCAGTCGGTCAGCATAATGGTCTCCTCCTCCGGATGCAAGGTGCAGAAGATCTCTTCTGTGATAAACGGCATGAACGGATGCAAAAGTTTCAGAGCATCGGTAAGGACGGTCTTTAAAGTCCAAAGTGCAGCATTTGCAGATACCATATCCTGATCCTTGCGATACATACGAGGCTTAACGATCTCAATGTACCAGTCACAGAACTCATCCCAGATAAAGTTGTAGACCTTTTGTACCGCAATACCCAGTTCGTACTTGTCCAT
>ERZ773170.2416-NODE-2416-length-11231-cov-134.757069_pt1 | contig 11231 bp, 5 predicted proteins | sample MGYA00581002_ERZ773170 | MGnify/ENA primary metagenome ERZ773170 (study PRJEB29015, sample SAMEA2737811) | human gut metagenome | biome: human gut; feature: human-associated habitat; material: faeces | place: China | collected 2012 ... | reverse complement strand
TGACATCAAAAAAAGTATCAAACCAACCTTCACATAAGGTTGTAAAGAACAATTTTAAGAGTATCGGAAGGTTTTTAGAAACCCTTCCAAGCGATGCTGTATTGGTTGCTGAGCATACCGGAGTTTATGGTGATACTCTCTTGAAGTGCTGCATGGACTGCAATGTGAAGATTGCCTTTGTGGGTGGATATGTCATCCATAGATACAGAGCTACCCCTGACCGTGCCAAGACGGATGTCCTGGATTGCGCACTGCTCAGAGAATTTGGAGAGAGATATCCTGATAAGCTGAAATACAGGAAGTTCCCTGAAGAGGCTCTGTATGAGCTTCGTCAATTGGCACGCCACCGAGAAATGCTTGTAGAACAGCGTAAGCAGCTGATGACAGCCGACAAGAGCGAGGATTGTCGTCCTATCAGAAGTCTTGCCGTCAAGCGAAGCATGGACCGTATAAAAGAGATGTTGGACACGGAAATTGCCGAGACGGAAAAAGAGATGTTGAAAGTCATAAATGGGCATGACAGCATTCATCACAACTATGAGATTGTTAAAAGTGTCAATGGAGTTGGTCTGGTTACCGCAGTAGAACTATTGGTAAAAACGGATAATTTCACAAAAATAACTACAGCGCGCCAATATGCTGCTTATGCAGGAACTGCGCCATACGAAAAATCATCGGGGAAAATGGACAAGGGAGCACATATATCCAAGATTGGTAATAGACGGTCAAAGACCTTGTTGTACATCTGCGCAGAAAGCGCCAGATTGCACAACAAGGAGATTAAACTGTATTACGAGAGACGTACTTTAATAGATAAAAAGCCGCGTCATTATGTACTAAATGCCATAGCAAACAAGTTGCTAAGGATCATATTCACCCTCGTGGAAAAAGGTGAAGTCTATGACGTAAACTACATCAGGCAAGATCCAAGGCTCGTTAAACATAATTAACGTTAAAAAATGCGCTCAAAGCTTGCTCAATTAGAGTAAAACAGGGCGTTCCAACCGTATAGGTCGATAAATCTCAAATTTGTATTTGTTTATTTACTTGCTGAGATCGAAACCAACGCGGATGCCATCATAGTTTTTGGAGATTTCGCCGATAGTACCGAGAGTGGTGTTGCCGCTCAGGGCAGTCAGCGTCTGGATGATGGTAAGCAGTTTCTTCGACTCGAAGAGAATGCTGATGCCAGATGAGTTCTTGGTGGCGAAACCATTGAGGCTAAGCAGCAGACGGCCTTTCAGGTCGATGGCGTGAGTCTTCTCGTCGAAGGTGTAAGTGCCGCTCCATGACTTTCCGTCTATCTTGGCATTGAAGGTGCCGTCCTCGTTGAACTTGAAGTAAGTGTTCGAACTACTGAATCCAGCTTTCTGATAATAGGTGCTTAACTTTTCCTCCACCTTCTTGGCAGCGATTTCACCACCCGCTTTCGCCAACAGGTTCTCTGAGGTAAAGGCGCAGCCAGGCGATTTATATTTCCATGTGTGGGCGCAGAGGTCGGCTTTCTTGAATGTGGTTGAGCCAATCACGTTGTCGAGAATGCTTCCCACGATGCTTCCCACCTTGCTTGTGGTGGAGCCTGTGTTGTTGTTGTTGCTGCTGTTTCCGCCAGCATAGCCCAAGAGTTCAGCTAATACTCCTACGGCAGAAGCCTTGGTATTGACAGTGTCGGCAGAATGTGTTTTGGAAGAGTCTGTCGTGGCTGTGGAAGCTGTTGTTGCGGTCGATGTTGAAGATTTGGAGGAAGTCTTCTTGGCAGTGGTGGTAGACTTCTTCTTTGTAGTAGCCTTCTTTTTCTTGGTTGATTTCTTGGCAGGAAGGCTGTTCATTTCGGATGTTGTGACGCTCTCGGCGCATGTCTCGTTTGCAAGGCTGCCTGTGGTGCATGCCAGCACAAGGGCGACCATCATGAATACTTTCTTCATTTTTGTTGATACTTTTTTGATGTTTTCAAGTTGAAGAACTCCTTTTTTCTCTCTCTTGACCTCTGAATCTCTTGTGTTCGGAAGCCCAGTGTGGAGTTTATGCTTTTTCGGGTGCAAATATCGCAAAAAAAGCGCAGATGGAGAAAGGGAAATGGATATTTTTTGTAGGTTTTTCCCTATTTCTCCTTGATTTATGTCAAAAAATGAGGTTTTTAGTGTTCTTTTCTCACTTTTTTCGTGGTGCTTGTAGTCAGAATGCTTTATCTTTGCATAAGATATACTGCGCTCGGCAATCTGAAAGTAAACTTTCATTGCGCTCGCTTGTAATATCTTTGCATCATTACAAATCGCAATAGGTTATGGATTATAGTTTAATTAAGGTCAATGCAGAGTTTGAGAATCTTGCACAGGACAAATGTCAGCAGATTCTTCATGACCGACGTGAAGCCCTCGCTAACAAGGTTAGAAGAAGAGCTTAAAAACCAAGAGAGATTGTTTTCTCAAAAAGACACAAAAAGAATTGACATTCCGGGAACGTCGTTTCCCGTGTAACGTAAAAGGTCCCGTTGACAGAACTTGGTTCTGCGACGGGACCTTTTATGGTTTTATTGTTTTCTTTAACTTCCCATTTCTGAAAAGTTCGTTGAGCTTTTATTTTCCAGCCTCTTCCTTGGTAGCCTTCATGATGACTTCCAGGTGGTTGCCTGGCTTGAGGACGATATTCTTCAGGAAGTCGCCTATAGCCTTGCCGTCGACGCTGCTTACTGTCTTCACGTAATCGGTGTGCAGGTCGATGCCGTTGATGACATAGTTGCGCAGGATGCCAGTCCAGTAGCCATTGGTCTTGGCGTCTACCGAAGCCTGCTTGGTCAGAATCTCCTTGATCTTCTGCAGATCGCTGGCGTTAGGCTGTTCTATGGTAGTCTTCAGACCAGAGAAGAAGTAAGGCAGAGCCTCGTCGAGCTTCTCGGGGTTGAGCTGTGCGCTGCCGGTCAGGCTGAGTGCCAGCTGTCCGTCCCAGTCGAGCTCCATGCTTGCCTCGGCTCCTGCATGGTAGGCTGCACTCAACTTCTCGCGTATGTTGCGCAGATAGTCCATCTGGAGCAATCGTGCAGAGATGTCGGCGAGCACGCTTGTCTGCAGGGTGTAAGGAGTCTTGGCATACCATATCTCGGTCACCTGCGACATTGGGTTCTCCATGCTCTTAGTGAAGATGTTCTTCACCTCGCCTGTAGCTACAGGGATGGCCTTGTTCTTCAGCTTGGCGCCCTTGCTTGGGATAGAGGCGATGTACTGCTCGATGAGTGGCAGGAGAGTGGCCTCGTCGTAGTTGCCCACGAAGAAGAAGGTGAAGTCCTTGGCATTGGTGAACATCTGTTTGCCCAGTTCGAGCACGTGGTCGTAGTTGACAGCATCGAGGTCTTCGGTCTTAGGGATGCGTGCCATCTTGTTGCCCATGTAGATGGTGCTCTGCAGCGAATCCTGGTAAACCATCTCTGGGTTCTTGCTCTGGTTGGCAAGAGCGGTCTTGATGGTGCTCAGGAGGTTGGCAGCCGATTTCTCGTCCTTGCTCAGCGCTGTCATCTTGAGGTAGATGAGCTGCATGAGGGTTTCGATGTCCTTAGGAGTAGAGTTGCCTGAGAGTCCATGCTTGAAAGGAGTGACGGTGTAAGCCACGCTTGCCTGCTTGCCTGCGAGGGCTTTCTCGAGGTCGTTGCTTGAGAACTGGCCCAGACCGCTGGCGTTGAGCAGCATGCCGCCCATGAAGGCGAAGGTGTAGTCGGCCTTGTCGAGTGCTGCGTAACCTACGTTGGCTGTGGCAGCAAACTGTATCTCGTTGTCCTTGTAGTCGGTCTTCTTCAGCACCACCTTGGCACCGTTGGAGAGGGTGAGGGTCTTGAATCCCAGCTTCTTGTCTTCTGCTGTGCTCTTGATCTTGCCCGCCTTAGGCTTCTGGGCGATGAGAGGCTCCTGCTTCACATTGTCCACATAGGCCTCGAGCTTCTCGCCGCGCACCTGCTTCACGATGTCGGCAAGCTCCTGCTCGGTGGGATAAACAGCACCGTCGGCCTCGCGCATCATGACGAGTGACACCAGGTTGGTGTCGGTTTCGCAAATCAACTGCTTGGCGTACTGGTTGACAGCCTCTACAGGGATGTGAGGCACCAGCATCTGATAGATCTGATATTCGTCCTCTACCGAAGGGATAGGCTCGTTGCTGGTGAAGTTGTCCACATATTGAGTGGTGAACTGTTCGTTCTTCATCTTGTCGCGATTGGTGTAAACCTTCTCCATCTGGCTCATAAACTCATCCTTGGCACGCTGATACTCTGTGGCAGTGAAGCCGAAGTCGTGTGCACGCTTCAGTTCGCGCATCACGGCGGCATAAGCCTCCTTCATCTGTCCGTCCTTGGCAGCGCCGAGGGAAGTGAGCGCCTCCTTGGTGCTTGAGAGCAGATAGTCGCCAATGCTGGTCATTGCCTGCAGATAAGGACAGTCGGGCTCCTGCGATTTCTCGCTGAAGCGGGCATTCATCATGCTGGCAAAGATGTTGTCCATATAGCCTTTGAGCAGATAGTCGACACCGTTCTTCAGCGAGTCGGGTGTGGCTTCGTGCTTCATGAAGATCTGGAAGATGCCCATCTGCTGCTCCTTGTCCTTGTCTACCACGTAAATGGCCTGGTTGTTGTCGGGCACTTCCACGGGCACTACCTTGGCAGCATTGGCAGGCACCTTGATGCCTCCGAAGAGTTTCTTGATCTGAGCCTCGATATGGTCTACGTCCACGTCGCCGACGATGATGACTGCCTGGTTGTCTGGGCGATACCATTTGCGGTAGTAGGCGCGCAGGGTCTCAGGGTCGCAGCCGTCGATGATGCTCATCAGTCCGATAGGCATGCGGTAGCCATACTTACAGTCGGGGTAGAGCTTAGGCAGGGCACGCTCCAGTATGCGCTGCTGTCCCACCATGCTCATACGGTACTCGTTGTGCACCACGTCGCGCTCGTCGTTGATGGCTTCCTTGGTGAGAGAGATGCCGTTGCTCCAGTCTTTCAGGATGAGCATACATGAGTCTACTGCCGACACGCGTGTGGTGGGCACGTCGGTGAAGTAGTACACGGTTTTCTCAATAGAGGTGTAGGCATTGAGGTTACGGCCATATTCCACACCGATGCTCTGCAGGTATTCCTGGAGGCTGTTGCCCTGGAAGTGCTCAGAGCCATTGAAGGCGAGGTGCTCCAAGAGGTGAGCCAGACCGCGCTGGTCGTCGTTTTCGTTGATAGAGCCTACTTTCTGTGCGATGTAGAAGCTGGCTACATGCTCAGGGAAACTGTTGTGTCGGATGTAATAGGTCAGACCATTGTCCAAATGGCCTATTCTCACATCTTTGTCTACCGGGATAGGTGGCATCATCTGAGCCATGGCCTGTCCGGCAGTAAGCAGCACGATGGCTGCAGCAAAAAACTTCTTAAGTTTCATAATAGCTGATGTTGGTTTATATATATAATAATGTGTATTTATTCTTCTTTCATAAACTTGATGCTGCAAAAGTAGCACATTTCTAACGACAAAGCAAGCATTTGGGAAGTTTTTTTCCAAAATGCCTGCATTCTTAACATTAAACTAACATTCCACTAATATTCCGCTAACATAACCTAACATTAGGTTCTGTTTTTCATCCCTTCGCTTTCAGAAAACTGTTCATCCAGCTGCCACGATAGAGGCGGATGAGGAACAGGATGCCGCGGAAAGTCAGTTCGGTGGCCATGGCTATCCATACACCTTCCAGGCCGAAGCGCTGCGAGAGGGCATAGGCCAGGGTGAGGCGCACCAACCACATTGTTCCTAAGTTGATGGCGGCAGGCTTGAAGGTGTCGCCGGCTCCCACGCAGACACAATAGGTCACGATGCTGGCAGCAAAGAACGGTTCGGCAAAAGCCTCTATGCGAAGACAGCGTGTGCCTAAGTCGCAGATGGCGTCGACGGGAGAGAGTACTGCCATCATGCCCGGTGCAAAGAGATACATGACAACACCCATCACTGCCATTACGCCCATGCCGAGACCCACCGTCATGTAGGCAAAATTGCGGCACAAGTCGATGCGGCCAGCGCCATGGGTCTGACCGACGAGCGTGGTGGCGGCATCGCCTATTCCGTAGCCAGGCATATAGCACAGGCTCTCGGCGGTGATGGCAAATGAGTGGGCGGCAATGGCGATGTTGCCCAATGGCGCCACTATCATGGTGCTGACAATCTGTGCACCGCTCATCAGGATGTTCTGTATGGCCAAGGGAATGCTTATCTTGAAGGCATTGCGCACGTATTCGTGTACCCAGCTGAAGCGAATCTTGTCCTGACGCAGGTTGAGAATCTTGTTGTGGCAGGCCGCCTGCCAAAGGTTGGGCAGCGAGATGCAGACATAAGCCAGGGCGGTTCCGAAGGCTGCGCCCACCACGCCCATGTGCAGCACATAGATGAAGATGTAGTTGAACACGACGTCGCACAGGCAGATCAGAATTGCCATGACGCTGGGCGTGTGCATGTTGCCTGCGGCCTTGAGCATCATGCCCGACATGTGGTACAGGTAGACAAAGGGCAGCACGAGGCTGTAGACCAGGAAATAGGCCGATGACTTGTCGGCAATGTCATCGCCTCCTCCCAACCAGTGGGGCAGGGGAGAATGAATGCCCACGCCGATGAGGGCTATCAGGATGCTGAAGATGATGCCGCAGAGCAGCGAGTGGCGAAACACCTGGCGTGCTTTGCCGAAGTCGTTGGCTCCGATGAAGTGGGCTACCTGCACTGAGAAACCAGTGGCAAAGGCACTCAGCAGGCTGCCGATAAGCCAGGTGGTGGACTCGATGAGTCCGATGCTCGCTGAAGCCTCTGCACCCAAATGTCCCACCATAGAGGCGTCGATAAAGAACATCATGACGGTGGAAATCTGTGCCAGCATGGAGGGAATACTCAAGCCTACGATGAGGTTCAGTTTCTCACCGCGGTGCATGGAGCGTCCTGCCCGTATCGATTCCATCAGATATTCTGTCTTTTTGCTATATAACATAATGTTTGTACTGCCATTTATTGTTTTCTGTTGAACTGCCCGGTAGAACAGTCAAAGCGAGAAAATGGCGATCCCTCCTAAAAGGAATCGCCATTTTTATGATTTGAATGTTAAATTTCTATTTATCCCAAAATACAAGATCTTATCACCTTTAAACAAAACCTCTATCTATTGGGTTGAATTCAGCGGATAAGAAAAAGAGAATCTTGAAAACTCTTTTCTATATCCTGACTTCATTCACTTTTCGTCGTCCTTGAATAACAATCTCTTATTTACCTTTAGATTCTAATACCTGTCGTCCTTGAATAACAATCTCTTGTTTACCTAAAACTAATAACCTATCACAATCTATTACCTAACTAAAAACCTAAAACTTATAATTCTGGTGCAAAGGTACTACTATTCTCGAAATCTGCAATACTTTAGCGCATATTTTTGCATGAAAATAACATTTTTTTTGCTTATAAGCCCCAAATGTGTGCGAACACATACACTTGTTTATTCTTTGAAACATATTTTTAGAATTCGGATTTCAGGAGTTTTCTTAAGGAGTTAAAGGAGTTAAAGGAGTTAAGGAGTTAAGACAACAGCTTTGTGGGCTTGAAATTAAACATTAAACTGAGTCCACTTGAAAAAGTAGAAACTCACATTTTTTGTCTTTGTGACTTGTTGATAATCAATAGCTGGTTTTCGTAAAACAGACTTTTTCAGGTGGACTCAGCTCCTTATAATAAAATAATAAAAAGTCCTGTGCCGAAGAAGCACAGGACTTTCTGTATGGAGGAATAGAATTATTTCTTAATCCATTTGCCATCGGTGTACCAACCCTTGAGCACAATCTCGAATTTGAGCATTGAGTAAGCTGGAATGGTGGAACTGCTGCTCTGGCTGGAACCATAGCCGAGAGTGTAAGGCATGTAAACCATCCAGTGGTCGCCGATATGAGTCATTTTCATCAGGGCAGTGGCAAATCCGTCGACAACGCCCTTCACAATGAAATTGCTGGTCTGAGCCTTGTTGACATCATAGTCGCCGGTGAAATTGTGGTCGAAGACATAGTCGTTCTTCAGCATGCCCTTGTAGCTGACCATTACCGAGTCGGTGTAGAGAGGGCGCACGGCAGAACCTTCGCCCTGCTGCATCACCTGCACCACGATGTTGTCTTCCTGCTCATTGAAGGTAGGAGTGACAGGCTGGTTGTTGAGATCAGTATTTCCCGTCTGGTTCTCCATACTCCAATTGCGGTAGACGTGCCATCCGTTGGCTTCTCCCTCCTGCTTGGCCTTGACGAGAATCTCGGCAAAAGCCGTCTTGTTCTTTGCCTGCCAGTCGTCGTACTCGGAGTCGGTGTTTTCGTCAGTCTCGCTGCATGATGCCAGCACAAGAGCCGACATCATGAGCAGAAACTGATATTTCAAATTCTTCAAATTCATCTATGTGTATTTGATTTTTTATCGTTTAGAAGTCCTTGATCTCCTTGCCAAGCTTCTTCAGTACGCTCGTGATGCTCACACGGTCCTCGATGATGCCGCGAAGCTCGCTGATGGCAACACGCTCCTGCTTCATCGTGTCACGATAACGCAGAGTAACCTTGTGGTCGTTAGGAGTATCGTGGTCTACGGTGATACAGAACGGAGTACCGATGGCATCCTGACGACGGTAGCGCTTGCCGATAGAGTCCTTAGGATCGCCATAGTGGGTGTTGAAGTGGAACTTCAGCTCGTCAACGATCTCGTGAGCCAACTCGGGCAGGCCGTCCTTCTTGTCGAGTGGGAATACGGCACACTTCACAGGAGCCAATGCCTCAGGCAACTTCAGAACCACGCGGCTCTCGCCGTTCTCGAGCTTCTCCTCGCAGTAAGAGTGGCACATCACGCTGAGGAACATACGGTCTACACCGATAGAAGTCTCTACATCGTAAGGCACGTAGCTCTCGTTCTTCTCAGGATCGAAGTACTTGATAGAGCGGCCGCTGAACTTCTCGTGCTGAGAAAGGTCGAAGTTGGTACGGCTGTGAATGCCCTCTACCTCCTTGAAGCCAAATGGCATCTTGAATTCGATGTCGGTAGCTGCGTTGGCATAGTGGGCCAGCTTCTCGTGGTCGTGGTAGCGATAGTTCTCGTTGCCCATGCCGAGTGCCTCGTGCCATGCCAGACGAACCTTCTTCCAGTACTCAAACCACTTCATCTCGGTGCCAGGCTGGCAGAAGAACTGCATCTCCATCTGCTCGAACTCGCGCATACGGAATACAAACTGGCGAGCCACTACCTCGTTGCGGAAAGCCTTACCTATCTGGCAGATACCGAAAGGAAGCTTCATGCGGCCTGTCTTCTGAACGCTCAGGTAGTCGACAAAGATACCCTGGGCTGTCTCAGGACGCAGATAAACCTTGCTGGTAGCATCGCTCGCTGCACCCATCTGGGTAGAGAACATCAGGTTGAACTGGCGAACGTCTGTCCAGTTCTTGGTGCCGCTGATAGGGCATACGATGCCCTCGTCCTCGATGATCTGCTTCAGCATCTCGAGGTTAGGACCCTGCATGGCCTCGGTGTAGCGGGCATGAAGGTCGTCGAACTTCTTCTGATTCTCCAAGACGCGAGGATTGGTGGCGCGGAACTGAGCTTCGTCGAAGCTGTCGCCGAAGCGCTTCTTAGCCTTGGCGATCTCCTTGGCGATCTTCTCCTCGTATTTGGCCATGTGGTCCTCGATGAGCACATCGGCGCGATAACGCTTCTTCGAGTCGCGGTTGTCGATCAATGGATCATTGAACGCATCCACGTGACCTGAAGCCTTCCAAACAGTAGGGTGCATAAAGATGGCTGCGTCGAGACCCACAATGTTCTCGTGCAGCAATACCATGCTCTGCCACCAGTACTGCTTGATATTGTTTTTCAGCTCGACACCGTTCTGACCATAGTCGTAAACGGCTGCCAAACCATCATAAATTTCGCTACTTGGAAACACGAAGCCATACTCTTTGCAATGGCTTACAATCTTCTTAAAAACATCTTCTTGTGCCATGATGAAATCTTATATTTTTCAAATTTTCGGCAAAGATACGCCTTTTTCTCGAATTTTCTTTGTATTTTTGCCTAAAATATATAAAATAAGTATTAAAAGCTATCTATGAGCGACGAAATTAAAGACAAAGACGAACTTCAGAAGGGTGGTGAGCCACAAGATTTGGATGCGGCTGAACAGCATTCCGATTACAAGCCTGTCAACAGGTTTGACGCTTCGGCGGTGCGCCATCTTAGCGGAATGTACCAGAACTGGTTCCTCGACTATGCCTCCTATGTGATTCTCGAGCGTGCCGTGCCTCATATCGAGGACGGACTGAAGCCCGTGCAGCGACGCATACTGCACTCGATGAAGAGAATGGACGACGGAAGATACAACAAGGTGGCGAATATCGTGGGACACACCATGCAGTTTCACCCGCATGGTGACGCCTCTATCGGCGACGCACTCGTACAGATGGGACAGAAAGACCTGCTCATCGACACACAGGGAAACTGGGGAAATATCCTCACCGGCGACCGTGCGGCGGCTTCACGATACATAGAGGCACGTCTGTCCAAGTTCGCGCTCGACGTGGTGTTTAATCCTAAAACAACCGACTGGCAGCTCTCCTATGACGGCCGCAACAAGGAGCCTATTACGCTCCCCGCCAAGTTCCCCTTGCTGCTGGCACAGGGAGCAGAGGGCATTGCCGTAGGTCTGAGCAGCAAGGTGCTGCCACACAACTTCAATGAGCTTTGCGATGCTGCCGTACACTATCTCAAGGGCGAGCCTTTCACCATCTATCCCGACTTCCCTACGGGTGGAGCCATCGATGTGGGCAAGTATAACGACGGACAGCGTGGAGGCGTGCTGAAGGTGCGTGCCAAGATAGACAAACTCGACAACAAGACGCTTGTCATCACCGAGATTCCTTTCAGCAAGACCACCGGAAGCCTCATCGACTCCATCACCAAGGCGGTGGAGAAGGGAAAGATAAAGGCCAGAAAGATAGAGGACGTTACCTCTGCCAATGTGGAGATACTCGTCCATCTGGCTCCCGGAACCTCTTCCGACAAGACCATGGACGCACTCTATGCCTTCAGCGACTGCGAGATCAACATCTCGCCCAACTGCTGTGTCATCGAGGACAATAAGCCTTGCTTCCTCACCGTGAGCGATGTGCTGCGCCACAGCGTAGACCGCACTATGGGATTGCTGCGCAAGGAACTGATGATCAG
>ERZ773170.2413-NODE-2413-length-11237-cov-3.143981_pt1 | contig 11237 bp, 7 predicted proteins | sample MGYA00581002_ERZ773170 | MGnify/ENA primary metagenome ERZ773170 (study PRJEB29015, sample SAMEA2737811) | human gut metagenome | biome: human gut; feature: human-associated habitat; material: faeces | place: China | collected 2012 ... | reverse complement strand
CATAGATGCCCGCGACCGTCACATCGCCGCGCACGTCGCCGTCGAGGAAGAAGGTGTCGCCCACCGAGACCTTCAAAAGCTCGGAGAGCTTCTGGTCAATGTATACGCCCTCATCGCCCATTGCGATGGGATCTCCGCTCTTGTAGTCGAAAAGGTCCACGACCTTGCCGATCTCGTCGGAGGCCATCACCTCGACATAGGCGGTGGTTGAATAGGAGGGGGTGACCACCGTGGCGGACGAGGCCGCACAGGGAATGTAGTTCACAACGCGGGAGTCGCCTGCAAGGAAGTCCTCCACCGCCGCGCGCTCCTCGGGCAGGGCGTTGTCGGCAAGCGTCACCTGTGCCGAGTAGTGGAACAGCTCGTCATACTGGCGCGACATCGTAAAGAGCAGGGAAGACCTCATGCCAAAGCCCGCGATGATGAGCGCCGTGCAGCCGCCGATGCCGATGACCGTCATCCAGAAGCGCTTCTGATAGCGGAAGAGGTTGCGCGCCGTGACCTTGTGGATGAACGACATACGTCTCCACAGGGGCTTGATATACTCAAGGAACACGCGCTTGCCCGCCTTCGGCGTGCGGGGGCGCATCAGGCTCGCCGGCGTTTCGCGCAGCGTGGCAAGGCAGGCCCAGAGCGTCGCGACTGTTGTGCAGGCGACCGCTGCGAGCACGGAAAAGAGCGAAATATCCGTGTAGGCGTGCAGCTCGATATCCGGCATCTGATACATGATCTGATAGGCCGTGAAGATCATCTTCGGGAACAGGATATAGCCGATGACAAGGCCCAGAACGCCGCCGACAAGGCTCGGCAGCAGCCCGTAGCCGATGTACTTCCGTGAGATCGAAAGGCGGCTGTAACCGAGCGCCTTGAGCGCGCCGATCTGCACGCGCTGCTCTTCGACCATGCGCGTCATCGTCGTGAGGCACACGAGCGCCGCGACGAGGAAAAAGATGATCGGCAGCACGCTTGCGAGGTTCGCCATGCGGTCGGCGTCCTGGCCGAAGCCCGTGTAGCCAGGGTTGTAGCTGCGGCTGAAGATGTACCATTCGCAGCTGTCGATATCCGCGACCTTGCGGCGCGCGTCGGTGATCTTCTCCTGCGCGTCGGCGATCTTCTCATCCGCCTCCGCCTTGCCGTCCGCGTATTCGCGCAGGCCCTTGCGGTAGTCGCGCTCGCCGTCCGTCAGCTCAGTGTAGGCGTCCGAGAGCTCCTTGACGCCGTCGGCGTACTGCTCTTCGCCGTCGTAGTAGTCCTTCCAGCCGTCGTCGAGCTTTTTGCGCGCGTCAGAAAGCTCCTTTTTCGCGTCCGCAAGCTGCGCGGGCGCGTCGTTGAGCTGCGTTTTTGCGTCGTTTAGCTGCTTTTTGGCGTCAAGCAGCTCTTTTCTGCCCGCGTCGAGTTCGGCCGCGCCGCTGTAATACTCGCTCCAGCCGTTGTCCAGTTCCCGCTTGTTTGCGGCGATGCTGCTCGCGCTGACGCTTTGCAGCTGGGCAAGCTGTTGGGTAAGCTCCGCTTTTTTCGCCTGCGCCTCGGCAATGCCGGCCTCGAGCTTTTGCTTTGCGCCTTGCAGCTCCGCAAGCTGCGCCTGATACGCCGCAAGCTGCTCTTCCGGCATTCCCTCAGTGGGCGTCTGCTCAAGCGCTGAAAGGTTCTTGTTGACCTCAGTGAGCTGTGCCTGCATCTCGTCGATCTTTTCCTGCGCCTGCGCGATGCCGCCTTCAAGCTGCGCGCGCATACCGCCCAGCGCGGCGTCCGTCGCAGCGATGGCTGCGCTGTCGCCGCGGCCGAGATCGTCGAGCAGCTTCCCCGGCGCGCCCGCATAAGGAGAGCCTGTGCCCGCGAGCGCGTCCGTCACAGTCTTGGCCAGCGAATTGAGCTGCTGCTGGCCGCTTTCCAGTTTGCTCCTGCCTGCGGCAAGCTCTTTTTCGCCGCTCTCAAGCTCCTTGACGCCGTCCTCGTACTGGGCGAGGCCGTCTTCATACTCTGCCCTGCCCTTTTCGTACTCGTCCAGCGCGTCTTCGTACTCTTCCATGCCGTTGAGGTATTGCATCTCGCCGTCGTCGAGCTCGATTTTTGCGTCGTCCAGCTCCGCGCGTGCGTCCTTGAGCTCCTGCTGGCCGTCGTAGTAATCCTTCCAGCCGTCGTCGAGCTTTTTGCGCGCGTCGCTCAGTTCTTTTTGCGCGTCGCCGAGCTTTTCGTCGGCCTCGGCCTTCGCGTCATCGAGCTCACGCTGCGCATCGTCGAGCTTTTCCGTCGCCTCGTCGACAAGATCGTCGTGGCGCAGCTGCGCCCGCGCGTCGCCGAACGGCTCCAGCTCGTCGATGACGGCGTCGATATAGTCGTCATAGTCGCTGTAAAACGCGGTCATCTCCGCCGCGCCGGAGACGCGCACATAGGCCGCCGTGTAGTAGTCGAGCGTGAACGCCTCGCGCGGCAGGTACAGATACGCCTTGACCGTGCCGCTGCCGAGTGTCGACGTGCCGCGCTCCACCGCAAGGTACACGGGCGAGCGCACCGTGCCGACGACCGTATACGTGTCCTGCGCGAGCGCGTCGGAGAGATCGTCCCCCGGCGTCAGAGTGATGCGATCGCCAATTTCAATGTTCATCAGCGAGAGCATGTTTTCCTCCACCACGCACTCGTCCGCGCGCTCGGGCATGCGCCCGCCGCGCAGCAGCACCTCGTTGATGCCGCGGCCCGTGAGGGAGAGGACCTTGACCACCGCGTCGAGTGAATCGGACGAGGCAAACGCGTCGATGACGTACTCGCCCTCGGCGTCCTCGACCTTGTCCTGCGCGCGAATGGCCGTGATGTCATCGTCGGTCAGGCCGAGCGTCGAAAGCACTTGAATGTCCGCCAAGTGCAGGGAATCGAGATAATCGTCGCCGGTCTTCTTCATGTCCGGCGCGGTCGCCTTGAGACCGGAGAGAAACGCGACCGATAGCGCGACCAGGATCATAATGGAGAAAAAGCGGCTGCGCGTGTGCTGGATCTCGCGCCAGAAGTCCTTCTGCATGGCGTTTTTCATCGCGCCGCCCCCTTTCGTTCCGATTTCTTCGTTACCATTCGATCAGTTCCACGCTGGTCGGATGCTCATTGCACTGCATACTCTCTACTGTGCCGTTTTTGATGTGGATGACGCGGTCGGCCATCGGCGTGATGGCGCTGTTGTGCGTGATGACCACGACCGTCACACCCTTTTGCCGGCAGGTGTCCTGCAAGAGCTTGAGGATCTGCTTGCCGGTCACATAGTCGAGCGCGCCGGTCGGCTCGTCGCAGAGCAGGAGCTTCGGATTTTTCGCCAGCGCGCGGGCGATGGCGACGCGCTGCTGCTCGCCGCCGGAGAGCTGACCGGGGAAGTTGTTCGCGCGCGCGGACAGGCCGACCTCGTTCAAGACCGTCGCTGCGTCGAGCGGGTCTTTACAGATCTGCGCCGCGAGCTCGACGTTTTCAAGCGCCGTCAGGTTGCCGACGAGGTTATAGAACTGGAAGACAAAGCCGATGTCGTGGCGGCGATAGGTCGTGAGCTGGCGGGCGTTGAAGCCGCTCACGCGCGTCCCGTCGACCGTGATGGTGCCGCCCGAGCAGGCGTCCATGCCGCCGAGCATGTTTAAAACTGTCGTCTTTCCCGCGCCCGAGGGGCCGACGATGACGCAGAATTCACCCTTTTCGATCGTAAAGCTGATGTGGTCCACCGCGCGAATTTCGATCTCTCCGCTGTGGTAGACCTTGGAAACATCCTCAAATGTGACGAAAGCCGCCATAGTCCGACTCCTCCGCTTCAAATATCATTTCTATTTTATTATAAGTGGAAAATAACGGAAATGCAAGTGTAGATATAGCAACTTGCATGAAAAAGCCGCTAATTTTTTGGGCAAAGCCATGAGAGCTGACGATTGAAATTTGCGTTTCCCGCGTCTATAATACAAACTGAACTAAATGAGAGAAAGGAGCGTGAAAACGAATATGTTTGAGAACTTCATCAAGCAGGATGTTGACGACATGATCTTCGGCAGCACCAAGCAGATCATCAGCGAGCGCTGAGATCCGTTGTATCGACCACGCGAAAGCGTGGCTTTTTTGTTTTTATCGCCGGAAAGGCGAAAAAGGGCCGCTTCCACGGGAATTTTCGTCCCGAGAGGCGGATTTTTCTTGCCTTTGCACGGTGTGTGTGATATACTTTTTCGGCTAATGAAGGATAAAAGTAAGGAGAGAGAACGCCATGGCTGTGATCGAATACGATTCCTACAAGCAGAAGCTGCTTGCGATGGACGAAACATTTGAAAACCTCTTCAAGGCGCTGGAGATCGAGCAGGCCCGTCAGGAGCTGAACCGCCTCGAGCTCGAGGCGCACGAGGACGGCTTCTGGAACGACCTGGAGCGCTCGCAGAAAAACCAGATGCGCTCCAAGCAGCTGCACAATAAAATTCACCGCTACGAAAAGCTCGTTTCCACGCGCGATGATCTGCTCGCGCTGATCGACATGGGAACGGAGATGGACGACGCAAGCCTGCTGCCAGAGCTCGAAGAGGGCTACAAAAAGCTCGAAGCCGATGTGGAGCAGGCGCGACTCACGACGCTCCTTTCCGGCGAATACGACAACTGCAACGCGATTCTGACCTTCCACGCCGGCGCGGGCGGCACCGAGGCGCAGGACTGGGCGCAGATGCTCTACCGCATGTATATGCAGTGGGCGAACAAGCACGGCTTTGAATTCGAGATGCTCGACTATCTCGACGGCGACGAGGCCGGTCTCAAGAGCGCGACGGTCATGGTCAAGGGTGAGAACGCCTACGGCTATCTGAAGGGCGAAAACGGCGTGCACCGCTTAGTGCGCGTTTCCCCGTTCGATGCGAACGCCCGCCGCCAGACGAGCTTTGCAGCCCTCGAGGTCATGCCTGAGCTGCCCGACGACATTGAGGTTGAAATTCGTCCCGAGGATATTGAAATGCAGGTCTACCGCGCGTCCGGCGCCGGCGGCCAGCACGTCAACAAGACGAGCTCTGCCGTTCGACTCATCCACAAGCCCACGGGCATCGTCACCGCCTGCCAGACCCAGCGCTCGCAGTTCCAGAACCGCGACTACGCCATGCAGATGCTCAAATCCAAGCTCATGGAGCTCAAAATTCAGCAGCACGCGGAGAAGATCTCCGACATCAAGGGCGTGCAGCTCAAGATCGAATGGGGCAGCCAGATCCGCTCCTACGTTTTCATGCCCTACCAGCTTGTCAAGGACACGCGCACCGACTACGAGACCGGCAACATCCAGTCCGTCATGGACGGCGACCTCGACGGCTTCATCAACGCGTATCTGACGAAGTCCGCGAACGGGGAGCTGAAAAAGTAATTCAAAAATGCACTGCGGTGCATTTTTGATTTGGGTTTTGCCGAGCGCTGCGTCGCACTCACTCCGTTCGCACGCTTGCGCTCTAAGGGGTATTTTTTCCAACGCACATGTCGTTGGAAAAAATGATTTGATTTTGATTCCGGCGCTGCGGCGCCGGAATTTTATATGTCGGAACGAAAAAGGTAAACAGGGAGGAAACATGGAAGAAAATACCAGAGAAAACAAGATGGGCACGATGCCCATCGGCAAGCTGCTGGCCAACATGGCGGGGCCCGTGATGATATCGATGCTCTTTCAGGCGCTCTACAACATTGTCGACAGCGTGTTCGTCGCGCGGCTCAGTCAGGACGCAATGAACGCCGTGTCGCTCGCTTTCCCGCTGCAAACGCTGTGCATCGCGTTCGCCGTGGGCACGGGCGTCGGTATGAACGCGATGCTTGCGCGTTCGCTGGGTGAAAAGAACATGCAGGCGGTCGACCGCGCCGCGGGCACGGGACTTTTCCTGACGCTCTGCACCGCCGCCGTCTTTGCTGTCCTCGGCTTTTCGCTCGCCACGCCGTTTTTCCGCTTTCAGACGGAGAATGCGCAGATCATCGCCTACGGCAGCGACTATGTGATGATCTGCATCGGCGGCTCGCTCGGACTGTTCCTGCAAATTTACGGCGAGCGCCTGCTCCAGTCCACGGGGCGGACGGACCTTTCGATGATCTCGCAGATCGCGGGCGCGGTGTGCAACATCGTGCTCGACCCGATTTTGATTTTCGGCCTTCTGGGCTTTCCCCGCATGGAGGTCGCGGGCGCGGCGGTCGCCACGATCGTCGGCCAGTTCGTCGGCGCGGGCCTCGGCCTTTTTCTGAACCTCAAGAAAAATCCCGAGGTGCAGATCCACCTCAAGGACATCCGTCCCCACCGCGCGACGGTGGCGGACATCTACGCCATCGGCATTCCGTCGATCATCATGCAGTCCATCGGCTCGGTGATGATGTTCGGCATGAACAAAATTCTCATCTCGTTCACCGAGGCGGCGACCGCGGTGTTCGGTGCTTACTTCAAGCTCCAGAGCTTCATCTTCATGCCGTGCTTCGGCCTCAACAACGCGATGGTGCCCATCGTGTCGTACAACTACGGCGCGCAGAAATTCGACCGCGTGCGCAAGACCGTCCGCCTGACAGTCTTCACGGCCATCGGCATCATGTGCGTCGGCTGCGCGCTCTTCGAGCTCATCCCCGAAACGCTGCTGGGGATGTTCTCGCCGACGGACGAAATGCTCTCCATCGGCCGTGTTGCGCTGCGCATCATCGGCGTGCACTTCCCGCTCGCGGGCTTCAGCATCATCGCGGGCAGCGCGTGTCAAGCGCTCGGCAAGCCCATCTATGCGCTCATCAATTCCGTCTGCCGCCAGATCGTCGTGCTGCTGCCGGCGGCGTATCTGCTCTCGCTCACGGGGCGGCTCGAGCTTGTGTGGCTCGCGTTTCCGATCGCGGAGGTGGTGAGCGTCATTTTGAACGCCACGTTCCTGCGGCTCACGTACCGCGTCTCGCTCGAGAGAAAATAATTTTGCCTGCGCGCAGACACAGATCGGGGAGAGCCTCTTATTATAGAAGAGGCTCTCCCCTTTTATAAACGTTCCGCACGGCGGTTCAAATTTTTTCTTTTGACAGACCGCACAGACGCGGGTAAAATACATTTGATAAGCTACGCTTGATAAATTGTTTTCGCAGGAGAACCTATGAAAAGACAACTTGCAGCGCTGCTGCTGACGATTTTTGCCCTGTCCCTCACTGCCTGCGGCGAAACGGCTGCCGAGAGCGAGACGCGCACGGTGTACGCGATGGACACGGTGATGAACCTGACGGTTTACGGCGAGAACGCCGCTGCCGCGCTGGAGAGCGCGGAAAAGGAACTGCACACGTTGGACGAAGCCGTCCTCTCGCGCACGGCGGAGGGCAGCGAGCTCTATGCGCTCAACGCATCGAACGGTGAGACGGTCGAATGCGGCGCGGACGATATCTTACCCGCGCTGATCGAAACGGCGCTGACGATCTCTGACGCGACGGACGGTGCATTCGACCCGACGCTCGCCCCTGTGCTCGACGCGTGGGGATTTACGAAGGACGAGCGCCGTGTGCCGTCCGCAGACGAGCTCAAAGAATTGCTGAGTCATACGGGCTGCGGCAAGGTCGCGCTCGAAAAAACGGCGGACGGCTGGACGGTCACGCTTTTGGACGGCGCGCAGCTCGACCTCGGCGGCATCGCCAAGGGCTACGCGGCGGATCTTCTGCGCGCGCAGCTTGAAAAGGAGGGCGTCACGTCCGCGACACTCGACCTCGGCGGTGATGTGTTCGTCATGGGGCGAAAGACCGACGGCAGCGATTGGCGCATCGCCGTCAAGGACCCTGCGGACACGGAGAGCTACCTTGGCGTCGTATCGGCGGCGGATAAGTTCATCGTGACCTCCGGTGTGTACGAGCGCTATTTTGAAGAAAACGGCGTGCGCTATCACCATATCCTCGACCCCAAGACCGGCTGCCCCGCGGAAAGCGGGCTCGTCAGCGTGACCGTGCTGTGTGAGAACGGCGCGTGGGCGGACGCGCTCTCGACGGCGTGCTTCGTCCTTGGCCCCGACGGCGCGCTTGCGCTGCGCGACGATCTTGCCGACCAGGGGACGGATTTTGAGCTCATTTTAGTCACCGACGATGGCCGCGTGCTCTACACCGACGGCCTTGCCGGCGCCTTCACGCCGAACGACGAAAGCGGGTACACGTATGAAGCGCTCGCCTAAGCTGAAGCCGACGAAGTGGGACGCGCTCGTCGTGCTCGCGGTGCTGCTGCTCACGCTCGGGCTCGCCGCAAGGCCGTATTTCGCGGCGAAATCGGCGGGCGAGCTGACGGTCAGCATCGGCGTCGACGGCGAGACCGTCGAGCGCTGCGCACTCAGCAATTATGAAGGCGGCACGTATGAGAGCCGCGGCTACACGCTCACCGTCGCTGTGGAAAACGGTGCGGTGCGCGTGAGCGAAAGCGACTGCCCGAATCAGGACTGCGTGCACTCCGGCGCGATCTCGCGCGCGGGACAGAGCATCGTGTGCCTGCCCGCCCGCGTGGCCGTCACGCTCGAGGGCGCGGCGTCCGACTACGATCTGATCGCGGGGTGAGCGCATGAAGATCAAAACAAGAGAGCTGACGCTCTGCGCGGTGCTGTCCGCGCTGGCGCTGGCGCTTTCCTATATGGAATCGTTTTTTCCGCTCGCGCTCATTGTGCCGCTGCCGGGCGTCAAGCTCGGCCTTGCCAATATCGTCACGCTCTACGCGCTCTATGCCCTCGGCTTTTCGAGCGCGCTCGCCATCCTGCTCGTGCGCTGCACGCTCGGCGCGCTGTTTGCGGGGAATGCCTCGGCGCTTTTATTCTCGCTGCTCGGCGGGCTGTCGGCGCTTTTGGTGATGGCGCTTTTGAGCGGGGCGAAAAAGCTCAGCATTTTCGGCGTCTCGATCGCGGGCGCGGCGGCGCACAACTGCGGGCAGGTCTGCGCCGCGCTCATCACGCTCGGCTCGACCGCGCCGCTCTACTATCTGCCGTTTTTGCTGCTGGTGTCGCTCTTCACGGGCGCGCTCAGCGGCCTGATCACTGCATTCTTGTTCCGCGCAATGGCGCACACGCCCTACGGAACGAAGGGAGAGAATCAACATGGATAAAAAGGACGAGATCATTCTCCAGCAGCTCGACGTCATCCGCACAATGACGCAGAACAACTTAAACCGCATGGGCAGCGACTTCTGGGGCGCGCCGCTGACGCCGGACGCGCCGAAATCCGCCGTCCCGAAGGAAGTTGCGCCCAAAGCAAACGCGCCGAAGAGCGCGGACGGCGCAAAGCCGAACAAGCCCGCCGCCTCCACCGGCGCGGACGAGAAAAAGGAAGAGGAAGCGCCGCTTCCCCCGCCCGAGAAGATCGAGGACCTTAAAAAAGAACTCGACAACTACATCGGCCTTGGCGAGGTCAAGCGCGAGGTGAATAACCTCATCAACATGGCGACTGTCTTCAAGCGGCGCGAGGAAACGGGGCTTCCAAACGCGGACTTCTCGCTCCACATGGTCTTCACCGGCAACCCCGGTACAGGTAAGACGATGATCGCGCGTTTGATGGCGCGCGTCTACCGCTCACTCGGGATCCTTTCCAAGGGTCAGCTTGTCGAGGTCGACCGCAGCGGGCTCGTCGCGGGCTACGTCGGTCAGACGGCCATCAAGACGAGCAAGGTCATCGAAAAGGCGCTCGGCGGCGTGCTGTTTATCGACGAGGCCTACGCACTCAACGGCAAGGGCGACAACGACTTCGGTCAGGAGGCCATCGACACGCTGCTCAAGGCGATGGAGGATCACCGCGACGACCTCGTCGTGATCGTCGCGGGCTACGATGGCTTGATGGAAAAGTTCATCCAATCGAACCCCGGCCTTGAGTCCCGCTTCAACCGCTACCTGCACTTTGACGACTACACGCTCGACGAGATGCTCGAGATTTTCAAAATGCAGTGCCGCAAGTCGCAGTACACCCTCTCTCCCGACGCCGAGCAGGACGTCAAGGACTTCATCTACGATGAGAACGCCGACGGTGTGACGTTCGGCAACGCGCGCGGCGTGCGCAACCTCTTCGAGCAGATCTTGACCGCGCAGGCCAACCGCCTCGCGAAGATGGAGAGCTTTACAAAGGATGATTTGATGACCCTCACGCGCGACGATGTCCTCCACGCCCGCGGCATGGAAGACAACACGACCGTCGCCGAGCTCGAAGCAAAAGCAGCAGAAAAAAAAGACGAATAAAAAAGGAAGGACGCGCAGCGTCCTTCCTTTTTTATTTCGTTGTTACGCTTCCTTGGCGGCGGGCTCTTCCTTCGGCTTATCCTTGGGGACGACGCGCTTTTCAGGCGTCACGCGGCCCTCGTCCACCGCGACCATGTGCTCAAGCAGGCGGACGACCATGTTGGAGTAGCCCCATTCGTTGTCGTACCACGCGATCAGCTTGACAAAGTCGTTGTCGAGCATGATGCCGGCGGTCTCGTCGAAGATGCAGGGGCAGGAGTTGCCAATCAGGTCCGTGGAGACGACCTGGTCCGCGGTGTAGCCAATGATGCCCTTCATATAGGTCTCACTGGCGTGGCGGATGGCGTAGCAGATATCGGCGTAGGTGGTCTTGACCTTGAGGTGGGCGGTCAGGTCAACGACGGAGACGTCCGCCGTGGGGACGCGGAAGCTCATGCCGGTCATCTTGCCGTAGAGCTCGGGGATGACGCGGCCGACGGCCTTGGCGGCACCCGTGGAGGAGGGGATGATATTGTTGAGAATGGAGCGGCCGGTGCGCCAGTCGCTGCCGCCGCGGGAGTCGACCGCCTTCTGCTTGGCGGTGGCGGCGTGGATGGTGGACATGAGCGCCTGCTCGATGCCGAACTCGTCGTTGACGACCTTGGCAAGGGGCGCTAAGCAGTTGGTGGTGCAAGAGGCGTTGGAGACGACCTTCATGTCAGAATGGAGCAGCATGTGGTTCACGCCCATGACGAACGTGGGGGTGACCTCATCCTTGCCGGGCGCGGTCAGGATGACCTTCTTCGCGCCGCCCTTGAAGTGGCGGGAGGCCTTCTCGGTGGTGTTGTAAACGCCGGTGGACTCGATGATGTACTCCGCGCCGCAGTCGGCCCATTTGATCTGAGAGGCGTCGGACTCGCTGAAAACATGGATCTTGTGACCGTTCAGGATGAGGTTTTCCTCATCGTGCTCGACCGTGCCGTTGAACTGGCGGAACACGGAGTCGTACTTGACGAGATAGACCATATAGTCGAGGTCTGCCTTGCGCAGGTTGATGCCGCAGATGTCAAACTGCTCCGGACGCTCAGACATAATGCGCAG
>ERZ773170.2400-NODE-2400-length-11319-cov-11.328746_pt1 | contig 11319 bp, 10 predicted proteins | sample MGYA00581002_ERZ773170 | MGnify/ENA primary metagenome ERZ773170 (study PRJEB29015, sample SAMEA2737811) | human gut metagenome | biome: human gut; feature: human-associated habitat; material: faeces | place: China | collected 2012 ... | reverse complement strand
AGTACTACATCGCGCTAAAGTACAACACAAGTAAAACCACCACAAGGGTGCCTGTCCCCTTCGTGGTGGTTTCGTTGACTCAAAAGCAAGAGACCCGGTCCTGCACGAGGCAGAACCGGGTCTCTTTAGCAATGCTTGCTTTGCTCAGGCAGTAACTGTTAGTTACTCAGCCAGGAAGTCGCGCTGGATAGCGGGATCGACCTTGACGCCAGGGCCCATGGTGGAAGACACGGAGATGGACTTGACGTACTTGCCCTTAGCAGAAGAGGGCTTGACGCGCAGGATCTCGGTGTACAGGGCAGCGTAGTTCTCGACGAGCTGCTGCTCGGTGAAGGACTTCTTGCCCAGGGGCACGTGGCAGATGCCGTAGCGGTCGGCGCGGTACTCAACGCGGCCAGCCTTGAGCTCGGAGACCATCTTGGCGACGTCCATGGTCACGGTGCCGAGCTTAGGGTTCGGCATGAGGCCACGGGGACCAAGGATCTTACCGATGCGGCCAACCTTGGCCATCATGTTCGGCGTAGCGATAGCAGCGTCGAAGTTGATCTCGCCCTTCTGGATCTGGGCGACGAGCTCGTCGGAACCGATGATGTCGGCGCCGGCAGCCTCGGCCTCACGGGCCTTCTCGCCCTCGGCGAAGACGGCAACACGAACGGTCTTGCCGGTGCCGTGGGGCAGGGAGATGGAGCCACGGATGTTCTGGTCAGCCTTACGAGTATCAATGCCCAAACGGAAGTGGGTCTCGACGGTCTCGTCGAACTTGGCGGTGTCGAGCTCCTTGATGAGCTTGGCAGCCTGAAGGGGGGTGTAGAGCGTGGCGCGGTCGATCTTTTCGGCAGCGACGTTATAGCTCTTACCATGCTTAGCCATGTGCATTACCTCCTGTGGTTAAACGGGCGTGAGCCCTCCCACATCGTATCGTGTGCCCTATTGCACACATTTAACGGGCGCCCCGGTCGGAGCACCCGTCGTTACCATAAGAAATCGTTACTCAGCGATGGTGACGCCCATGGAACGGGCGGTACCGGCGATGATCTTCTTGGCGGCGTCAATGTCGTTGGCATTGAGGTCCGGCATCTTGATCTCGGCGATCTTGGTGAGCTGCTCCTGGGAGAGCTGACCAACCTTGTCGGCCTGGGGCTTAGCGGAACCAGACTTAAGGTTCAGCTCCTTCTTGATGAGGTGAGCCGCCGGCGGGGTCTTGGTGATGAAGGAGAAGGACTTGTCCTCGTAGACAGAGATCTCAACGGGGATGATGTCGCCCTTCTTGTCCTGCGTCTCGGCGTTAAAGGCCTGGCAGAACTGCATGATGTTCACGCCAGCAGCGCCCAGGGCGGGGCCGACGGGAGGAGCGGGGTTAGCTGCACCAGCAGGAATCTGGAGCTTAATGACGTTGGCAACCTTCTTCTCAGCCATGGTCATTCCTTTCGAATCACGAGTGTGAAGTACTTGCTATATCGTAAGCACGCACGTGTTAGAAGCACTCCTGAGATGAGCAGTCACAGAAGAAGCACGCTCGCGCGAACGGACGAAAACTTAAGCGATGACAGCGACCTGGTTAAAGTCGAGCTCGACCGGCGTCTCGCGGCCAAAGATCATCAGCGTGACCTTGAGCTTGCCAGCCTCGGTGTTAACCTCGGAGACCTTGCCATCAAAGTCGGTAAGCGGGCCATCGGTGACGCGGACGGACGTGCCGACCTGAATATCAACCGAGGTGTGCTTGGGCGAATCGCCCTTACCGGGACGACGAGTCATCTTGTTGTACTCGTCACGGGAAAGCGGAGCGGGCTTGCCGTTGCCGCCTAGGAAACCGGTGACGCCGGGCGTGTTGCGAACACACGTCCAAGCATCGTCATCCATCTCCATGCGGACCAGGACATAACCCGGGAAGATCTTAGAGTCCTTGACCTCGCGTTTGCCACCCTCTTTAATCTCGGTGACACGCTCCATAGGAATCTCGATATCAAAGATACGATCCTGCATGCCCATGGTCTCGATGCGATGCTCAAGATCGGACTTAACGCGGTTCTCGTATCCAGAGTAAGTGTGAACGACGTACCAACGCTTAGACATGGATTAGCCCCTCAATCCAGAGAACAGAGCAAGAGCCTCGCCAAAGCCAGCATCGAGCAGAGCGATGACGACGCCGACAACGATCAGAGAAGCGCAGACGACGATCGAGTAGTTCACGAGCTCCTTCTTATCGGGCCACGTGACTCGCTTCATCTCGGACTTAACCGAAGCAAAATACTTCTTAGTGCGGGCGAAGAAACCAGGCTTCTCGTTCTTCTTGGACTTCGCAACCTTCTCACTCTTCTTGGCAACGGCCTTCTTGGCCTCAACCTTGGAGTTGGCAGCAGCGTTCTGGGCGTTCGCCGGCTGCTGAACCTTCTTCTTGTTCTTCTTGTTGGCCATTTGGGTTACCTCCGCGCATTGCGCTTAAACATGAGTAAACCGTAAGCCCCCAAATGGGAGCTTACGGAATAATGACTGGCACGCCAGGAAGGACTCGAACCCTCAACACTCGGTTTTGGAGACCGATGCTCTACCAATTGAACTACTGGCGTATATGACTAGAGACTAGCGAGTCTCTTTGTGCAGCGTATGATGACGGCACCAGGGGCAATACTTCTTGATCTCCATACGATCAGGCATGTTCGCCTTGTTCTTGGTGGTCGTATAGTTGCGGCGCTTGCACTCAGTGCACGCAAGAGTAACTAGAGTACGCATGTATCCTGAACCTTTCATATCCGCCCCGTACGGGCACGAGTTGTTACTTTATCAGCTCTGTATAAGTGCTGTCAACGAAAACCCCGAGTTAATTGGTTCTCGCTGGATCCATTCATATTTGGAACACATCAATAAAGCCAGCGAGATCTAATCAACCCCAACGTCTTAGGGAAATAAACGCTCGGTACGCTACGCAAGAGAACGACGTGCGCAGAAAAGAACCCGGCACCCTTACAGTGCCGGGTTCTTTAAGTCATCGGTATCAAAGAGCTAATTTACTCAATGATCGTGGAGACGATGCCCGAACCGACGGTGTGGCCACCCTCGCGGATAGCGAAGCGCAGGCCCTCCTCCATGGCGATCGGGTGGATGAGGTCGCCCTCGATGGTGATGTGGTCACCAGGCATAGCCATCTCGGTGCCCTCGGGGAGCTTGACCGTACCGGTAACGTCGGTGGTACGGAAGTAGAACTGAGGACGATAACCATCGAAGAACGGGGTATGACGGCCGCCCTCCTCCTTGGTCAGAACGTAGATCTCACCGGTGAACTTGGTGTGCGGGGTAACCGAACCGGGCTTGCAGAGAACCTGGCCGCGCTCGATGTCCTCGCGCTTGATGCCGCGGAGCAGCAGACCGACGTTGTCGCCAGCCTCGCAGAAGTCCATGGACTTACGGAACATCTCGATACCGGTAACGACGGTGTTCTGGGTATCCTTGATGCCGACGATCTCGACGGGCTCGTTGAGCTTGAGCTCACCGCGCTCGACACGGCCGGTAGCAACGGTACCACGGCCGGAGATGGTCATAACGTCCTCAACGGCCATCAGGAACGGAAGGTCGTTATTACGAGCAGGCGTCGGGATGTACTCGTCGACGGCGTTCATGAGCTCGCGGATAGCGTCCATCCACTTGGCGTCGCCCTCGAGAGCGCCCAGAGCGGAACCACGGATGACGGGGATGTCGTCGCCGGGGAAATCGTACTCGGAGAGGAGCTCACGGGTCTCCATCTCGACGAGGTCGATAAGCTCGTCATCGTCGACCATGTCGCACTTGTTCAGGAAGACGACGATGTAGGGAACGCCGACCTGACGGGCGAGCAGGATGTGCTCGCGAGTCTGAGCCATGGGGCCGTCGGTAGCAGCGATGACCAGGATAGCGCCGTCCATCTGAGCAGCGCCGGAGATCATGTTCTTGACGTAGTCAGCGTGGCCCGGGCAGTCAACGTGAGCGTAGTGACGGGAAGCGGTCTCGTACTCGACGTGGGAGACGGAGATCGTAATGCCGCGCTCGCGCTCCTCGGGAGCCTTGTCGATGTTCTCGAACGCAGTGAAGTCAGCCTTGCAGCCCTCGGTCTCGGAGAGAACCTTGGTGATGGCAGCGGTCAGCGTGGTCTTGCCGTGGTCGACGTGACCAATGGTGCCGATGTTAACATGCGGCTTAGTGCGCTCAAACTTCTCTTTGGCCATAAAGCCCTCCTCTTAACAGGTCGTCCCCGGACGGGACTTTGCCTTTATACCATAGTGGCCTCTCAACATACTATTGAGAAGCCACCGTGTTACCTATGGTAGCGGTGACTGGATTCGAACCAGTGACGCCACGGGTATGAACCGTGTGCTCTAACCAACTGAGCTACACCGCCGGATGGAGCCTGCAACCAGACTTGAACTGGTGACCTCTTCGTTACCAACGAAGTGCTCTACCGACTGAGCTATACAGGCACTTGACGGGTGGGAGCTATAGGATTCGAACCTATGTAGGCAGAGCCAACGGGTTTACAGCCCGTCCCCATTAACCACTCGGGCAAACTCCCAATCGTTCAAGTATCCGCAGGTCCTTTGGTCTTTTGGACCGCCGCCCCCGCGAACGAAAAAGATAATACGATGCAACCTTGGGGGCTGTCAACGAAAACCTCTAGATACACGGTTCCGGGCGTATCTATATAGCCGTGACCTGCGGTTTTATTGAGTTTGGATATGAAGGACGGTGGTTTTGGATACAGAGGTGACATTTCCCAAGGTAACACTTTGGCGTAGTGGAGTACACCTTCAGGATCGAACTTCGATAACAGCCTATTTGCACCTATATATAGGTCGAGATCGGGCTTCCTTGGCAAATTCGAGCGTGGATATTCTCCCGTTTGAAATCGAGCGTGGATAATCTCCCACTTTGCCGTGCCATCGAATCCAAAGTGGCAGATTATCCACGATCATTCACTAAGCGGGAGATTTTCCACGCTCGTACGTCCGAAAATCCTCGCTCGATCAAGTAGACCAGGGCCTTCACCGTTTTCATCTCGTTCTGTAACAGTTGGAAAACATTTTTCCCCTTTCTGTTACAGATCGAGATACTACGCATCGACCTCAGCTTACGTCTCAATCCGTAACAGCTAGAACGGTTTTCAGCCTCTTCGTGTTACAGATCGAGATGTTATCGACCATCCCTTGGCATTGTCTCGATCTGTAACTATAAGGAGGGTTTTCAGCCCGCCCGTGCTACAGATCAAGACAAACCTGAAGCCTGGTGGAAGTCAAACCCGCTGACATGTCAACATAAATAGAAACGGGCCCTGTCCCACATGAGACAGAGCCCGAAACTTTCATGGAGCCAGTGACAGGAATCGAACCTGCAACCCACTGATTACAAATCAGTTGCGCTACCGTTGCGCCACACTGGCACACTTGGCGCTTTCGCGCGAAGCCAGTTAAGAATAAAGGAATTGCGGACGAGGCGCAACAGGCCCTTCGCCCGACCACATCTCAAAACTATTCGTCAGAACGAATAGTTTTATCTGTTCGCCAAAACAAAAAACTATTCGTTTTGGCGACGGTAACCCGCAGCCCATTGATTACAAATCAAAGGGCTGGCCAATTGGGAAACGGGTCTCTATGGATAATCCCCTACCTCCCGCGCAGAGCCTTGAGCTTGGCCAGGGCATCGGGACTCAGGCGGCTGCCCAGAGTCATCTTGATCTGCGGAGCTTCCTCTGCCTCGTGAACGTCGTTATCGATCTGTTTGATCTCGTCCACCAGCATACGGCTCGAGATGCGCGTGACGCCCTTGCCCATGACGACGGCCTGTATTGTGCCGTCACTCGATACCACGGAGCACGCGCGGCCTTCCTCACGCGCCTCGATGCAGAGCTTTTGCACCACGGTATCGGCAGAAACACCCGTCGGCGAAAACTCAATGCGCACGCCGCGGGCCGGTAGGTTGGGGCGCTCGCTGGAGATATTGCCCGCCCCGTCAAATACGATCACGGCCTCGTAGCGGCCCTGAGCAAACGCAGCTACGTCATTAATGAGCGCCGTGCGCGCCATATCGTGGACGTCGCTGGAATACGGATCGTCAGAATGGTCGTACACGAGCTTTTCGTAGCGCGGCGTACAGTGGATCACGTTGTAGCCGTCGACCACCAGCAGCTCGGGCTTATTGGAGTGCACCGTCGAGACCGGGTCGGCGATGGCCTGCGCAAACGCATTGCCGCCCACGCCATAGGTCGCGGCCGAAACAATCGGCTTGGCCGAGCCCTCGCCAAAGCGCTTGGCCTTGGACTTGGCACGGTTCTTTTTGGACATGCGCTACTCCTCCCCCATGAGCTCGCCGGCGTTGCGGCGCAGCCACTCAAAGCACAGCGCCGTGGTCGCCTGGGCAACATTGAGGCTCTCGGTCATGCCGTGTTGGGGAAGCTTGGTCAAAAAGTCACATTTCTCGAGCACCAGGCGCGAGATGCCGTCGCCCTCGGAGCCCATGACGAGCACCACGCGGCCCTCGAAGGGGGCATCCCAGCAACTGCCTTCGGCGTGCTCGGAGGCACCGCCCACCCAAAAGCCAGCGGCCTTGAGGTCGTCGAGTGCGCGGGCGATATTGGGAACCTGCGCGATGGGCAGGTGCATGACGGCGCCGGCAGAGGTCTTGTAGCTGCCCACGGTTACGCCGGCTGCGCGCTTGTTGGCGATGATGACACCGGCCGCTCCCACAACCTCGGCGGAGCGCACGATGGCACCAAAGTTGCCGTCATCGGTCACATGGTCGAGCACAACGACAAGCGCGGGGCCCTCGCCCGCGCGATCGAGGATATCGGCAACATCGGCGTAGGGGAAGTTGCCCACCTCGAGCGCGATGCCCTGGTGAGCACCGTGGCTCGACAGCGCATCGAGCTGTGCGCGCGGCACGTACTTAATGCGGACACCCGCGGCGTTGAGGTCATCGACCAGACGTAACAGAGCGGCATCGCGCTCCCCGCCCTCGGCAATTAGCGCACATTTGACGGGAAAACCGGTGCGCAGAGCCTCGGCGGCAGCACGGCGGCCCTCGATGAACTCACCCTTGGGAGCCTGGACAGCATCGCGGCCACGCTCACGCTGCGGACGCGCAGCCTGGGCGCGATCGCGCTGGCCCTTAGGAGCGGCAGTGCGGTCATTGCGGCGAATCGGACGCGAGCCAGAAGCAGCCTGCTTGCCACCACGAGGCGCACGCTTGCGATTGTCGGCCATAAAACGGCCTCCTTTAAAACACTTTTCAAACAAGACAAAAGAATCGACCGCCCATAAATATTAATTCGGGCGGTCGGTACGGGTTTTCCAAGTGCCCGAGATTGCCGTGAAAGAGGAGCGACGCGTACTTGAGTATGCGGGCGACGGTTTGAACGGCAAGGTCGGGTGCTTGGGAAACCCGCGGGGATTAGAGAGTCTTAATACGGGTGCCGGCGGCGGTATCTTCAATCGTCAGGCCCAGGTCCTTGAGCTGGTCGCGGATGGCATCTGCCAGATCCCAGTTCTTGGCGGCACGGGCCTCGGCGCGGGCCTCGAGAATCTTGGCAGCAGCCTCGTCCACGTCGTCGCCCGTATAGGCAACCAGACCGGCGGCAACGCCCAGCAGACCCAGCGGCAGCTCGACCTTGGGCTCGGGAAGCTCAACACCAAACGTATCGAGCAGCTCGACCAGCGTATCGGCGGCGGCAAGCGCGGCGGCCTTGTCGGCAGCGTCGCCCGCCTGCTCCAGGTACTGGTTGCACTCGGTCACAAAGCCAAAGACGGCACCCATGGCACCGGCGGTGTTAAAGTCGTCGTCCATGCACTCCTTAAAGGTGGCACGGGTCTCGGCGGCCTTGGCGGCAAACGCCTCGGATGCTGCCTCATCGGCATCGGCCGTCGCATGGTTCGCGGCCCAGCGCAGGTTCTCGACCGTACCGGCGATACGCGTGAGCGAGTTCTCGGCACCCTCCAGGCGCTCCCAAGAAAAGTCGAGCGGCGAGCGATAGCTCGTCTGCAGCATCAGCAGGCGCAGGGCAGCAGCGGAGTGCTGCTCGAGGACCTCGGCCAGCGTAAAGAAGTTGCCGAGCGACTTGGACATCTTCTCGCCGTCTACCAGCAGCATGCCCGTGTGCATCCAGGTGTTGGAGAAGCCCTGGTGCCAGGCGCAGGTGGCCTGGGCGCACTCGTTCTCGTGATGCGGGAAGGCAAGGTCGGAGCCGCCGCCGTGGATGTCGATCGGGGTGCCCAGGTAGCGATGCACCATGGCGGCGCACTCGGTGTGCCAACCGGGACGGCCCTTGCCCCAGGGGCTCGGCCAGCTGGGCTCGCCGGGCTTAGCGGCCTTCCACAGGGCAAAGTCGAGCGGGTCGTTCTTGTCCTCGTTCTCCTCGATGCGCGCGCCAACCATAAGGTCGTCGATGTTGCGGCCCGAGACCTGACCATAGTTGGGATCGCTTCGCACGGCAAAGTACACGTCACCGTTATCGGCGGCGTAAGCGTGGCCCTGCTCGATAAGCGTCTTGATCATGGCGATCATGGGGCCGATCTCCTTGGTGGCGCGGGGGCGCACATCGGGATCGAGCACGTTGGCGGCGCGCATGACGCCGATGAACTTGTCGGAGAACTCCGTCGCGACCTCGGCGGCCGTTCGGCCCTGCTCGTTGGCGCGCTTGATGATCTTGTCATCGACATCGGTGAGGTTCTGGGCGAACGTGACCTCGTAGCCGCTCGCGATGAGCCAGCGGCGAATCACGTCAAAGCTGATGAACGTGCGGGCATTGCCGATGTGGATGTTGTCGTAGACCGTGGGGCCGCACACGTACATGCGGATCTTGCCGGACTCGATGGGCTGGAACTCTTCCTTTTTATGGGTAGCGCTGTTGTAGATACGCATTCGTTACTCCTTAACGGTTTTCTGTAGCAGGCAGACGGCCCAGGCACCGATTCCCTCGCCCTGGCCTTCCCAACCGAGCTTTTCGGTCGTAGTGGCGGCGACGCCCACGTTTTCGACGTCAACGCCCAGGGCATGGGCAAGGTTGGCGCGCATGGCATCGCGGTGCGGAGTGATCTTGGGCTGCTGACAGGCAATGGTGCAATCGGCATCGACAAACTCGAAGCCCAGCTCGCGCGCATAGTCCATCACGCGAGCGAGCAGCACCATCGAATCGGCACCCTCGTAGGCGGGATCGGTGTCGGGGAATAGCTTGCCGATGTCTCCCCCGCGGCAGGCTCCCAGAATGGCGTCGGCCAAGGCGTGCGCGAGCACATCGGCATCCGAGTGGCCCAGCAGGCCGCGCTCGTAGGGAATGTCGACACCGCCGATGATACATCGACGCCCCTCCACCAGACGGTGAACGTCGTAGCCATGGCCGATGCGCAGGTTACTGAACATGGGGAAGGTCCTCTCCCTCGGCCATGCGACCGAGCAGAATCGCGGTTACGGGACGCAGGTCCTCGGGCACCGTCACCTTAAGGTTGTCGCGCGGGCTCTGGACGCAGCGGACGCGCCCACCAATGCGCTCGACCAGCGACGAATCATCGGTGCCGATAAAGCCCTCGGCAATTGCCTCGGAATGAGCGCGCTTCATAGCATCGACGCTAAAGATCTGCGGCGTCTGCGCGGCCCAATACAGCTCGCGCGGCGGCGTCTCGACGATGTTGTCGCCATCGACAATCTTGAGCGTGTCGATCGCGGGCTGGCCGCACACGACACCATCGAGGGCACGGTCGCTCACGAGCACGTCGATAGCGTGGTCGATGGCCTCGGTCGTAATGAGCGGACGAGCGCCATCGTGAATGGCGACGTATTCAAAGCCCGCCGGCACCGCGTGCACGCCGGCGCGAGTGGAATCCTGGCGGGTATCGCCGGCATCGGCAAAGCTGATGGGCGTGTCATAGTCAAACGGGTCGATAGCCAGGCGGCGCATCTCGGCACGACGCTCGACAGGGCAAACCACGACGATGTGGCCGACCTTATCGCTACGATCAAATGCGCGGATGGACCAGCTCATAAGCGGACGGCCCGCTACATTGACGAGCTGCTTGCCACCGGGGTTACCAAAGCGCTGGCCGCTGCCACCGGCAACGACCACGGCGCATACGGGCGCCATTATGCGTTCCCCTGTTTGGTGCCCTTCATGCGGTACAAGGAGTCCGCAAGAATGGCAGGGTTGTTGACGCCAAAGTCGCCCAGGCGCTCCGGATCCTCGCTGATGTCGTCCATGAGCTCCTGCAGCGAGCCATACTCGTCGACGATCTTCTCGGCCACGCCGTCGCGCACGACAGACACGCGCGAAAGCGTACGCAGGCCCAGAGGTGTCATAACGGAGTCCTCGTCCAGGTCGTCGTAACCCAGAACCGCCGCCACATGCTGCGGGTCGGATAGGTCCTTGGGCGTCATACGGCTCAGGTTGGCGCGGATCTTCTCGGCGTTTGCCTCGGAAGAATCGCTCGCGTAGTCGCGGATCATCAAGTCGTATTCGGTATCCATGCTGGAGCCCGCGAGCTGCTCGAGCTGCATCTGCACGAGCTTGCCCTGGTTGCCCAGCTTGACGATGCAATCCTTAAGCTCGGTCTTTGCCTGTTGCATGATCTCGAAACTCGAGAAGATGCCGGTGATGTCGGCGAGCGTGACGTAGTCGTCGAGCTCAAGGGCCGTCAGGCGCAGCAAGGAGCGGTCGAGCGACTGACGGGTAGTCTGGAGCGTGGCGACGAGCTGGTTGACCGAGCTCATGATGGTGGTGACGGGCTGGATCTCGTAGCTCTTGCCGTGAACGTACACGTTGACGACGGCACGACGAGCCGAAACCGAGATCACGATGGCATCGGTGAGCACCGACATGCGAGCGGCAGTACGGTGACGCATGCCCGTCTCACTCGTGGCGAGCGAGGGATCGGGATTGAGGTGAAAGTTGGCGCGCAGGATCTGGGTGAGGTCGCCATCGATGACGATGGCGCCGTCCATCTTGGAAAGCTCGAACAGGCGGTTCGAGGTAAACGAAATGTTGAGCGGGAAGCCGTCGTTACCGGCAGCGAGCACGTTTTCGGTGTCGCCGACGCAGATAAGGGCACCCAGGTGACCGGCAATGATCATGTCGAGGGCGGTGCGGATCGGCTGGCCAGGTGCCGTCAGGCGAATGGCCTGCTCCATACGCTTTTGCAGCTCGTTCTTATCCAAGGCATCGCTCCCATCGTATACGCTCCATAAACGCAAAATAGTTTCTCACGGTTTGTCCCTGCGGCGCTTGCGAAATCCGATGCTTACAGAATGAGCGAACACCGCGGTTGATTTCCGATCTCAGCCGAACACATTGAGCGGATAGGCCATTCCCGCAGT
>ERZ773170.2394-NODE-2394-length-11342-cov-3.784797_pt1 | contig 11342 bp, 9 predicted proteins | sample MGYA00581002_ERZ773170 | MGnify/ENA primary metagenome ERZ773170 (study PRJEB29015, sample SAMEA2737811) | human gut metagenome | biome: human gut; feature: human-associated habitat; material: faeces | place: China | collected 2012 ... | reverse complement strand
TGTTCCTGTATATGAAGAGATTGTATTTCGAGGGTGTCTTTTTAACTCTTTTAAACTCTGGTTCCATGATAATATTTATATCCCTGCAATTGTAACATCAGTTATAATCTCTGCATTGCATCTACAATATACATACTTTCGTACATTTTTGATGTTATTTCTGGTATCGTTAGTTCTTATTAGTGCAAAAATAAAGTCGAATGGCCTATTAATGCCTATATTACTTCACATCGCGATGAATGTAGCCATAGCAGGAATACAATATCTGGCTTATATCAATTAAGCCCGTTAGCAAGATTTTTTGTTAAACAACCCTACAACAAAAATGAAATGGAATCGTTATTATGCTGTATCTTATCAACACAAGGTAGCCATCATCTCTTATGATATAATGAAGCACCTGCTATAGGCGCTTCATTAATATAATATTTAACTCTCTCAAAATATGTGCCTGATATTACACTGACTGAACCAGACTGACATGAAAAATCTATACTAATAGTAATATATGAAGGTTTGTTACTGCAATATCTCCCATAAACACATTATAATTATGATAAGACTTATATAATATATTTATATTAAAATATCTTTATATGGCTTTAAAATGTTTTGTTTATACCAAGTTTGTAGAACATGCGGTTTTTGTCTTCAGAATGCTCTCCATAATAGTTTTCAATGTTGGTTGTTTGCCTGTATATTTCTCCTACCAGTTTTACAGAAGGGATAATTTTATAGGAAAAGCAGGCTCCAGGTATTGTCGGTCTTGAATTTCTTTATTATTTTTTGATAAACCATTATTACTTGTGCTTTCGAGGTTTTTTTCTCTATAAGAGAGGTCATATCTTATGAATGGACTCAAAACAAACTCCTCTGTAACTTTAAAATCATAGCCTCCACGCAATTGCCAGCGATCATATTTTGAGGAATGTTGATTATATTTTCTTTCATTATAGACTGATGCCCAGAGCGTATTATCATTATTAAATTTATATCTGACACCCAGAATCTGGAGTTCCTGATAATAATCGTTGTTATAACGTTTCGCCCCTAACTTACCCTTTACATAATTGTTATCTTTTCTCGACTCTTGTTGTGTTTTAAAAAATACAGGGGCAACAAAACCATTCATATATAGGCTTAACTGGTCATTGAGTTTATAAGTCATATTAGGATAAAAGCGTAGTTCCAGTTTCCACTTATCCTGCTTTTTCGGATTATCGTAGTTTACATCCCATGACTCATAACGGAAACCTGCGGAAGGAGAAAAAGAATATGCTCCCCTATTTAAAGTATAACCTTTAAGATAGAGCTCTATGCGATCGCGATTGGTTTTAAATCTGTCCTCAGATGTTTTTTTATGTTTTTTCCCATATTGATCCTGATACATATAGGTGAGTGACACATTCAAAGCAGAATCAGTAACAGGGTTGAAATTACTCTTAATATACGGCATGAAGACATCTGCAGAACGATAAGCATAATTATATTGCTCATTTTCAAAACCTAATTCTACAGTTGCAGCAATTACGTTGCCAGAGAATAACGTTAATATAAATATCGTTTTCTTCAACATCATAAAATCCCATAACAAAATTTTATATTTTTGTCAACAAAGATATATTACTGCCAGTGTCCATTCTGGAATAACCTGCTTCCGGTAGGCAGCAGGTTAATGGGCATTGTCTAATTAAATTTATTAATGATATTAAGAAAAAAATCAGGATAGATAATATTTCCACTATCATCTCGTGTGAAAAATAAATCTTTTTGTACCGGTCCTGTTTCATGTGAAACAAGCAATTTATAATTCACACTGTTAACTGTATCACCTAAGAAGTCTTTTATTTTATTTTCCCAATCATCTCTGATTGAATAATTATTATCAAAAAGGATAGATGATGGGAATTTATATGGGTTAGTTCTTAAAATATAATTATAGCGTGCATTGTTCATTGCTATATTATTTCTAACTATCAATGACCCAGTATTAAAATTATCAGTGAATCCATCCATATTATTATTAATAGCAATGGAATTAATAACTTTGTGATTTACTGGTTGACCTTCACCACCTAATTTAAAGCCATTGCCAATACTCCCTTTTAGGATATCCGCTTTATTGTATGGCAGGCCATTTTCATAGGCTACAGAATTCTCAATAGTAACAGATGCATTTGGACCATCTTCAATTTTGTTAAATAGGTCCCAACCATCATCTGCATTATTATGTGCAATGCATCCTCGAAAAATGTTTCCCGGTCCGACACCTAATTTTGCAGCAAAACCATCGGCATTAATCCCGGATAAATCAAGATTATTATATGAATCTGAGTTTAAAACTAAGTTATGAGCTGGCCAGAAAAAACGGTTTTTATCTTTCGCTGAAATAGAAATTCCCGTATCATCATTATTTCTGGCTATCACATGCTCAATAATATTATAGCTACCAGCTATACGCAAATATGCTGGTTTATTATTTCCATTATCCACATTGCCGTCAAAGACCACGGATTTTAGATGCCAGTAACTTGCATCCAGATTGAATGTCTTGTTTATAAAAATGGCTTTATGTGGATTAATGGCAGAAATTGTTTTATACTTGCCAGGTATTCCACTTAATTCCCGATCTAAGGTAATTCCATGATATTGACCATCGTTAAGGTATATATTACCGCCGGGTGCGACAAATTTTACGGCTGTCTGTAAATCTACAGGGTCATTTTTGCTGCCTCTGGCCCCCTGTCGACAATCACTACATACGTAAATCTCATAAGGATCAGTCAGGTTTGATTTAACCTGCTCTATGCGTATAGCTTTTTTTGATATATTCCCATCAACGTTAAAGTTGACGGTGAAGTCATTATGTTTTTTTTGCAAAGTAACTGGAAACTGTACCAGTTCACCCGCCTGCACCTGCTTAGTCTGCTTATCATTATCAATACTGACTATTCCAGCCTGATTGGCCAAAAATTGAAGAGTTGTTGAGTTTCTTACAACGGATTGAGGTGAAGCAAGAAAAAGTTCAGGGGCTTTATGCCGGACACGACTGAATTGACGTGAAGTTAATTGTTTGTAATCAACCAGTGGCTTGCCCGGTTTAAATGATGCATTTTTCACCCTTAGTTTCGCATTTCGTGCGGCAAAAAAACCAATAGCTAAACTATTATTATCCAGTTGATTCATAAAGCCTGAGTAATCAGAAAATTGCCATGACTGATTTTCTTTACGATCGGTATCAAAAGCGGTCAGGATGAACTTCTCTGGTAGTCGCTCGATCGTCATATGAATATTTCTTTTTTGCGTAAAGTTTATATTCTCAATGATCGGCTGTTTCTTAATTGTAATACCTTCATTACCCCATGTTTTTATTACTCCTTCACGAACAATTGAAGTAATCTGTACTAAGTTATCATTCTTTTTATTCTGTGTAATAAAGGCATTCATCAATATATTAGAGGCCTGGGGATATTCTTCTGTTCCAGCTGACTGAGGTTCCTGTCGCTGAGGACCGATAATATCTCTGACAAACAATCCAGCTCCCTCCTGTCCCGCTGGTGATTTTCCATTCACCTCCGGACCAATCTGTTCTAATGTCAAATCAGCCTCCAGTCGGAATGTCTGAGTAACCGGAACAATAGTATAAAAGACGGTCATACCGTCATGGGAGTTAGCAATTTTTCCCCCACGGCTTTCAATAAAAAAATCTGTTGGTAAAGTGTAAAATTTTCCAGCTTCAAGAAAATTATTGTTTCCTGCAAGCCAGGCATTATTCCGTCCGATCTTGGCCGAATCTATCAGCGATGAAAAGTTGAGATCCGTAGACTGACCAAACGTCGCCACCTGCCAGTTTTGAGCAAAAACGGGAGTACAAATCAAATTCAGAAAAAGAACAGTCAGTAATAGTGTGTGCTTATTCATTCTAGAATGCCCCTGCTTTGTTTTCAAATTTAAAGCCAACATTGTTATTACCGAAGCACTGGTCATATTCATAACCAGTCAGTTGCTTAACAAGCTTACGAATTTCCGGTGTAGCATCTTCTTTTCTGCCACCTTTTTTCAGACGCTCTAATTCTTTAGTTATTTCGGCGTGAGATGCTTTATCTAATTTCATTTTTACAGAGAAATAGATACCTATTAACGCCATACCAGCCACACCAAATATCATGACGCCATTAATTGCATTTACTGCACTGGCTGATTGATGATGAATGCCTGACTCAAAACCAAACAGACTGAGGACAACCCCCAGACAAAATACTACAGTGGCTCTCATTAACTTACCGGCCATAACCATTGCACCAGCATAAAGACCTTCACGACGACGACCAGTTAAGACCTCATCAACATCGGCAAGGAATACATATACACTCCACGGAATGTAATATACCCCCCCCGTCCCCAGACCAAACCAGATAGTGATGCCAATAATGAGCCAGGTCAGATGGGGAATATTAAGATAGTACACACCAACATAACCAATCACTGAAGATACAACAATTAAGATAGCAATGATAAATGGGCGTTTAAATCCTCGTTTGGCACACCACATCATAAAGAATGCTGTAGAGAAGAACTGACAAATACTGCTTAATGAGTTCATCTCAGAAACAAATGTTCTCGGTTGTTCAAGGTTGAAAACAATGAAATAGGTAAATGTCGCTGTAAATAGCCATTCAGCGCCGAAACCAAATAGATACATACCAAGATGGGTTCTGAAGGTTTTTAGCTTAAAGGTTGAGAAAAGATCGGTAAAAAGTTTATTAAAGCCCTCCATAAAACCATGCGTTGATTCATCAACTACATCATCAGTTGGACGTTCCCAACTGTTGAAATAGAGCATTATTAATGAAGTGATCATAATAATAGCATAAGTTAAACCGGTCAGGAAAAATGGGGTGGCTGAATCTTTATTGAAGAAGTAAAAATAGATACCAGGAATAGCGGCTGCTAAGAAATTAGCTACTTTACCAAACATAGCTTTAGAACCTGTCAAATAGGTCCTTTGATTGAAATCCTTTGTCATTTCAACAGGTAAGGTATTATACGGTATCATAATCATAGTATATACCACTTCAAAAATGATATAAGTAGAAAGATAATACCAAAAACTCATACCATTTACCCAAAGCAATGGATAGATAATCATACATGGAATGGCAATTAATATGAAGAAGCGACGACGACCAAAGCGACGACCGAGTTTTGTCTGATAAAAATTATCCGTAATAAACCCCATTAGTGGATTCAGGATGACATCCAGATAAGTAGCAATGGAAAATATTACAGTGGCCTGAAAAACTGTCAATCCACAAAATGTAGTGTAGAAATAAAGTAACCATGCTCCACTAATAGCCAGAGCTCCACTGCCGATAAGATTTCCACTACCATATGAAAAACGAGTTATGGCTTTTATTCTTCTGTTTTCTTCAGTCATTTATGATACCTCTTCCACAACAAAAGTCCATTTCCATCTCCTGGAAAAGATGGAGTATATTATTGAAGTAACATTACACTGTTATTTATAAAGTAAATTTATAGAGTCTCACTGTATATGTGTTTTTCCTGAATTATTTAAATTAACTATATTGATACAACAATATGTTCACTCGACTTTATAGAATTCAACTAAATATCCGGATAATCAGATTCTATTATTTCTAAAATTTCCATTTAAAAGATAATATTTTTCAGATTAAAGCTGTCTATGGCAGAAAGAAAAACAATAGATAATTAGTTAACTATATCAATATGTAGCGCATTTTATGCGCTACCATTTTAGTTCATATTAATACTGGGTATTTACTTTAAAAAATCCTGACGTTGAGGTGTAAATATATCAAGCAAAACTCCTTTTTCTAGACATTTGCACCCGTGCACAATGTTGGGCTGCTTATATAAAGTATCACCAGTTTTTACTGTACGCACTTCATCGCCGATGGTAAATTCAAAAATACCTGATAAGACATACGTCAACTGTTCATGTTGGTGGTGATGTAAAGAGCCGATAGCCCCCTTAGAGAAATGGACCTCTACTGCCATCATATTGCCACCATGAGCCAAAACTTTTCTTTTGACCCCGTTGCCTAAATCTTCTATTGCTGTATCTTCATTAAATACAAACATCACCACCTCTCTGAAAATATTTAAAGTAGTACATACAGTTATGACTGAATATAACTAAGGCTGTTTGCCAATGTAGGCCAGAATGCCACCATCGACATATAAAATATGACCATTGATAAAGTTTGAAGCATCCGATGCTAAAAATATAGCTGCACCAGCAAGATCATCTGGTTTACCCCAGCGTCCAGCTGGCGTTTTTGATATAATAAACTGATCAAATGGATGGCGGCTGCCATCTGGTTGAATTTCACGTAACGGTGCTGTTTGAGGTGTAGCAATGTAGCCTGGACCAATACCATTACACTGAATATTTTTTTCACCAAACTCAGAACAGATATTTTTAGTCAGCATTTTTAAGCCGCCTTTTGCCGAAGCGTAGCCTACAACGGTTTCGCGACCCAATTCGCTCATCATGGAACAGATATTAATGATCTTGCCATGTCCTTTTTTAATCATTGAAGGCAATACCGCCTTAGCCATAATAAACTGACCTGTCAGATCAATATCTATTATTTTGCGATAATCAGCTGCTGTAGTTTCTAGCATAGGTTTACGCTGAATAATCCCTGCATTATTTACCAGAATATCAATAATGCCTACGTCACTCTCTATTTTTTTGATATTTTCCTTCACAGACTGTTCATCTGTAATATCAAATAAATAACCATGTGCGTTGATGTTGTTCTCTTTATATGCTGCCAGGCCTTTTTTAATGTTTTCTTCTATTACATCATTAAAAATGATCGTTGCACCAGCGTTACTTAGTGCTTTAGCGATCTCAAAACCAATACCATATGATGCTCCAGTGACTAAAGCATTTTTACCTTTAAGAGAGAACATATTGATGAAATCCATAAAAACTCCAATAGTGAAAAATTTGTCAGTTATTGCTGGGTTAAGATTTCCTCAGGAATTTTAGCCATATATAGTGCTGGTTCACCTTCGGCATCGCAAGAATATAAAACGTACTTATTATCTGGAGAAAATGATGGATGCGGGTGCGTTACCTGCCGGTCTCCTTTCTGTACCCTCCAGGAACTATTATGTTTCACCAATTTATGTATTTTTTTATTTTTACTGCTAAGAATGTAAATCCAGGGATCATTTTCAATTTTATAACTGCAGGTATCTTTAACATCAACCGGACTACCTGAACCATCACCAACATAGAGAATACCATTATGGTTACTCATTAAATGGGAACATGCCGGCATTTCCATCACTAATGAATCTTCATCAGTATCAGGATTATATTTGCGAATATAACGCTGTTGCTGTCCTTTCATATAGGAAACATAAGCCAGTGCAGATCCATCAGGGATCCAGAACTCGTGTGTACAACTTTCACCAAGTTGGTGCTCATGCACTTTACGCTCATTTGTCCCATCACGGTTAATCATCCACATTCTTGCATCCACCAGGTCATGGGGCCCTTCGTGGCAAAAGGCGATAGTATCGTTATTATTCGGACGAAAAATTGGATGCCCTAACCAAGTATTACGATCCAATATCACTTCAGCGTTTCCGGTTTCCAGATCAATCGTAATTAAACGGCATCGTGGATTCTTATGATAAAATTCCAGAAATATTTTCCAGTCGCTAAGCGGGGTCCAGTCAGTTTTACTGATTTCGATTCCGACGATTTCCGTACAATCAGTATTAGCAACCCATGTTCCGTACCCCACCCAATTATCCGGTACTGTGTATATGGTAACTTCTTCTAATGTGGTCAAATCAACACGCTGCAAATGTTTTTCATTCTTCACATAAAAAAGATAATTATCATCAGGGGACAGGAAGCCACCAAAGGTGTTATCTCCAGCTCCTTCAGTGAGTTGTTTCGCTGTCTGAGTTACCAAATCCATAAGATAATAATTCCGGTTACAATCAAACTCAGCAGCGAAAATCAATTTTTTACCATCATTTGTAAAACATTTTTGATAAAAATAATTGCGATGGCAAAGAATATCTGTTGGCGTTAATCGAATAACTTCGTTATTCGATTCACTATCGTAGAAAGATTCAAACTTCAACTTTTTAATATCACCCTTAGCCATATAATCTTATCCTTTATAAGAATGACAATACTTCATCATATCGTTTCTATCGTTTCTATCGTTTCTATCGTTTCGTTAGCATCCAATATAGCGTTCAAAAGTGCAGCAAACCGTGATCGAGAGCACACAACAATAAAAATGAAATGATGTTTTGAATTTTCAAATACAATGTTGCAAGTAATGTTTGTAATGTATTATCATATCGTTCATGTTGTTATGCTATGAAGTTTAACAGTATGATTTTAAATGAGGAATTCGTATGAAAATCGCATTGATGAATGAATTTAGCCAGGCATCTAAAAACGCAATAATTTTTAATGAGTTAGTTGCAGCAAGCGCACATCAAGGCCATACTATTTTCAATGTAGGAATGTGTGATGACAATGATCATCGTCTGACTTACGTTCATCTCGGCATTATTTCGGCTATCTTGTTAAACAGCAGATCTGTTGATTTCGTTATTACTGGCTGTGGTACAGGACAGGGGGCATTGATGGCACTGAACACATTCCCGGGAGTTACTTGTGGTTATTGCATCGAACCAACAGATGCCTACCTGTTTGCACAGGTAAATAATGGGAATGCACTGTCCTTGCCATTTGCAAAGGGTTTTGGCTGGGGGGCAGAATTAAACATGCGCTATATTTTTGAAAAAGCATTTGATGGCGAAAAGGGATTAGGCTATCCGGCAGAACGTCGTGAATCACAAAATGCGAATGCCATTATACTGAGTAATATGAAAGAAGCAGTTAGTAAGCCACTCATGGATGCTCTCCAGGCCATCGATCCGGAGTTACTTAAACAAGCTCTTGGTGGCGAAAAATTCCAGAAATGCTTCTTTAATAATAGTAAAGATAAAGAATTGGTTAATTACGTTAAAAATTTATTAGATAGATGAGTTATTATGAGAAGCCATATATAATAAATATGGCTTCTCTTTTATCTTCACAATTTATCTCAAATGTCGATATTACATAATCTGAGTATAAGTTTACTGTTGTAATGGAAATTAAACGTTTCAGCAGACCTTTCTTTTACCAAACAATATAGTTTTACCAGAGGTATACTAATTAGAACCTCTACGACTTCATTAAATTCACTCAAGTTATTTTATTTTTCTATTATTTCTATAGCGTCAACTGATAATACTAATCCTGAACAATACTGCAGCCCCCCCCCTTGATCACTCGATTCGTTGCTACATCCACTGCTCTACTTCACTTCCACTGCTCCACTTCTCTTTTGTACCAGCGGCTGCTGCGCCCCAGTTTGATGGGTTTAGGGAAATGGCCTTCACTGATCAACTTGTAAAACCATTTGTCAGTCATACCGGTGAAACTGGTGATATAGTTCATGTCGATCAGGGAATTATCGGCACGCAGAAATACGCTGTCGTGGCTTGTTGTAGTCAACACGGTCAGAATGTCCCCTGTGAGATTTATGAAGATTGTGCGAATGCGGGGAATCTGCTGAGCTGTGCTTTCAGAACTGGCCTGTTACGGGATACCAGGGATTACCGGCGAGGTAACGGGCTTCCGGATCATACACACCTCGATGATCGCGGACAAAATCACTGAACGCCCATATCACCTCTTTAAGTATGTCTTCGCAGTCCGGTAAATGACGATCCAGCGCCACATCCCGGGTGGTACTGCTTTGATGCGCCCGGTGACACAAAGCCCGGATTATTCCAGACATCCTGAATCAAACGCCCCAGATTAGGGGCGTCGAAATATGCCTCTCTGACCATTATATTCCGGCGTACAGGTAGCAGGTCAGAAGTGACAATGCGTCACCTGACGTTAAAAGTCACTACACCCAAGATGACGTTCAATGGTACCATGTGATTCAATGTAAGCCCGGGCCGTCTGTTCCAGTACACCAGGCTCAGCGTTGTATGTGTTAGCTGCATCAAATACCAACGACAGCACTTCAGGATACACAACCAGATGTGTAATGGAGTTATCTTCACCCAATACTTTTCCCCACGCCTGCTCAATCAGATTTCTGAGAACCACCACCTCACGACTCTTACACCAGACATCGTTATTAAGTAGCAGCACCATAAGATAAGGAGTGGTATCGTTAGCCACAGCTTCCCTACTCCAGAGATAATATAAAGGGGTGGGCTCAACAGATTGATCTTTACGTCGCTTACACTGCAAATATTCAGAAATGAGTCTATGCAGTTCACCAGTAAAATCAGCCATCAGAGAGGGAATGGCCTTATTAATACCCTGCCCTGGTATTAATTTAAATTGTAATAATTTAATTTCAGGATGTGTGGCTGCAGCCCGATACAGAGTTGCAAGGACACACTTTTGCCAGAGGGCGTTACAGGAAAGCTTAACATTTGATTCTGTATACATAATAAATCACCTTACAGTTACAACAGGTCAAAAACCGCTGTAGCCAGAGTTACGCTGGCCTGATGCTTTAGTACCGGGCATCGTCTGATAATCCAGACGCTCCAATAAGCGCTGATACTGCTCAGGGAAATCAGGATCATGAATATCCTGGATGTCACGTCCATTAGCAGGGAAATAAACAATGCAGCCCCCTGGATTAACTATGCAGAAATCGTCCTGAGGCACTGATAAATACGGAGAGGACTCTCGCGTATGGTTGGTTGACACCACAGTGCGGATTCGGCGAATCCGCGATCACGGTGCGATTTCGCACCACAGTACACAATCAATACCCCGGGTTTTATTCAGGTAAGCAGGACTGCGGATATCCGGTGTCGCGCCTTTGTGTCACGAACGGGGTGGGTGCGAAACACCAGATAAAATGCAGGTTCCGATACCTCTGAACGCCCTGAGCAGGTCGGGCATTTCGGATTAAGTACTCGCACCTCCGCAGTCCTGAAACAAGTCTGGCTGGTAGCTGTAAACAGACTTCGTACATACCGCTCTGCAATAAATCCCCGTACCACAGGCCTCACAGAATTTCTTCCCATGAAAAAACTGCTCACACATCATACAATGCCACTCCAGCACGACCGGTAATGGCGATAAAAACATCTCCATATCCTCAATGTAAGGGTGGGACTTTTCCGGATTCAGCACCACGCAGGCTGCCTTCTGTTGCTCGCTCAGGGCATATAAATCATGCTCAAACCATGCCCCCTGAGCATCTGTCTGCAAAATCAACCGGCCA
>ERZ773170.2384-NODE-2384-length-11385-cov-8.629038_pt1 | contig 11385 bp, 7 predicted proteins | sample MGYA00581002_ERZ773170 | MGnify/ENA primary metagenome ERZ773170 (study PRJEB29015, sample SAMEA2737811) | human gut metagenome | biome: human gut; feature: human-associated habitat; material: faeces | place: China | collected 2012 ... | reverse complement strand
GACATTTTTTTTATGCGTCTTTCTGTCGCATCGGTCGTTTTCGTTTCGGGTGCTTAAAAAGGTAGGGATTAGGGAATGCAAGTTTTTTCGGGAAAAATACTACCCGAAGGGCTGGAGATTTTTCCCGAAAACAGGAGGCTTGACCTTGCTTTCCCGTCAAATCCCGGAGTTACCTTTGCGCCCAGAACGGAAATGACTGCCTGATGCGACTCACTGAAAGGCGCGAAAATGGAGGTAAACGGAAGTAGAGGCAGATTAGACAGAAAACTTCAAAAGAGAAATCCGTGAAAAAAGGAAGTCCCCCCAAAAAAGGACATAGTCGGTAGCGTGAAACCGGGCAAACCACCTGCAAGGAAGTATGGTTTTATCTGTCTGGCCGGACGTGTCGGGGCGGGCAGATAAAATCATTCTTCCCGGTTTGCCAGCTGTGGGTGACGGCTTGTTCCATTTATGGGCAAACGGTCATACACGGCTTTCCGCTTCCGGCTCAAAAGAACAGCGAAAAAGAAAAATCATCTGAAAAACCGTAAAAGCACCTCTTCGGCATAAGCACAAAAGAAATGGGCCTTGCCTCATCAGTCTAAACTGTCGTTTAGGCGTGAGGCAAAGCTCTTTTCTCCGCTTATGCAGTAGTCGGCACACGTTCGTTCAAAATCCTTTTGGGCGATGGTGTGCCGACGAATAAAGCCGCTTTTACGGAAAAACTTGTATGAGATAGAAAAAAATCAGGGAGATTCATATCAAAATCTCCCGTTTTATTGTTACTTTTGCATACGAAGAGTTCTTTGAAGGTTACGCAACGCGCAGAAGAATAATGCAGCAGATAACTAACTAAATCGTAACCTATTACTATCATGAGCGATTAACATATGCTCATTTCCAATAAAATACACTATTTTCGTAACTTCAAAGGAACAAAAATTGAAGTCATACGATTATTTTATTTCGCATAGCAGTAAAGATAGTAAAGAGGTTCAGAAACTCATATATGTCGAGAATCAACAAGGCAAGAATGTTTTTTGCGATTGGATAAATGATATTGATTATTTAAAGCGTCATTTACTTTGTGATGCTACGCTTAAAGTTCTAGAAGAAAGAATGAAACAATCAAAGGCTTTAATTTTTGTGCAGTCTGAAAATTCACTAAAATCAATATGGTGTAAATATGAATTAAATTACTTCCTCGCCCTCAATAGACCTATTTATGTAGTTGATAGAGAATCTATAGTCAACAATCTTTTTAGCCTTAGCCAATTGGACGACAATTGGTTTGTTGATCCCAATTACAAAAAAACAGCTCTAATTACAGGGGAAGAAATTAATTAAAATGCATTATGTCCTTTGTTGAAGATTAAAACAACCTGAAAGTTGTGCTATCTCAATTATTTATAGTACCTTTGCCTACAAAATAGGACAAAGGTATTTTTGATTCATACAATGGCTGAAGAAAAGATAGACAACGCTTTAGGAGAAGTAAAGAATATAATGGAAAACAAAAGAGAGGATTGGGTTTGCCATTCACAGGCTATAGCTGCAACTATGTCGGATCGGATGGAGGAACTTGGCATGACACAACGAGTGCTGGCTGAGAAAATGAATTGTACCCAGCAGTATGTTTCTAAAGTGTTGAAAGGTCGTGAAAATTTGTCGTTGGAAACCTTATGTAAAATAGAGAATGCATTAGGCATCAAGATATTGCAAGTTAGAATAAATAAGTAGTAACACCATAGCAGGACAAGAATATGTCAACACAAAGCGAAGCGGCATTGGAAGCCGGACTGATAGCCACACTCCGACAAATGGACTACGATTATGTCCAGATTGTCGAGGAAGATAATCTTTATGCCAATTTCAAGCGGCAGTTGGAGATTCACAACCGCAAACGATTGGAAGAGCACGGACGTACTGGGTTTGCGGCGGAAGAGTTTGAGAAGATTCTTATATACCTTGAAGGTGGTACTCGCTTTGAAAAGGCAAAGAAACTCCGTGACTTATATCCGCTTGATACGGCTGATGGACAGCGTATATGGGTAGAATTTCTAAATAGGCAGCAGTGGTGTCAGAATGAATTTCAGGTTTCCAACCAGATTACGGTGGAAGGACGTAAAAAATGCCGCTATGATGTGACGATTCTAGTCAATGGTTTGCCACTTGTGCAAATTGAATTGAAACGTCGTGGCGTGGAACTTAAACAGGCATACAACCAAATACAGCGTTATCACAAGACTTCGTTTCATGGATTGTTTGATTATATCCAACTGTTTGTCATATCCAACGGTGTTAATACTCGCTATTTTGCCAATAATCCAAATAGTGGGTATAAGTTCACATTCACCTGGACAGATGCTGTCAATCATCCGTTCAATGAATTGGATAAGTTTGCCGTATTCTTCTTGGAAAAATGTACGCTTGGCAAAATCATAGGAAAGTATATTGTGCTTCATGAGGGCGACAAATGCTTGATGGTACTTCGTCCTTACCAATTCTATGCGGTAGAGAAAATTTTGGATCGTGTACAAAACTCCAATGATAATGGTTATATCTGGCATACAACAGGTGCCGGAAAAACATTGACCTCATTCAAGGCTGCACAACTTGTATCAGAATTGGATGATGTGGATAAGGTGATGTTTGTTGTTGACCGACATGATCTTGATACCCAGACTCAATCGGAATACGAAGCATTTGAATCAGGGGCTGTAGATAGTACTGATAATACAGATGAACTAGTGAAACGGCTTCAAAGCAACTCCAAGATTATCATCACTACCATTCAAAAACTTAATGCGGCAGTTAGTAAGACGTGGTATAGCAGCAAGATTGATGCTATCCGTCATTCACGTATCGTGATGATATTTGATGAGTGCCATCGTAGTCATTTTGGGGATAGTCATAAGAAGATAATGAAGTTCTTTGACAATGCCCAAATATTCGGTTTTACTGGAACACCTATTTTCACCGAGAATGCTGTTGATGGACATACCACGAAGGAAATATTTGGAAACTGTCTCCATAAATATCTTATTAAAGATGCAATAGCGGATGAAAACGTGCTTGGCTTCCTTGTGGAGTATTATCATGGCAACGAAATAGTTGATAACGATAACCAAGCTCGTATGGAGGAGATTGCAAGATTTATCCTTAACAACTTCAATAAATCTACATTTGATGGAGAGTTTGACGCATTGTTCGCCGTGCAGTCTGTTCCTATGCTTATACGCTATTACAAAATTTTCAAATCGTTGAATCCTAAAATCCGTATAGGTGCAGTATTTACATACGCAGCCAATAATAGTCAGGATGATGAACAGACCGGTATGGGTACAGGGCAGTATGCAAAAGAGAGTGTGGGTGAGGCGGATGAACTGCAAGCCATCATGGACGATTATAATGAAAATTTCGGCACATCTTTTACCACAGAGAACTTCCGTGCTTACTATGATGACATCAATCTGCGCATGAAAAAGAAGAAGGCGGATATGAAACCGCTTGATCTTTGTCTTGTTGTGGGTATGTTCCTTACAGGCTTTGACAGTAAAAAGCTGAATACGCTCTATGTGGACAAGAACATGGAATATCATGGTTTGCTGCAAGCGTTCAGCCGAACCAATCGAGTATTGAACGAGAAGAAACGTTTTGGTAAAATAGTTTGTTTCAGAGATTTGAAAAACAATGTTGATACGGCTATTAAATTGTTCAGCAACTCTGATAATCCTGAAGATATAGTACGTCCTCCGTTTGAGAAAGTAAAGCAGGAGTACAAGAGTTTGGTAACTGATTTTCTGCAAAAATATCCGACACCAAGTAGTATAGACTTCCTGCAAAGTGAAAATGACAAGAAGAATTTTGTATTAGCGTTCCGAGACATTATCCGTAAACATGCAGAAATTCAGATATACGAAGATTACAGCGAGAATGCTGAAGACCTCGGTATGACTGAACAGCAGTTTAATGATTATAAGAGTAAATACCTTGATATTACAGTTGGGTTTGTTGATCCACCTGCTGCACCGACAACTGTAGCTGAAGATCCAGCCCCATATGGAAATAATCAAGGGTTGGAAGATATTGATTTCTGTCTTGAACTTTTACATAGTGACATTATTAATGTGGCTTATATTCTGGAGCTCATTGCGGAACTAGACCCATATAGTGATGATTATTCAGAAAAACGGAAGCATATCCTTGATACAATGATTAAGGATGCCGGAATGCGAGGCAAAGCAAAACTCATTGACGGCTTTATTCAAAAGAATGTAGATGAAGACAAGGAAAACTTCATGAATGGGCGCAATAGAGCAGATGGAACTAATGAATTAGAGGAACGTCTGAACCAATATATTGTGTCAGAACGTAATAAGGCAGTGAGTGGTTTGGCTGACGAAGAACAAATTTCTGCCGAAGTGCTTAATCTCTACATAAAAGAGTATGACTATTTACAAAAGGAGCAGCCGGAGATTATACAAAAAGCATTGAAAGAGAAACATCTCGGTCTTATCAAAACTCGAAAGGCTTTGACGAGAATAATGGAAAGATTGCGTAGTATTATAAAAACTTTTAGTTGGGAATAATATAGAAAATAAGTTATGGCAGAATTAAATGTTAGTAGAAAAAACATACAAGGTCTATTAAGTTTAAACGATCCTACAACAAAAGGAAAAATATTTGTTATCCCAGAGTACCAACGACCATATCGTTGGGAAGTTGATACTTGTGATGTCCTTTGGAATGACCTTAAAAATTTTTTTGAAGAACATAAAGATGATGATAGGGAATATTTTCTTGGTTCGATTGTTACTTGTGATGATACAGATGAACAAAACCGCATTAATATTATTGATGGGCAGCAGCGTATAACGTCATTTTTATTATTACTCCGTGCGTTTTACTATAAATTGGAAGATCAGCTTGTAGATAATCCTTCTGATGAAGAAGTAGAGGGATTAATGAAGTCTATAGAGCCGTGTATCTGGAAAATTAATCCGATGACAAAGAAGGTTTCTAACAAAAAAGAGACCCATATTAAGACTTTGGTTGCAACAGATGATGATAAAATTGATTTTGATTTGATTTTGGAAAAAGGACAACCTCGTGATAAATCGGCTTCTTACTATTCCCGTAACTATTCTTATTTTTTAAGCTGTTGTGATGAATATGCCAAAACCCATTTGAACGGTTGGAAAGAGTTCTGTCTGTTCATTTTAGAGCGTTGTATAATCCTTCCAATTGAGTGTTCAGACTTAGATTCTGCACTTACGATATTCGGAACATTAAACAATCGAGGTCTTCCTTTGGCAGATTCAGATATATTTAAAGCCGAATTATATAAAACTCAGCCATCTAAACAAACTTTTGCAGATAAGTGGAAAGAATTAGAAGCCACTATTTCAGGAGCAGGATTTAATCTTAATGATTTATTTCGCTATTATACTTTTATTGATCGAGCAAAACGTGGCGATACAAGTAAAGAAATAGGTTTGAGAAGTTACTATTCAGGCAAAGGGAATAAGTATCCAATATTCAAAACACAAAGTTTTTTTGATGACTTATGTGATTTGGGTACCTTTTGGACTTCTATATATACAAACGATGGCGGTTTCTGCGAAGAAGAAGCCGCTAAATATATTCAATGTTTATTGGCTTATCCTAATGAATACTGGAAATACCCTATATCTGTTTTTTATCATAGAAATAAGACACTAAGTAGCGAGGATTTCAAAAAAGCATTTACTCCATATCTTAAAAAACTTATGTCCTTTATGCTCGTAAGGTTTATTGAATCTCCGATGGTAAATGCAGTTAAACAATATGTTTTTAATTTCTGTGTAGATACATGGAGAAATGGAGAAATTGATTGTGCTGGATATCAAATTCCTAATGATTTTAAGACTAGAATAAATGCGTTCTCTTCATCTAGAATCACAAAGTCTTTGCTGCTATTGAATGCATATCTTTTTGATGATAAACAAACTCTGATTATTGGAAAATCTGAAATAGAACATATTTTTCCACAAAGTTGGCAGGATACTAATTATAATGGATGGGAAAAATCAGATGCAGAAACACATTTAAATATGCTTGGAAATAAAATTATTTTTGAAAAGAGATTAAATATTCAAGCGGGAAATAATTATTTTGGAAAGAAAAAAGATAGGTATAAAGAATCTAAAATTCTGGAAGTACAATCCCTGTCCAAATTATCTCAAAATGATTGGTTAAAAGATGATATTGAAAGACGCAATATTAGAATAATAGAACGTTTATATGATTTCTTTATGTCTAGTTTGCCTGTGGATTCTAATGAAGATATCACTCTTTTGTTTGAATTAAAGGTAGGAGAAGAGATATTTCAGTTGTATCAGATTGTGGATAATGACACAGGTGGAGTATTTTATCGTTTGAATAAACATATTTATGATATGAATAATGCTGATATATTTAATAAAAAAATGATAGATGAGTCTGATGTTTATTCTGATTTATTTATGGCATTACAATCAATAGATAAAAAGGCATTTATTAGCGGTAATCTAAATTTAACTGATGATAAATTTCAGAATGACATTTTAAATTATATACGTTCTTGAAAATACTACACAATATGAGCGAAGAATTACAACAGAAACTCCGTGACCAGCTTTGGGAGGTCGCAAATCGTTTGCGTGGCAATATGTCGGCAAGCGACTTTATGTATTTTACATTAGGTTTCATTTTCTATAAATACTTGTCAGAGAAAATAGAAAAGTATGCCAACAATGCTTTAGCGGATGACGAAGTGACCTTTAAGGAATTGTGGGAAACGGATGATCCCGATGCTGTTGAACTACAAGAGGAAGCCAAGAACCAATGCTTGGAGAATATCGGCTATTTCATTGAACCGAAATTTTTGTTTTCGTCAGTAATCGAAGCTATCAAACGAAAAGAGAACATTCTACCTATGCTTGAACGCTCATTGAAGCGCATTGAGGATAGCACTTTGGGACAAGATAGCGAAGAAGATTTTGGCGGATTGTTTTCTGACATAGATTTGGCTTCTCCTAAGCTGGGTAAGACAGCCGATGACAAGAATACACTCGTCAGCAATGTACTTCTTGCGCTAGATGATATAGACTTCGGGGTAGAGGCATCACAGGAAATTGATATTTTGGGTGACGCATACGAATACATGATTTCACAATTTGCTGCCGGTGCCGGAAAGAAAGCCGGAGAGTTCTATACTCCGCAGGAAGTCAGCCGCATCTTGGCGGAGATTGTTTCCATAGGACACCAGCGTTTGCGCAATGTCTATGACCCTACTTGTGGTAGTGGCTCGTTATTGCTCCGTGCGGCAAGTATTGGAAATGCTGTGGATATTTATGGGCAGGAAAAGAATCCGACAACTTACAACCTTGCCCGAATGAATATGTTGCTTCACGGCATCAGATTCAGCAACTTCAAGATTGAGAACGGTGACACGCTTGAATGGGATGCGTTTGGCGACACTCAATTTGATGCAGTTGTAGCAAATCCTCCGTTCTCTGCTGAATGGAGTGCTGCTGACAAGTTCAACACCGATGACCGTTTCAGTAAAGCCGGACGACTTGCTCCACGCAAAACCGCTGACTATGCCTTTATCCTTCACATGATTTACCACTTGAACGAAGGCGGTACAATGGCTTGTGTAGCTCCGCATGGTGTATTGTTCCGTGGTAATGCAGAGGGCGTTATCCGTCGTTTCCTCATTGAAAAGAAAAACTATGTGGATGCCATTATCGGCTTACCTGCTAATATCTTCTATGGAACAAGTATCCCGACTTGTATTCTTGTATTCAAGAAATGTCGCAAAGAGGATGACAACGTCCTGTTTATCGATGCCAGCAAAGAGTTTGAAAAGGTCAAGACCCAAAACAAACTCAGGGAACAGCATATCCACAAAATTATTGAAACCTATCGTGATCGTAAGGAAATAGAAAAGTACAGTCACCTTGCATCTCTGCAAGAAATAGCTGAGAACGATTACAATTTGAACATCCCTCGCTACGTTGATACTTTTGAGGAAGAAGAACCTATCGACATCAAAGCAGTAATGGCAGAAATCAAAGAGTTGGAAGCCAAACGTGCCGAGTTGGATAAAGAGATTGAAGGTTATTTGAAAGAGTTAGGTTTGGTAGAATAATGGAACTATGGCAGAGATAGATAACATCCCAGAAATGCGTCCCACGTTTGACAATATTCGTCGCCAAGATGAGAATGGCAATGAGTATTGGAGTTCACGTGACCTTTGTGCTGCTATGGGTTATTCGGCAAATTGGAAATTTCAAAGAGTCATAGACAAAGCAATTAAAGTAGCTGGCGAAAAAGGGATGAATGTGGACGACCATTTCAACCAATCGGTTGACATGGTTAGGATAGGTAGTGGTTCGTTTCGCAAAGTCAGTATATTCCGCTTGTCACGTTTGGCTTGCATGATTATTGCTCAAAATGCCGATGCTAAGAAAGTGTTGGTACAACAGGCAAGGGATTACTTCTCTCAGACTATTCCGACCGATGAATTGATGCAAAATGCGTTGAGCTCTAATATATTGCTTTACAAAACAGCACAAGGCGAAGCCAGAATAGAAGTGATATTCAATAGCGAAACATTTTGGATTTCACAGAAGCGTATGGCTGATTTGTTTGGGGTGGATGTACGAACTATCAACTATCATCTTAGTCAGATATATGAGACCGGAGAACTGACTAAAGAAGCAACTATCCGAAAAATTGGGATAGTTCAATCGGAGGGGGAACGAGATGTGGAACGCACACCGATGTTCTATAATTTGGACGCTATCATTGCCGTTGGCTATCGTGTCAATAGTTACCAAGCCACTCAGTTCCGTATTTGGGCCACTTCTGTATTGAAAGAGTTTGTGATTAAAGGCTATGCCCTTGACGATGAGCGACTGAAACAAGGAAAGCACTTTGGCAAAGATTATTTTGATGATTTGCTGGAGCGTATTCGTGAGATACGCACTTCCGAGCGTAGATACTATCAAAAGATAACCGACATTTATGCGGAATGCAGTGCCGATTACGACTCCAAATCCGAATGTACCAAATTGTTCTTCAAGATTGTACAAAACATGATGCACTTGGCTGTAACTCATCGTACTGCAGTTGAAATCGTGTATGAACGTGCTGATTCCGAGATGCCACACATGGGATTGACCACTTGGAAGAAAGCCCCTGATGGCAGAGTGCAAAAGTCTGATACGATAGTGGCAAAGAACTATCTGTCAGATCGAGAGGTTTCGGAACTTAACGGCATTACTACTTCTTTCTTAGAATTGGCGGAGCTTCGTGCCAAACGTCACATCATTACTACTATGGCAGATTGGAAACGGTACCTTGAACAGTTCCTCGGTGCGAATGATTATAACGCACAAGATACAGCAGGCAAAGTTTCGCAGGAAGAAGCGCGAGAGAAAGCATATAGTGAGTACGAAAAATATAAAGTGATTCAAGACAGGTCATTTATCTCCGATTTCGACCGCTTTAATGGTGACGACAAATTGTTGCCCTTTGACATTAACCCCAATAATGAGTAATGATTATGGAAAATAATAACGATAATAAAGTCCTTAATGTTCCCCATTTGAGATTCCCTGAGTTTACTGATGAATGGAAGGAGTCTGTGTTATCAGATTTTGTAGAGCGAGTTAAAAGGAAAAATAAAAACAATCTTTGCAAACTGCCACTAACAATTTCCGCACAATATGGCTTGGTTGACCAAATTTCATTCTTCAATAAAGTCATTGCAAGTGAGAATATGTCGAATTACTATTTATTACATAAAGGAGATTTTGCCTATAATAAAAGCTATTCTTCAGAATATCCGTGGGGTGCAATAAAGCGACTTGACTGTTATGAGCAAGGTACATTATCCTCTCTATACATTTGCTTTAAACCGTATAGTCATGTCTCATCGGATTTTTTAACTCACTATTTTGAAACTTCAAAATGGCATCAAGGTATTTCTGAAATCGCAGTTGAAGGAGCAAGGAATCATGGATTGTTAAATGTTGGTATTCAAGATTTTTTTGAGACAAGGCATTGCCTACCTCAAAGTCTCTTAGAGCAAGAGAAAATTGCAAAATTTCTCAACTTAATCGAAGAACGAATCGCTACCCAAAACAAAATCATTGAGAAACTGCAATCCTTAATTAAAGGGCTTATAGATGATATAATAACTCTGAAATGTGGGCAGTTAGTGGCATTTGAAACATTATATAGTAAAGCAGGTGAGGGTGGAACACCCACTACGTCAAATACAGAATTTTATGATAACGGCAGCATTCCTTTCATAAAAATAGACGATTTGAGCAATAAATATTTATCGGCTAACAAAGACTATATTACAGAGTTAGGACTCAAAAAATCTTCAGCATGGCTGATTCCTACGCACTCCATTATATACTCTAATGGAGCAACAATCGGTGCTATTTCTATAAACAAATATCCAGTCTGTACCAAACAAGGAATTTTAGGTATTGTCCCTAATACAAATATTGATGTTGAATTTCTTTATTACTTTATGCAATCTTCATATTTTCAAAAAGAAGTTGAACGTGTTGTAACTGAAGGTACGATGAAAACAGCCTACCTAAAGGATATAAATCACATAAAATGCCCAATACCAGATTTAGATAGGCAAAAAGAAATTAGTCATCTTCTTTCAGTGTTATCGCTTAAAGAGGATGTTGAAAGGCAACTATTACAGAAATATCAAATACAGAAACAATATCTATTAAGGAAGATGTTCATATAAACATCTTCCCCAACAAATACAGTTTTTGTTGATTGAATGACGCAAGAAGTTCTTGCTCAACAAAAAGTTTGCTCTCTAATTTGTCAAGCACGTTTGCGACACGCTTTTGTTCAGCAAGTGAAGGACAATATATTTTCGCTTTACCATAATCTTTGAAGTAGATATGTGGTATCGCCATACCAGTTTTGTACGGTTGAAAGTTGAACACTGACAGCGCAAAGTACAGATACCGCAAATCATTGTTGCCTATGACAGTAAGATAGTTGAGTGTGCCAATTACCGAAAATTTGCCCTGTGCATAGGAAACTGTACCAACACCCGAACCATCCTTGATTACCAGTATCGCATCACCGTTCATTTGTGGCACATCTTTATAACCAACCAATCCATTTGCACCAAACACTTTGCATAGTCCACTAGACAAAACCTCGCTCTCTTGAAGTGTTGAGCTATGACACTCTAAACACTGAGAAATTGCAATGTTAGCCTTTTCTTTGGTAGTTAGCGCAACTGCAAGCCCTTTAATTAAGGATTGCAGTTTCTCAATGATTTTGTTTTGGGTGGCAATGCGCTCATCAAGAAGTGACAGTAAATGA
>ERZ773170.2380-NODE-2380-length-11402-cov-3.673482_pt1 | contig 11402 bp, 16 predicted proteins | sample MGYA00581002_ERZ773170 | MGnify/ENA primary metagenome ERZ773170 (study PRJEB29015, sample SAMEA2737811) | human gut metagenome | biome: human gut; feature: human-associated habitat; material: faeces | place: China | collected 2012 ... | reverse complement strand
TGTAGATCTGGCTGCCAAGGCGATTTTTAGGAATCATACCTTTAACTGCGAGTTCTACCATTTTTACCGGGTTCTTAGCGAGCATATCGCCAGCTTTTGTGTAGCTGTCGCCGCCAAGATAACCGGAATGACGGAAGTAAACTTTTTGAACCAGTTTTTTACCGGTCAAAACTACTTTGTCAGCATTGATTACGATTACATGATCTCCGGTATCCATATGCGGAGTAAAAGTCGGTTTGTGTTTGCCACGAAGGATTTTTGCAACTTCGGCTGCCATGCGGCCAAGAGTTTTATCAGCTGCGTCAACAACGAACCATTTACGTTCGATATTGGACGGATTAGCCATAAAAGATTTCATCCTTATGTCCCTCCCTAAAGTATTTCCTGTTCAATGTAATTTTATCGTTTCTCTCCGGGGCTAGTGGAGATAGGCGTAAAATCACGTATGTATATTGTAACCATCTTGACATTTTTTGTCAAGTAAAATCAGGATTATTTTCTGATTTTTTTAATATCTGCAAGAAAATGCGGTATATAACCAACATAATCTAAATAAAGTCCCTGAGGAGGCGCCGGAGCAACCTTAAAATGACGCTTGCCTGCTGCAAATTCACTTTTAAATGCAGCAATACTTTTAGTGCCTTTGCCGACTTCTACCAGATGCCAGACGATATTACGCACCATATGATATAAAAATCCATTACCTTCAATGCAGAATTCCAGTTCTCCCTGCTCTTTTTGCAGCCATTCAGCGCGGTAAATCGTTTTAACAGGCGAACTTTCCACACTGCCGGCCGAACGGAAAAACGAAAAATCATGTGTTCCCAAAAGCAGCTGTGCTGCCTCCTGCATCGCTTCAAGCCGCAGATATTCCCGCATTTGCCAGACATAGTTACGCAGGAAAGGGTCCGCATGTTTATTCTGCACTATGCGATAACAATAACGTTTCCAACAAGCGCTGTATCTGGCATGAAAACCTTCGTCAGCTTCCTCAGCCTGCCAAAGCACTATATCCTTCGGCAGGATTCCTGCACAGGCCTTTAAAAGATTCTTCAATGGAATACTACCGCTGGTTGTCAGCGACACTACCTGCCCCCGTGCATGCACACCCGTATCAGTACGTCCAGAACCGGCTGTAACGATTTTTTCGCCGCAGAGCAAGGATAGTTTCTCTTCAAGCACCTGCTGCACTGTAAGAGCATTAGTCTGCTTCTGAAAGCCATGATAATTAGTGCCGTCATAAGCCACTGTTAATTTCAGAGTACGCATAACGCGTTCCCCCAGCGAATAAACGCCATCAGACCAATCAAAACAAACACTGTCGCTAATGCCGCATAGTCACGTCCATAATAAACGAGCTCGTGCATACGGCTGCGTCCTTCTCCACCGCGATAACAACGTGCTTCCATTGCTACCGCCAGATCATCGGCACGTCTGAACGCACTGATAAAAAGAGGTATCAAAAGCGGCAGCATATTTTTGGCTCTCTTCATCAGATTGCCGCTGGAAAAATCAGCTCCGCGTGCGGTCTGTGCCTTCATAATCCTGTCTGTTTCCTCAAGCAGCGTAGGTATAAACCGTAAGGCGATCGTCATCATCATTGCCAGCTCATGCGCTGGTACGCCAAAACGTTTAAATGGGCGCAGCAGAGCCTCTATCCCGTCAGTCAAAACTATTGGTGAAGTCGTAAATGTCAGTATCGAAGAAATCAGCAGCAGCAGAATCAGACGCATCGACATTTTCAGGCCCATTTCCAGACCTTCCTGCGTTACTTTAAAAAATTTCCAAGAAAAAATTACATTTTCACCCTGCCCTGTAAACATATGGATTACCATTGTCAGAACAATGATGATCCACAGCGGCTTTATTGATTTTAGAACCAGCATCAGCGGCAGACGTGATAAAAGAATAATCAAAAATACGAAACCCCAAAGTATTCCATAAGATACGGCTCCTGAGGCCAGAAAAATAGCGACAATGAAAAATAATGTTATCAGTATCTTCGTCCGCGGGTCCAACTTATGAATCAGGGAATTTCCCGGGTAATATTGTCCAAGCGCAATGTCAGTCAGCATTTATTTCAACCCCTTTGCTGTTTTGATCTGCGCTTCCAGTGCTTCCGCAGTCATGGTATCCGCCTGGATTTCCATCCCGCGTGCACGCAGTTCATCACTGAGTTTAAAAAGCTGCGGTACGTCCATGCTTACCGCCAAAAGTTCATTTTTATGATTTTGATAAATTTCAGCAGGACTTCCGTCTAAAATGACGCGTCCACCGGAAATAACCAGCAGCCGGTTACTGTAACGGGCTGCTTCTTCCATACTGTGCGTAACTAAAATCACAGCCATCCGGCGTTTTTTATACAAAGCCATGATTTCTGCAAAAACAGCATCACGTGAACGCGGATCAAGTCCGGCAGAAGGTTCGTCTAAAATCAGATAATCAGGATCCATTGCTATTACCCCGGCAATCGCCACGCGGCGCATTTGTCCTCCGGAAAGCTGAAACGGAGACCGGCTGGCAAAGGTTTCAAAATCCAAACCCACAAATCTCATCGCGTCTTGGACCTGCTGCTTAACCTCATTCTCCTGCATCCCCTTATTCCGCGGTCCAAATGCAATATCCTCAAAAACAGTTTCAGCAAAAATCTGATGTTCAGGATATTGGAAAACCATACCAACCTGGTGTCTTGCTTTTTTTACGGCTTCACCTTTGCCGCTGATATCCAGTCCATCAATCGTTACTTTACCTGCCGACGGTTTTAAAAGACCATTCAGATGCTGCACTAAAGTCGATTTTCCGCTGCCGGTATGCCCGATCACAGCAACAAACTCTCCTTTGTCCACAGTCAGCGAAACACCTTGCAGCGCTTTGCGTTCGTAGGGTGTTTTAGCCATATATGTAAATTCTACGTTTTCTAATGTTATCGGCATATGCTTTCAGCCAACTCCTCATTTGTAATAATTCCCTGCTGTAAATTCAGACCGCTTTGCCGCAAATCATCGGCAATTTTAGCAGCTAAAGGCGCTTCTAAGCCTAAAGCATATAACTCTCGTACATGACTGAACACCTCTTTCGGCGTCCCCTGCATTTTGAGCTTGCCCTCTCCCATAACAATGATTCGGTCAGCCTGCAGCGCCTCTTCCATATAATGAGTTATATAAACCACGGTAATGCCTTTTTCCCGGTTCAATTTTTTGACAGTAGTTACTATTTCTTTGCGTCCCTGTGGATCGAGCATAGCCGTCGGTTCATCTAAAACAATACACTTGGGTTCCAATGCTAAAACACCTGCGATCGCCACGCGCTGTTTTTGACCGCCGGAAAGCAGATGCGGAGCATGCTTGGCATAATCACTCATACCTACTGCCGCCAGCGCAGCATCCACTCTTGTTCTTATTTCTGCCGTCGGCACCCCTATATTTTCCGGTCCAAAGGCAACGTCTTCCTCGACAATTGCCGCCACGATCTGATTATCAGGATTTTGAAACACCATCCCCACATGCTGGCGAATATCCCAAAGATTTTCTTCTACCGTAGTATCCATACCCTCGATCAGGCACACACCTTCACTTGGCCTCTGCAAAGCGTTAAAATGACGCGCTAAAGTACTTTTACCACTGCCATTGGCACCAATAACAGCAACAAATTCACCTTGTCTTATTTCTAAATTGATCCCATCCAAAGCCTTTATTTCTTTATTTTCACTGTCTGTATAAACATGTGTTAAATTTTTTACTTCAATTATAGTTTGCATGGCAAACCTCCGCTTAATTCAGTACCTTTATATTATATTATTCCAGCCCAGGTACGTCAACCGCTTCCAGCACACTTGGTTAACTTTACAAAAATAAGACCCGGAACAGTCCGGATCTTATTTTCAAACTTTCTTATTCTCGAATTTGCAGCTGCAACATTTGAAACAAGGCTATTTTTACTTTACCGCAGCTTCCATAAATTAATACTGATATCCATATGTATAAAAAGAATTTCTCAGAAGTATCTTTCAATTCTATAGCAAAGCAAATTTTTCGCTTTCAAAAATTGCTTTCATACGGCACAGACAAAAAGGATGCCCTGCAGGATCAAACATCACACGCCATTCTTCAGAAAACTGTTCAGCTGCCATTGTTGCTCCGCAGTTAATCGCATGCTGAACCGCTTCTTCCAAATCATTGACTGCAAAGTCCAAATGCGCCATCTGCTGCTGTACTCCCGGTTCTTCCGGCCACACAGGCGGACAGTACTCTGGATTTCGCTGAAAAAGTATTCCCGGATAAGCTCCCTGGGACATTCCAGGTACTCCTATACAGGCCCAGTTCTCATCATAAAAAGGGATTTCCCAATTTAGCAGCTCTGCATAGAATTTAGCCAACGCATAAGGGTTTATGCAATCCAGTGTGAAAGAATACATTTTGATTTTCAATTCTTTCTCCATTTTTAATCCTTCCAATAAAAGATGATTTTCTTATTATTTATCAGCTTTCATCCAGCTGCGCATCAGCTGTACTTCACGCCAGCCTAAATATGCGGCCAGGACAGCAGCCGCAAAATCCGCTGTCATACCTGCATACATAACGCCGTTAATACCATAAAACAAAGGTAGTATGACAATCAGAGGCAGTAAAAAAATAATCTGCCTGGTCAGGGAAAGAATGATACCTTTAGTTGCTTTACCAATGGACGTAAAAAAATTGGAAGAAATCGGCTGGATACAATCTAAAAAGGTGAAGAACAAATAAATTCTGAAATATTCCTCCGCAAATTGATAATAAGCTTCTGATCCTTCACCGAAGAAACCAATGATCTGCCGCGGGAAAAGCTGAAAACAGGCAAAAGCAATAATGGATACTACCGTTCCTATCAGCAGCGTTAAGCGGTAAGCTTCTATAACACGTCCGTATTTTTTTGCGCCGTAATTAAAACTGACTATTGGCTGCAGTCCCTGTGACAACCCAATAATGATTGAAAAATAAATCATATTTACTTTCGTAATGATCCCTGAACAGGCCAGAGGTATCTCACTGCCGTATATTGAATCTGCGCCATAATGAGTCAAAGTATTGTTTAATGTTATTTGCACTACCATAATCGCAAATTGATTAAAACAGCTGGCAGCGCCAAGTGCCGAGATCAAACGGGAACGTTCCCAGTTTGGCAGCAAATCGTTTTTAGACAACGGCAAAGTCTTGAACTTTCTTAAATATCCAGCGACCATAAGCCCCGACACAACTTGCCCGATAACAGTTGCAGATGCTGATCCGGCAATACCCCAATCCATTACAAAAACAAACAGCGGATTGAGAATCAGATTGATAAAAGCGCCGGTCAGCATACAAATCATTGAATACTTAGGACTGCCGTCAGCGCGCACTAAAGTGCTGCCCCCCGTCCCCAAAATCAAAAACGGGAAACCCAGACAATTGATTCCCGCAAAAATAAGCGCATACTTTAAAACAATATCTGTTGCGCCAAAAGCGATCATCAAAGGTTTTAAAAATACCAGTACAAATACCGCTAGCACCACACCACTTCCAACAAGCAGCGTTATGGCATTACCAATATATTTAGCCGCTTCCTCGCGTTTACCTGCCCCAAGTTTCAAATTGAAATTAGACGCACCGCCAACGCCAAAAAGCAGCCCTAACGCAGTACATACCGTAGTTAACGGCAAAGCGACATTAGTAGCCGCATTACCGTACATCCCAACGCTGCGCCCAATAAAAAACTGATCAACAATATTATATAAGGCTCCTACCAGCATAGCTATAATACTTGGTAAAGCAAAATCATGTAAAAGTCTGCTTATTTTTTCACTTCCAAGTGGATTTTCTTCATTTACCTTCATAAATTATTCCTCACATATTTCTAACTTTTTCTCATATAATTATTATACATCTTTTTTATCCTGTATTGCTAATGCCACTTGTGAATTAACTGTGTCCCTTTGGGAATTTCCCACTAACAATAATAAAAAAACCAGGAACAAAAGTTCCTGGTTTTCATGCTTATTCTTAAACAAGCTCGATAATTGCCATTTCAGCAGCGTCACCGCGACGAGGACCTACTCTGTAAATACGAGTAAAGCCGCCTTGTCTTTCTGCATATTTCGGAGCGATTTCATCAAAAAGCTTTCTGGTAGCTTCTTCATCGACGAGAACTGCAAGAACTTGACGACGGGCATGCAAGTCGCCTTGTTTTGCCAAAGTAATCAATTTGGCTACATGGCTGCTAACTTCCTTAGCTTTAGTCACAGTAGTTTCAATTCTCTCGTGTTTGATGAAGGAGCTCAAAATGCTGCGAAACAAAGCTTTACGGTTGCTGGAATTACGGCCCAGTTTTCTGTATGCCATTCGTTTCCGACCCCCTTCTTATTCTTCGTCACTATTGCGTAAAGCCAGTCCCAAATCGGCTAATTTTTTCTTAACCTCATCGAGGGATTTACGACCTAAGTTACGTACTTTCATCATGTCTTCTTCGGTCTTTTGAACCAGTTCATCGACAGTATTGATGCCTGCACGTCTCAAGCAGTTGTTGGAACGTACGGACAAATCAAGATCGTCGATGGAAACGGAACCAGGACCTGCTTGGACAGGCTCCTCGACCGGAGCGGTCTCAGAACTGCCAACTACGGTGACCATACTGCTGGAAGCAGCGGTACCGGTTTGGAACAACTTCAGGTAATCAATCATGATACTGGATGCCATGCTGATTGCTTCGTCCGGCTCAACGCTTCCGTCTGTCCAAACTTCCAAAGTCAGCTTGTCATAATTGGTAACGTTACCAACACGAGTATCGGTAACACCAAATTTTACTCTCGTAATCGGAGAATAAATGGAATCCACAGGAATCATACCAATCGGTTGATCAGGGCGTTTGTTCTTATCAGCAGGAACATAGCCCAGCCCCTTGTCGATGGCAATCTCCATATTGAGTTTCGCATCTTTGTCCAAGGTAGCAATATGCAGCTCAGGATTCAAAATCTCTACGTCGGCATCAACAAGGATGTCTGCTGCAGTAACTTCTTGCTCACCGCTGCATTCGATACGTAAAGTTTTTGGTTCTTCACTGCTTACTTTAAGGCAAAGAGCCTTGATGTTGAGGATAATATCCGCAACATCTTCTCTTACGCCTGGAATTGTAGAGAATTCGTGCAGCACGCCGTCAATTTTAACAGCTGTAACCGCAGCACCGGGTAAAGAAGAAAGCAATACTCTGCGAAGGCTGTTGCCCAGCGTGATACCGTAGCCTCTTTCCAACGGTTCCCATACAAATTTGCCATAACGGCCGTCATCGCTGATCTCAGCGGTGACCATTTTAGGTTTTTCTATTTCGATCATGCGGAAAGCCTCCTTCTCGTGCGTATTACCACAATACGCCTAATGTTGGGTGGCAGATGTTCAACTAATTATTTAGAGTACAACTCAACGATGAGATGTTCTTCGATAGGAACATCGATTTCCTCACGGGTCGGGAAACGATCAACTTTACCGCTCAAGCTTTGAGCATCGAGAACGAGCCAAGCAGGAGTAGTTTTGGAAGCCAGGGTTTCAGCCATACCTTTGAAGTATTCTTTACCACGGCTGTTTTCCATAACGCTGATAACGTCGCCGGCTTTTACCAAAGCGGAAGCGATATCAAGACGTTTGCCGTTAACAGCGATATGACCATGAGTTACCAATTGACGAGCTTGGCTGCGGCTATCGGCCAGGCCAAGACGGTAAACTACATTGTCCATTCTTCTTTCCAGAAGAACGAGCAGGTTTTCACCTGTAATACCTTTTTGTTTTTCGGCTTTAACGAAGGTATTATGGAATTGACGTTCTAACATACCGTAAATACGGCGTGCTTTTTGTTTTTCACGTAACTGAATACCGTACTCAGATACTTTTTTGCGTGCTTGACCATGCTGACCAGGAGCATAGGAGCGAACAGCAAAAGCGCATTTGTCGCTGTAGCATCTGTCACCTTTAAGAAACAGTTTTGCGCCTTCACGACGGCATTGACGGCATACAGCCTCAGTATATCTTGCCATTTAGCGGGTACACCTCCAATAAATTAAACTCTTCTACGTTTCGGCGGACGGCAGCCGTTGTGAGGAATCGGAGTAACGTCTTTAATGGAGTTAACTTCGAGACCTGCAGCCTGAAGAGCACGAATAGCTGCTTCACGACCAGCGCCGGGGCCTTTAACGAATACTTCAACTTGTTTCAAGCCATGTTCCATTGCAGCTTTAGTTGCTTCTTCAGCAGCCATCTGAGCAGCAAACGGAGTGCTTTTACGGGAACCGCGGAAGCCTAAGCCGCCGGCAGATGCCCAGCTGAGTACATTACCGTTCATATCGGCAATAGTAACGATAGTATTATTGAAAGTGGAACGAATATGAGCTACGCCACTTTCGATATTTTTACTTACTTTCTTTTTGTTGCGAACAACTTTTTTACCAGCCACTCGTTTATCCCTCCCTCACTGATTATTTCTTCTTACCTGCAATAGTACGTTTCGGACCTTTGCGAGTACGAGCATTGTTTTTGGTATTTTGACCACGAACGGGCAAGCCCATACGATGTCTGCGGCCGCGATAGCTACCAATTTCAATCAGGCGTTTTATATTGAGGGATTCCTCACGGCGGAGGTCACCTTCTACTTTATAATCACCATCGATAGTTTCACGAAGTTTTGCAACTTCTTCCTCTGTCAGATCGCGAACGCGGGTATCAGGATTGATACCGGTTTTGCTCAGGATCTCACGAGACAGGGTAAGACCGATGCCATAAATGTACGGCAGTGCGTATTCAATACGTTTGTCTCTAGGTAAATCGACACCAGCAATACGTGCCATTAACGCTGCACCTCCTTCTTAGCCTTGTTTTTGTTTATGTTTCGGGTTTTCGCAAATTACCATTACATGGCCTTTGCGTTTAATGACTTTGCATTTTTCACATATTGGTTTAACAGACGGTCTGACTTTCATATTTTAAACCTCCTCTTGCCTGTCTTTGGTTATTTGAACCGATAAGTAATTCTTCCACGACTTAAATCGTACGGAGTAAGCTCGACAGTAACCCTATCGCCAGGCAAAATTTTGATGAAGTTCATACGTATCTTACCGGATATGTGTGCCAGAATCACATGACCGTTTTCCAATTTAACTTGGAACATGGCGTTCGGTAGGGATTCTAAGATTGTGCCTTCAACTTCAATTACGTCTTGTTTGGACACAGCGTTTTACCTCCTTACTTCAGCGCCCCGAGACTAGCTTTAACATCAGCGTAAACTTTGCCGATTTCCTGCAGGCCATCGATTTCATGATATACGCCTTGTTTTTTGTAGTACTCGATCAACGGTTCCGTTTGCGAATGATATGCATGCAAACGATTTTTTACAGTTTCTTCTTTATCGTCGTCACGTTGATACAACGCGCCGCCGCATTTATCGCACATACCTTCCACCTTACTGGGATTGTATTCTACATGATATGTAGCGCCGCAGGCCTTGCAGATACGTCTGCCGGTGACCCTGCCTACAAGCTCAGCGTCAGGAACTACGATATTAACCACACCGGTCAATTTAATGCCCAGATCAGTTAAAATGCCGTCGAGGGCAACAGCCTGCTCTTCGGTTCTTGGAAATCCATCCAAGATAAATCCATTGGCACATTCAGGTTTGGCTAAGCCTTCCCGAACAATACCGATGGTAACGACGTCGGGCACGAGGCCACCGGCGTCCATGTATCTTTTTGCCTCTTTACCTAATTCTGTGCCTTGCTTAACAGCTGCACGGAACATATCACCAGTAGAGATATGCGGAATTTTGTATTCAGCAATGAGTTTTTCTGCTTGAGTGCCTTTACCGGCACCCGGAGGTCCCATCAAAAGAATATACATTCTAATCTTCCTCCTATTTCATAAAGCCCTGGTAATGACGCATCAAAACCAAAGACTCTACTTGTTTCATTGTATCCAATGCAACACCGACTACGATCAAAAGGGCCGTACCACCAAAATAGATACCCTCTATACCGGTGATCCAACCAACAACATTCGGCATCAGAGCAATCAATGCGAGAAAGATTGCGCCGGCCAGAGTGATTCTGGACATGATTTTATCCAAGTAATCAGTTGTCAGGACGCAGTCCGGGAATAAAACCGCCATATTTTTTGATATTATCCGACATTTCAGCTATATTCACGCTTACTGCGGTATAGAAGTAAGTGAAGAATAAAATCATCAATACATACAAAGTAGTTTGAAGAGGAGTACCCCATGCAAACCAGCCTGCAACAGTTTTTACCCAAGGAATGTCTACAAACTGGCCAATCGTAACCGGAAACATCAGCACGGAGGATGCAAAGATGATCGGAATTACGCCTGCCTGGTTGACCTTTAAAGGAATGTAGCTGGTGTGACCACCGTACATTTTACGGCCAACAACACGTTTTGCATATTGAACCGGGATTTTGCGAATACCTTGAGAGATCGCTACAACAAAGACAATCATCGCCAAAGCTATCACCGCGAACAAAATCACGTTCAGAATGTTAACCGTGCCGGCTTGCAGATATTGGAAAATAACATGCATTCCATCAGGAAGTCTGGAAACGATACCAGCAAAGATGATCAGCGAGATACCGTTACCGATACCTTTAGACGTAATCTGTTCACCGATCCACATCAAAAATACCGTACCAGCAGTTAAACTGATTGCAATCAACAGAATCGACATGATCCCGGGGTTATTGATTGCTGATCTCAGACCATAAGCCATACCTAAAGCCTGGATAAAACCAAGCAGAACTGTACCGCCGCGAGTCAGCTGAGTAACCTTTTTCTGACCTTCCACACCTTCTTTGGACCATTGTTCTAATGTAGGAACAACGACCTTTAATAATTGAAGGATAATGGACGCATTGATATACGGAGTAATGCTCATGGCGAAGATCGTCGCACGCGACAGACCGCCGCCGGAGAACATATCCAGATAACCGAGCATCGAACCGTTGGTGCTTGCCTGCTCAAAATACTGAGCAAGCAGCTGGGTGTCGATGAACGGAACCGGAATGCACGAACCGAAGCGGAAGATCAGGATGATAAACAGAGTATACAGGATCTTCTTGCGCAGTTCGGGCATAGCCCAGGCGTTTTTAAGGGTTTGAAACACCTTAAACCACCTCGGCCTTTCCGCCTGCGGCTTCGATCTTCTCCTTTGCGGACGCAGAGAATGCTGCTGCCTTGACAGTCAGCTTCTTGGTGAGCGCGCCGTTACCGAGGATCTTGATGCCGTCGAGAGCATTCTTAACGATGCCGGCATTGCAGAGGATCTCTGCAGTTACCTCAGCGCCGTCTTCAAACTTCTCAAGAGCGGAAACATTGACCGGTGCGTAAGTGGTGCCGAAAATATT